>ERZ772900.903-NODE-903-length-29622-cov-22.366118_pt1 | contig 29622 bp, 19 predicted proteins | sample MGYA00512124_ERZ772900 | MGnify/ENA primary metagenome ERZ772900 (study PRJEB29015, sample SAMEA2737716) | human gut metagenome | biome: human gut; feature: human-associated habitat; material: faeces | place: China | collected 2012 ... | reverse complement strand
CCACGTTTTCTTACGGCACTTTCGGTTCCAAAAGTGCCTACCCGCGAACAATAACCCGGCCACTTTGCAATTCGCCATCCAGCGCCTTGTAAACTTTCACACTTTCTTGCAGATCATTTCTTTTTTTACTATAATAATTTTAATCATCGTTTTGGTTTACACATTTTGCAGACCGGATCAACTCATTTCCTACATCAAATAAATTCCGGAGGTTTTATATATGAAGATAAAGGAAGGAAAATCAGCGCTGGAACAGAATCTGTACCGATCCTTTCTGCTCCTTTCCGCTACCCTGGTGCTCATCTCACTTGGTTTTACTCTGTTTTTTGATATTTCCAGGCAGCGAAAGGATATGGACAAGCTGATCAGCGGTACTGCTTCTTATATTGCTGCAATTCCGGATGTCGCCGCCATGCTGGAAAACGGCTATCCTGATTCCACCGTGACCCGCGACCTGGATTCTCTTTCTTCGAATATACCAGATATCAATGTCATCGTCATCAGTGATAAAAACGGACTGCGCTTTTACCACACGAACCGTCTGAAAACCGGCGATTCCTACGTGGCAGGTGACGAGGACGCTATTCTGGCAGGAAGCGATCCATATATCACAACCGGCTACGGCACGCACGGCATGCAGCGGCGCGCCTTTCACGCAGTAAAAAACAGCGGCGGAGAGATCGTCGGTTTTGTGATGGTTTCCCTGTTCACCGCTACCCTGTCCGCCCAGCACCGCAGTCTGCTGTTCTTTTATATAATTATATTCCTGATCATGATGATCGTCAGCATTTCCCTGACGCACACAATGTTCTCCCTGCTGCGCGACTCCCTGTTGGGATATGACCCGGAAGAACTCGTCAATATTTATACCCGCCAGGATGAGGTCATGAATATGATCGACGAGGGACTTGCCGCAACCGATCTGGACGGCAGAATTCTCTTTGCCAACCAGAAAGTTTCCACAATACTCGGTCGTCCTGCAAACGACCCTCCGCTCACCCACCTCACGATTCAGGAATTGTTTCCACAGACCGCTTTCGATCAGGTCATAAAAACCGGCGAAAGTGTAACGCACGAGAGCATCAGCTTCGCCGGACGCCAGCTCATCGTCAAGGAGGTGCCGATCCATGGACGCGGTAAACAGGCGCGCCGGGGTGTCCTGATCGTTTTATTTGACCGCACCGACCTCCTGCGTCTCTCCGACGAGCTTTCCGGCGCCCACAATATGTTGGACACGCTGCGCGCGTTCAACCATGAATTTTTAAATAAGCTGCACATCATTCTCGGCTACCTACAGACCGGGGAGATTCAGCAGGCGATGAATTTTATCACCAACAGCAGCCTTGTCTCCAGCCAGTCCGTCCGTGAGACAGCCAACTGCATCCGCGTTCCGAAAATCTGTGCGCTTGTGATCGGGAAAATGATGCACGCCGCCGAGCTTGGCATCCGCCTGCAGGTCAGCGCCGACAGCACCTGCCGCGACCATGATCTGCTGATCCCGGTGGAAGGATTTGTCACCATTCTCGGCAATCTGATGGAAAATGCCATTGAAGAGCTAAGCCACGATCACACCGCCAGTCCGGATGTCATTAACGCATCTGAAAGCCCGCGCGAGATCCACATCGGCATCTACTGCCGCCCAGACGTCAACATCATCACCTGCGAGGACACCGGGCACGGCATACAGCCACAGCTGCTCGATCATATTTTCGAAAAAGGTGTTTCCTCCAAGGGCGAGAACCGCGGAACCGGGCTTTTCCTGGTTCATGAGCTGATGGAGGAGTACGGCGGAACCATTGATATCGACACAGAGCCTGGCGAGGGCACCTGCTTCACCCTGACATTTACCCGAAAGGAGACAGAATCTAATGTATAAAGTCATTATTATAGAAGATGATCCGATGGTTGCATCCATCAATAAACAGTATGTCGAGCTGACCTCCTCTTTTCACGTGGAGGCAACTTTCAAAAACGGCATCCTTGCCCTGCAGTATCTGCAGAACTGCACGGTTGACCTGATTATTCTCGACTACTACACGCCTCAGATGAACGGTGACGAATTTATCGATCAGCTCCACGCGGCTGGCATGACCCCTGCGATCATCATGGTAACCTCCGCCAACGACGCAGAGACCGTCCGCCGGCTTATATCCCGCGGCGTCACCGATTATCTCGTCAAACCATTTGAATATGACCGTTTCAAAGCCGCCCTGGAACGATTTGCGAAACGTCAGGAGGAACTGAAAACATCGACGTCCGCTTCTGACCTGGGACAGGCGGAGATCGACCGCCTCTTCTCCGTCCCGGATGCCTCCTCCCAGAGCGCTCCGCTGACAAAGGGCTTAAATGAACGCACCCTTGGACTGATCCGTCTCTTTCTCTCCGAACATCCGGAGGAGGTCTGGTCCAGCGAACAGATTTCGGAACAGGTTCATTTGTCCCGTATTACAGTCCGGCGGTACTTAAATTACTTAGTCGAAACCAACGAACTGGTCAGCATGATCGATTACCAGACCGGTGGACGCCCTTCTATTAAATATAGATATTCCGGAAAATAAGAACCACTTCGTTTTCCAGCAATATTCAGGTTTTTCCTGCCTTTTCGCGGCTGCAGCTGTACAGATTCACCATAGAGCCGAATCTATACTGCAGTCGCTTTTTTATAGTCATTTTTATTTACAATACTTACAAAACTGTATTTAAAATTACATAAATTGACTTCCCTTTTTCAATCTTATAAACTGCTTATAAAAGAAATAAACAAATTCTTAAAAAAGAATGGAGGGAAGTTCTATGTTAGAACACATTATGGGATACTTTGGAACTTACACACCGGCAGCCGACGGTGCCATCGCAACATTCCAGTTCGAGTATCTGACCACACTTGGTTTCGCAGCCATCGTTATCTTCTTAGGACGCGCGATTGTCGCTCACAGCGCCCTGCTCAGAAAATATGCTATACCGGCTCCGGTTATCTCCGGTATCATCTTTTCTGTTGTTGTATCTATCATCAAGGGTTCCGGAATCATCGGTTTTTCCTTTGATGCAAAAATCGTAAAAGACTTATGCCAGAACTTATTCTTCCTGTGCGTAGGTTTCGGCTTCAGCTACAAGATGTTAAAACACGCAGGCGGAAAGCTTTGTATCGCAATCGCAGTTGCGGCCTGTGTCCTGATTACCTTACAGGATGTCGTTGGTTACCTGGTAGGCAGCGCCATCGGTCTTCATCCGCTTCTGGCTCTGCAGTGTTCTTCCTCAGCTATGTCCGGCGGTGTTGGTACTGCTTCTGCATTTGGTCCTATCTTCGAGAACATGGGTGCTCCGGATGCAACCACAGTCGGTGTAGCAGCCGGTACTATGGGCAACATCATGGGTTCCTTAATCGGTGGTCCGGTTGCAGCTTTCCTGATTTCCCGTCACGGTCTGAAATCTGACCCGAACGACAGACCGGAATCCTCAAAATCTGGTTCAGCAGCTGTTCTTAACAACACTCGTATGATCAAGGCATTCGCCCTGTCTCTGCTTGTAGCAGCACTTGGTATGCCGATCTACTGCCTGTTAGACAACATCCCGATGATCGAGATGCCGAAATTCATCGGTTGTCTGTTCGCAGGTGCTATTGCAAGAAACATCATGGATGCAGCTGGTATCGAATTCCCGGTTCCGGAGATCGACGCTATCGAGCATATGTTCCTGGAACTCTACCTGGCACTGGTTCTGATGACCATCGATATCACAAAGCTGGCTCCGGTAGCTGGTCAGATGGGTATCATCCTCCTTGCACAGGCTATCCTGATGGCACTCTTTGCAATCTTCGTATCCTTCAACTTATTTGGCCGCGATTACGGTGCAGCTGTTATGGCAGCTGGTAACTGTGGATGGGGCTGTGGTTCAGGTCCGAACGCAGTAGCAAACGAGAAAGCCGTTATGGATCAGTATGGATGGCACACCGTTGCTTGGGTTCTGTATCCGTCCTTCGCAGTTATCATCGACGATATTTACAACCCGATTTTCCTTTCCATCTTCTCCAGCCTGATTACAAAATAATCACTGAGACGAGATAGGAACACTTCATATAAGACATCTTTTATATAACAACATACCTAAGGCTCAATTGAAAATGTAACCTGAAAGAAGAGCGTCCGGTTCCCCCACATAAACCGGACGCTCTTTTTTGTTACTGTTCACGCATACGTGCCCAGTAACGGAATTTGCCGTGGCTTCGCATTTAAATACGGCAAATTCCTGCTGCCACCACGTTTTCTTACGGCACTTTCGGTTCCAAAAGTGCCTACCTGTGAACAGTTACATTTATATTTTCCTCTTCCTTGGTCTTGTCTTATCACTGTTTTTTATGTTATACTTTTATAGAGTTTTAATATTCTTTTAATCGCTAAGGCAGCATTCGACAGAACCGCTGCGTTTTTTTATATACTGATAAACTACGAAAAGGTGAGATCTATGAAAATAAAAAAACTAGTAAAATTGACACCAATGATGCTTCTTACCTTCCTGCTCGGACTTTCCGGCTGTTCCGGCAGCACCTCCGCAGATGCGCGGGTCAACGACCATCCCAACGAAGCAGACGAAGAGCTGCACGTTCTGACCATCGGAACTGCCGACAGCGGCGGAACCATGTACCCGGTTGGCAGTGCCATCGCCTCTGTTTTAAGCGGACATGATGAACAGCTCAAGGTCAATTTAAGCGCCTCCAACGGTTCCTACACGAACGTGGAAAATATCAAAAACGGACAATTTGATATGGGACTGGTCAGCGGCGATGTGGCATTTTCCGCCTATCAGGGAACGGACGAATTTTCCGGTCATCCGGTCGAATCCCTGCGGGCGATCGGGGCCGTCTATTCAAGCCTGTCCACCTGGATGGCGCCGGAATCCGAGCATATCTCCTACGTTCATGAACTCGCCGGACACCACATTGCCGTCGGACCAGAAGGATCCACCACAGAGCTTTCCGCCCGCACCGCTCTCAGGGCAGCCGGGCTCAATATTGCCAACACTGCCCTTGAAAACTACAGCTTCTCCGCCAGCGTGGACTCTGTCTTAAACGGTAAACTCGACGCCGTCCACAGCTTCGCCGGAATCCCGGTCCACAGCCTGACCGACCTGGCCAGCCAGACGCCCTGCCGCCTGCTGGAGTACACTGACGAAGAAATGCAAAAAATTCTTGCAGCCAGCCCCTTCTACGTCCGCGCCACCGTCCCAGCCGGTACCTATCCGGGACAAACCGAGACACTGAAAACCTTTGGAATCAAATGCCTTCTCTGTGTGGACGCATCCATGGACGAACAGCTGGTCTACACCATCACCAAGATTCTCGACGAATCCCGTGAAGAACTGATCAGCGCCCACCCATCCTTAAGTAACTTATCTGATCCGGAATATATATGCAGCCAGCTTCCTATTGCGCTGCATCCGGGAGCTGAGAAATATTATACGGAACAGGGGCTGTTGAAAACAGAGTAACACCAAAACCTGGCGCATGGACGAATTTTCCTAAGACAACAAAGCCAGGGCTGCAGCATTCCGCAGTCCTGGCTTTTTCGATGCCCGATTACCTGATTATTTTTACTTCCGGATCTCCCGCAGCAAATTCACCATCTCGATTGCTCCCATCGCGCAGTCAAATCCCTTATTTCCGCTCTTTGTTCCCGCTCTCTCGATCGCCTGCTCGATCGTATCCGTCGTCAGCACACCGAACATAACCGGCACGCTGCTTGCCAGAGAAACCTGTGCGATTCCTTTCGAAACCTCGCTGCACACATAATCATAATGGCTTGTGCTTCCACGGATAACTGCACCCACGCAGATCACCGCATCATACTTTCCGCACTTCGCCATCTCCGACGCAATCAGCGGAATCTCAAAAGCACCTGGAACCCACGCAACATCTACGTCCTCCTCCGAGACATTGTGACGGCGCAGCGCATCCTGCGCGCCTGCGACCAGTTTCGAGGTGATAAACTCATTGAATCGTGCCGCAACAATTCCGATCCTCATATTATTTTCCGCTACTACGTTTCCTTCAAATGTACGCATAAGTACCATCCTTTCCGACGATCTATTTTCGCCTGTCACTTTTTCTATTTAAAATTCAAAATATGTCCCATCCGCGCCTGCTTCGTTTTCAGGTAAAATCCATCATACGGCGTCGCCTCCATCTGAATCGGCACGCGCTCCTTGATTTCCATGCCAAAATCCGAAAGCTGATATACCTTATCCGGGTTATTGGTCAGAAGACGCAGCGTCTTGATTCCCAGATCCTTTAAAATCTGTGCCCCAATGTAGTATTCCCGCAGATCGCCCTTAAATCCCAGCGCCAGGTTCGCATCCAGCGTGTCCATGCCGCCATCCTGCAGCTTGTAGGCGCGCAGCTTATTTAAAAGCCCGATGCCTCGTCCCTCCTGCCGCATATAGAGGAGAACGCCTCGTCCCTCTTTCTCAATCTGGGTCATCGCCGACGCAAGCTGCTGTCCGCAGTCGCACCGCAGGGAACCAAATGCATCGCCGGTCAGGCACTCCGAATGCACGCGGCAGAGTACATCTTTCCCATCTCCGATATCGCCCTTGACGAGTGCCACATGGTGTTCTCCATTTAAGAGATTCAGGTAGCCATACGCGCGGAATTCGCCGTATTTCGTCGGCATCCGCGTCTCTGCCACACACTCGACCAGCTTTTCATGTCTCTTGCGGTACTCCTGCAGCTGTTTAATGGAAATCATCGCCAGACCCCATTGTTCTGCCATCGCAAATAATTCTTCCGACCGCATCATCGTTCCATCCTCGCGCATGATCTCGCAGCACAGACCGCATTCCGGCAGCCCTGCAAGCCGCATCAGGTCTACCGTCGCCTCTGTGTGACCGTTGCGCTCCAGAATGCCGTTTTTCTTCGCCATCAGCGGAAACATATGTCCCGGACGGCGGAAATCCTCCGGCTTTGTGTCCGGATCCACGCACGCGCGCGCCGTAATACCGCGCTCCTCGGCAGAAATACCGGTGGTCGTCGTTTTATGGTCGATCGATACGGTAAACGCCGTCTCATGGTTATCCGTGTTATCCATCACCATCTGTGGGAATTGCAGCTTCCGGCAGATTTCTGCGCTCATCGGCATACAGATTAAGCCCTTCGCATGCGTCGCCATGAAATTGACATTTTCTGTCGTGGCAAAACTTGCCGCGCAGATAAGATCGCCTTCATTTTCGCGATCCTCGTCATCCGTAACCAGGATTAAATGTCCCTGTTTCAGCTCGTCCAGAGCCTTTTCAACTGTATCAAACTGCTTCATTGTTCTCCTCCTCTATTAAAATCCATACCGCTGCAGAAATTCTCTTGTCATGCCCTTTCCTGCCTTATCCTCTTCTTCCGCTCCTATCAGCTTCGCCACATACTTTCCAATGCAGTCATTTTCCAGATTGACGATATCGCCTGCCCGCTTAGACGCAAGCGCTGTCTCCTGCAGCGTATGCGGAATGATGGAAACGGAAAATGATACGTGATCCACCCGTGCGACCGTCAGGCTGATTCCGTCGATCGCGATCGACCCTTTTTCCACAATCAGCCGCAGAATCGGTTCTGACGCCTGAATCGTATACCAGACAGCATTTCCGTCCCGGCGCACATCCCGGATGGTTCCGGTTCCGTCGATGTGACCGGAGACGATATGTCCGCCAAACCGTCCGCCCGCCAGCATCGCCCGCTCCAGATTGACCGGGCTTTTGACACCCAGCGCCCCCAGGGACGAACGGTTCAGCGTCTCATGCATCACATCCGCACAGAAATAATCTCTCCCAAATGACGTGACCGTCAGACACACACCGTTGACCGCAATGCTGTCACCCAGATGGACATCCGAGAGCACCTTGGATGCCGCAACCGTCAGCCGTGCCGATACCGCCTGACGCTCAATCGCGCGGATCCTTCCCACTTCCTCTATGATTCCTGTGAACATCTTTTCTCCTTTTCAAATCAGCGATTTTTTCCTGTTCTAACACCGCCTCATGCATCTTGACCGGACACCTCATATTCCAGCAGCAGATCCTCTCCCAGCCACACTGCCTCCGGCTTTTTAAGAAGAAATGCCTCCGGCGGCGCATCCACGCCGGTTCCCCTCACCGGGGTCGGGGCGCCTGCCCCTCCGAAAATCTTCGGAGCAATGTACGCCTGCACCCGGTTCACAAGCCCTGCCTTTAAAAACGACCATGCCAGCGTCCCGCCGCTCTCGACCATCACGCTGTCCACTTTCTCCTCGCCCAGCCGCTGCATCATCGCCTGCAAATCCAGTTCTCCCTCTTTTGCCGGGACACTTAAAACACGGCAGCCGGCGTCCTCATATGCTTCCTTTCTTCCGGCATCCGATACCGCTGTCACAATCCAGGTCGGTGTCTCCCGCGCGGTCTGTACCACGGTCGATGAAAGCGGTGTCCGAAGCTTCGTATCTGCAATCACCCGGATCGGATTTTTCCCTCCCGGAATCCGGCAGGTCAGCTGCGGATTGTCCGCCAACACCGTCGAAACACCAGTCAGAATCGCCATATAACGCCCGCGGTCCTCATGCACCCGATTCCGCGCCGCCTCGCCGGTGATCCACTGGGATTTGCCCGACACCGTCGCCGTCTTTCCGTCGAGTGTCATCGCGTATTTCAGCACCGTAAACGGCAGTTTCGTCCGCATGAAATGAAAGAACACCTCATTCTGCCGTTCACACTCTCCGCGTAAAACTCCGGCCACCACTTCCAGCCCCTTTTCCCTCAGAAGCCGGATGCCGCGCCCTGCCACCACCGGATTCGGATCCGTGCAGCCGACAATCACGCGCTTCACCCCGGATGCCAGCACCGCTTCCGTGCACGGCGGCTGTTTTCCGGTGTGGCAGCAGGGTTCCAGCGTCACATACAAATCTGCTCCCGCCGTCTCTTCGCCCCGCTCTGCCGCATTCTTAAATGCCTCCCGCTCTGCATGAAGCTGTCCATATCGTGTATGATATCCCTCGCCGATGATGCGTCCATCCTTTACCAGCACCGCGCCGACCATTGGATTCGGATTGACCCATCCGTGCCCTTTTTCTGCCAGCGCTAACGCCTGCTTCATATATTCCCGATCCTGTGGCTGCTCACCGGGAACCTTTACGTGGATTCGTTCCATCTTTTCCCCGCCTTTCCATGCAAAAAGCCCTGAAATGTGAAACACTTTTATTTCCACATCTCAGGGCTTATAATTTTTATTCCATAACATCTTTTATGATATTAATTATCGTAAATATTTTTTATGCATCCTTTCTCGATGACTTTTCTCCCTCTTTTGCCATAGCGGTATATATCCGCCATATCCATCATCCGGGGGAGTGTATCTGGAAGCTTCCCGGCACCGCCGTTTTTATTTACGTTTTCTCTTCTTTCATCCAGACTATACGGTCGGTTTTGGAATTGCACCAAATCATGCGCTATGCGCTCGCGGACTTTACCGCCGGTCGGGAATTACACCCTGCCCTGAAGATATCGTTATTTTGTTGTCATTCATTATCTGTATTGCATTATAGATCCAGAGAATCCGTTTGTCAATCCATTATTTTTTCATTTATTGATGGATGACAGCGTTATCTGACATACATTTTCAGCCATTTTAAGCGCCGCTTCAAGTGTCTGCTTCCACTACTTTCCCGTTCAATTTAGCGCGCTCTACACAGCGCCCCATAATGCGCCCAATCAAAAGAAGATACACGATCACCGACACCGTCGTTCCGCCGAAATCCGATACCACTTCTGCGTAGAAAACATTTTCAACTCCCGCAAACACCGGAATCAGGAACACGCTGACCAGGTACAGCAGCTTCCGGAACATTGACAGCGAGATCGCCACCGACGGCACGCCCATTCCGGTAAATCCATCTACGACCTCATACTGGACTGCCAGTGGAATAATCCCCATCGTGTAGATCCGGATCGCCCAAACGGTCAGTTCCACATAGGACTCATTGCGCGTAAAGAGATACACAAAATACTGCGCCAGCGTCCGTGAAAACAGGAACATGATGCTGCACTGCACCACCGCCAGCAATGTGATATACTTCTGTGCGCTCCGGATCCGATCCGGGCGTCCCGCGCCGAAATTGAAGCCCAGGATCGCCCCCGTTCCCGATGTAATGCCTCCGAGCGGCATCGTCACGATCAGCATAAAGCTCTGCACGATTGTCGTACAGGTCAAAAGCATGTCCGCCTCCGCGCCGCCATGCATCTGAATCACTGTATTGAGTGAAATGATCAGCACATTATCAAATGCGATGATCAAAAATGGCGACAGTCCCATCAACGCAATCTTACAGACTGTCTTCACCTGCGGACATTCAAATTCAAGCCGCAGAAGCACGCGGTTTCCACGCAGAAAACGAAAGACAAAGACCGCCGACGCAAGCTGTGACAAAACCGTGGCAAACGCTGCCCCCGCCACGCCCATGTCAAGCACAAAAATAAACACCGGATCCAGCACAATATTCGTTACCGCGCCGAGCGCCACCGAAATCATTCCAATCCGCGCAAATCCCTAGCAGATAATAAACTGGTTCATTCCGATCGAAAGCAGTGCAAAGACCGTTCCCAGCAGATAGATCGTAAAGTACGCTTCCGCATACGGCAGAATCGCCTCACTCGCACCAAACCGCGTCAAAATTTCTCGTTTAAATACAAACAGAACCAACGTCAGAACCGCCGACAGCCCGACAATCATCCAAAAGCTGTTTGCCAGAATCTTTTTCGCTTTCTCATCCTGCCCCTCGCCCATACGGATGCTCATGAGCGGCGAGCCGCCCAGACCGACCAGATAGGCAAACGCGGAGATCAGCGTCACAATCGGTCCGCTGACGCCGACGCCCGCAAGCGCCGTCTCCCCGATCACCGGGATATTTCCAATATAGATTCGATCAACCACGCTGTAGAGCACATTGATAAACTGCGCCAGCATCGAAGGAATCGCCAGACGGAGCACCAGCCGCCGGATATCGTCCCGCCCCAAATCATTTTCTATCTTCATATGTATCCCACCTCCGTATGAAACCCGCCCTGCTGTTTTATTTTCATGTTTTCTTAACTTTTCCTCCCAGAACTGGTTCCATGCGTGTTTCTTTCGCCAGAGTCTACTCCCTCTTCTGTCGTTACTGTTCACACACGTGTGCCCAGCAACGGGATTTTGCCGATGCTGCGCATTCCAAATCGGCAAAATCTGCTGCCAGAACTGTATCGTACGGAATTTTCAGTTCAGAAAATTCCTACCTGTGAACAGTTACCCTCTGTCCTTTATACCGTCTGCCCGCCAAAATGTCAATGAGATATTCCTGATAAAAAAAACCATTTTTATACAGTAAAAAGCGCCGGCACTGCAAGCAGGTCCGACGCTTTTTACCCGATATCGATTGCTGGTTGTCAACCGATACCGAAAAGATCCCAGCAGAAAATCTTGGACAGTTCGTAACGGAGTGTAATGCATCAAGGAATTTCGAGTAACTTGATTTTTTTTGTTCGTCTCTGTCCGCGTTCTTCCGCGCGGGAATGATTTTCATCCGTTCAATAAGTTAATGCGCTGCATACGCATTTTATTGCACGTTAATCAAAAAAATTTTAAAAACTTTTTTGATATAGACTATTTTATTATGAAAACCTGTTTTCGTCAAGTTTTCAGGGGTTAAATTATTACAAGTTGTTACAGGAAAATGTATTTGAGAACGAAGAGTACCGCCAGCACATACATAAGCGGAGTGATCTTCTTTGCTTTTCCTGCTGCCACATTCAAAAGCACATAAGAGATAATTCCCATGGAAATACCCTCGGAAATGCTGTAGAACAACGGCATGGCGATGATTGCCAGATATGCCGGGATTGCCTCGGTGATATTGTCCTCATCGAAACGAATTTCAGTTACAGTTCCCACCATCAGGAATCCAACCATGATTAACGCCGGAGCCGTCGCAAAGGACGGGATCGCCGTAAAAATCGGTGCAAACAGGGTAGAAAGCAGGAACAGGAGTGCCGATACCAGGGCAGTCAGACCAGTACGTCCGCCGACTGCAACACCCGATGCAGACTCAACGAAGGTAGTCGTTGTGGAAGTACCTAATACCGCACCAAAGGAAGTTGCGATCGCATCTGCCATCAGCGCCGGACGGATACCCGGAAGACGGCCTTCCTCGTCCAGCATGTCTGCCTTGGTTGCTACACCAATTAATGTACCAAGTGTATCAAAAATATCTACAAACAGGAATGAGAAAATAACTACGATAAAATTGATAATTCCAACTGCATCGAAGTCAACGGTAAAGCATTTACCAAATGTCTCTCCCAGTTTGGAGAAATCGGTGATTCCCAGGGTCGGGAACAGGGTGTAGAAACCATTCTCTACGTCCGGTGTGTAAATGCCGGTTACCTGGCACAGCATACCGAGAATCCAGGTTCCCAGAATGCCGTACAGAATCGCGCCCTTCACACGGTAGGTGTATAAAACCGCCATGATAAACAGGCCGATCAGCGCCAGCAGCGCGCAGATACCTGCGGTATGGAAATTTTCCGGGAAGCTGATGATCGTTACCAGCGTGGAAGAGTCTACTGAAAGTCCCGCATTCTGAAGACCGATAAATGCGATGAACAGACCGATACCGACGGACACACCGCGCTTTAAAGTCAACGGAATCGCATTGAAGATCGCCTCGCGCACGTTTGTCAGAGACAGCACGATGAAGATCAGACCCTCTGCAAATACAGCCAGCAGTGCAACATGCCAGCTATAGCCATAGCCCGCGCACACCGTATACGCCATATACGCGTTGAGTCCCATGCCTGCGGACAGAACGAATGGCAGGTTCGCCATAAATGCCATGCAGGCAGTACCGATGAATGATGCCAGAGCCGTAGCCAGAAGCACCGCAGTCGGGTCCATGCCGGTCGATCCGAGGATGCTCGGATTAACTGCCAGAATGTACGCCATCGTCATAAAGGTCGTAATTCCAGCCATGACTTCCGTCTTTACGGTCGTCTGATGTTCGGATAGCTTAAATACTTTTTCAAACATCTTTTCTTCTCCTTGTGTTTTTCATTCTATGATTCAACCGCTACAAAATCTCATGAAGCGGACGGCGCACCTTTTTGCGGGTGATCTCCACCAGCCCAAGCCGCGTCATATCCACCAGGATCGTTTTGACCGGGTCACGGGAAAGCTCTTCCCCGAGCGTCCGCATCAGCGTCTCCTGATCTTCTTTCGATTCCATATCGATAAAATCCACAATAATAATACCGGAAAGATTCCGCAGGGAAAGCTGGCGCGCCACCTCATGCGCCGCCTCCAGGTTGATCTTTAAGATCGTCTCGGCAGGCGTCTTTTTCCCTGTATATTTTCCTGTATTGACATCGATCACCGTCAATGCCTCGGTTGGCTCGATGACCAGATATCCACCGGATTTCATCCAGACACGGCGATCCGACGCACTTTTAAGCACCGATTCCAGGCGGTACAGCTTCATTAATGGAAGGTTCTCATCTGTATATAGGGACAATTTCGGAACCGCCTGTTTTATGCTTTCATTTTTATCTGCCTGGGTCTGATTCTCTTTTTGTTCCTTGTCCTCTTCCTTCTCTTCCTCCAGCCATGCCTCAATCTTCTTCGCATACTCCGGCACATCTGTGATGATCTCCGAAAGGGTTCCTTTCTTCGCATCCCTAAGACTCTGGATATAGGGCGGCGTACCCTGCTCTAAAAGGCTGTAACAGGTGCGGCAGGCTGCCCGGGCAAAAAGTTCTTCCATCTGCTGTTTCAGCTTCTCCGTCTCGGCACAGAGTGTTTCGATGGAAGCCGACGCCCCGTTCGTCCGGACAATCAGTCCAAAACGCTCATCCTTATGTGTCAGAAGTTCCTCCCGCACCTTCTCTTTCCAGGCATTATCCTTGATTTTTGCCGAAAATCCGATCTGCGGTTTTCCAACCGTCAGAACCATATAGGTTCCCGGAAAATTCAGACAGCAGGTCACGGACGGATCCTTGGTTTTCAGGGCGTCGCGGGACACCTGGACGAGAAGCTCGTCTCCAGCTTTTAGTTTCCGTGGACTTACTTTCTTCTCAGAATTTCCAGAATATCCGAATGAACACAGCTGGTTCAGCTCGTCTGTATAAAGCAGAACCGGGTTCTCCGCCAGGCTGAAATATCCGGTTTTTCCACCGCCGAGGTCAATAAACGCGGCGTTGATGTTTTTTACCACATTTTTCACCTTGCCGATGTAAATATTCCCCAGCAGGCTTTCATCGCCAGATTCCAGCGTCAGCGACCGGCAGTGCCCGTCCGAGAGGAGCGCCGTCAGGCTTCGATCCTTCCATTTTGTCACTATTAACTGATCCAAACTCTTCGTCTCCTCTCATTTTTTGCTGCCGTTCACACTTCGCGCTAACTGCAGCCGGATTTTGCTGGCGCTTCGCATTTCATCTCTTAATGAACATTGAAGCATTTACACAATCTCGCTTCCATACGCCTCAAGCGGCACATACTCCGGTGCGCCCTCGGCGCCCTCGTCCGCATACAGCTCCTCGCGCTCGACCTGAATGACAAACGGGCGGTAGGTCAGCCCCAGACTCTCATAGAATGCCTGCAATACCTGCTCCGGCTTTCCGTTTGCCGCACTGCCCGATAAGAGGCGCAGGAATACACAGATTCCTTCTGCCTGTTTTTCCTCCTCAACCGTCTCATTTTCCAGATCCGGATACCAGTCTGCGACCATCGCCGGAACATACTCTTTCCGCTCCGCGATTCGCGCCTCACAGATCAGCGGACGCAGATCCACGGTTCTCTCGCCCTTTTTCGTCTGCTTCACAAACGGAATTGTCTCGTTTTTGCAGAATGTCAGGAATTTCCCGAAAAATTCTTCTACACTGCTGCCGTCCTCCGGTGCAAATCCCTCTTTAAACCAGAATGTGTAATCAGCAGCTGCCACCAGCGACATCGCATTCTTTGCCGTCTCCGGAAGCTCGCGGTAGCTGAGCACCTCCAGCCCCTCGGCGCTGACCTCATTTAAGCGGCGCACCATTCCGGTCGAATTTCCGCTGGAATTGACATCAATATCCACATACTCCGCATGGCTGATAAGCCCCACGCTGAGCGGAGACGCAAACGACATGATCTGGTGCGGGCTGAATCCTTCGCTATAACGGATATCCACTTCCGCCCGGCGCATCACCTTCTGGAAGTAACGCATCACGTCCAGATGACCGATAAAACGCACCGTTCCCTGTTTTTGAAATTTAATTCGTATTTTCATGACCGCTCCTTCCTCATGCCCGTTCTTCGAAACAGACTCCGCCGCCGTACTTACGGACACCACATCCCGAACAGCGCATCCGGCAGTTCGGCGTTACCGTTTCCGCCTGTGCGTTCGCCCACTCGCGTTTCAGGAAATCCTTCGTCACACCCGCGTCGATGAAATCCCACGGGAACACTTCATCAAGGCTTCGCTCACGCGTCGTATAGAAATCAATGTCCACGCCGCAGGTCTCAAACGCCTTCATCCAGATATCATTGTTGAAATACTCTGACCAGGAATCGTAGATTGCACCTTTGCGGTATGCCTCCTCAATCACAGCTGCCACCTTGCGGTCGCCGCGCGCCAGAACACCTTCCAGCACGGTCACATCCGCCTCATGCCAGTTATAGCGGAGACTCTTCTTATTTAACATCTCCTTCATGCGGTGGTTGACGATGCTTGCACGCTCTAAGAACTGCTCTTTCGTGCACATCGGCGCCCACTGGAACGGGGTAAATGGCTTCGGCACAAAGAACGAGGTGCTGGCGGTTACCTGCACCTTGCCGTGGCGCTGCTCCTTCGGAACCGTGTCATAATACACTTCCGCCACCTTCTCCGAAAGCTCGGCAATGCCCTGCATATCTTCCACCGTCTCGGTCGGAAGTCCCAGCATGAAGTAGAGCTTTACGCGGTTCCAGCCGCCCTTGAACGCCTCGGCGGAACCATTTAAAATATTTTCCTCGGTCAGACCCTTGTTGATAACGTTACGCAGACGCTGGGATCCCGCCTCCGGTGCAAAGGTCAGGCTGCTCTTCTTCACATCCTGCACCTTGCTCATGACGTCGAGGGAAAATGCGTCGATACGCAGGGACGGCAGAGACACATTGACGCCCTTTCCGTCAAACTCGTCGATCAGGAAATTGACGATTCCCTCCAGCTTCGTATAATCACTGGAGCTCAGCGAACTCAGCGAAATTTCCTCATGTCCGGTGCTCTTTAGCATCGTCCGCGCCAGACGTTTCAGTTCCTCCAGGCTGCGCTCGCGCACCGGGCGGTATACCATGCCCGCCTGGCAGAAACGGCATCCGCGGATACAGCCGCGCATGATCTCGAGAACCACACGGTCCTGCGTCGCGCGCAGATACGGAACCACCGGCTTCTCCGGATACCAGGTATCGCTCATATCCATGACAAGCTGCTTGGAAACGGTCTGCGGCGCATGTGGGTTATTCGGGATCATAGCCTCGATCGTGCCGTCCTCTTTATAGGACACATCATAAAATGCCGGTACATAGATTCCCGGAATCTGTGCCGCCATCTCAAGGAATTCCTGACGGCTGCCGCCACGGGCTTTGATCTCCTTATAGCGGTCGATAAGGTCATAATACACCACCTCGCCCTCGCCCATATAGAAGAGATCAAAAAACGGCGCGATCGGCTCCGGATTGTAGGTACACGGACCGCCGCCGATAACGATCGGATCCTCCTCGGTACGATCTTCTGCATGGAGCGGAATCTGTGATAATTCCAGCACCTGCAAAATATTGGTGTAGCACATTTCGTACTGGATTGTAATTCCAAGGAAGTCAAATTTTTTGATCGGATCCTGGCTTTCAACAGCAAACAGCGGGATCTTCTGCTCCCGCATGATCGGATCTAAGTCCATCCACGGGGAATAAACGCGCTCACAGTAAACGTCATCCCGGCGGTTGAACATATCATAAAGAATCTGGATGCCCAGATGGGACATACCGATCTCGTACACGTCCGGGAAGCACATGGCAAACCGAACTGCTACCTTCGACGGATCCTTCTTCACCATATTCACCTCGCCGCCAATATAACGCGCCGGCTGGGAGATCTTGAGAAGGATTTCATCACTTAATGCTAATTTTCTCATAAAATTATTTTTACCTACATTTCTCATTTTTTGCGATGTGTTCATCGCTGTTTTTTAGTTCTTTTTTTGTTCTTCTCCGTAAGCGTAAAAACACAAATTCTTGTCAAGTATTTTTTTGCAGACAGTTTACATAACTTTTTTTCACTCTTACAGCAAAAAATTGTTTCTGAAATACGCACAATTCTGATTTTTCATTCTTTTACGGACAAATCTGTTGCATATGTGCAGATCAGACCGCATTATTATACGGTATTTCCCGCGTTTCCGCAACAGATTCTTTCCCGAAAGAAATTTTTCGAACTCCTATCATCGAACTTTTTATCAAGTTTTCCGAATATTCATCAAATCCAGGAACCTCAAATAACATCGGCTCGATGAGCTTTGCCGTTCCCATGACCAGTACGCTTTTCAGCGCACCAAAGTCCGGGGGCTTTTCAAAGACAGCAAGACTGACATTTTTATTCCTCTCAAGTCCTATGAACTTCTCGCCGCCTTCTGTAAAAATCCAAAACAGGCCATCGTGATAGCTATATTCCAAGAGAGTACATCGCACATAGTCACCGATTCCGGCAACTAATGCACATACTACATTGCCGTGAAGGGACTCCAGAACCTCCATTTCATTAGTTCGCTTAGCGCGAACTTCTGTATTGTCTGATTCAGAACAAAAAATACCCCGTTGGTTTTGAGGTAAATTGTTATCAGCTTACCACATATATTGTTCTTTTCAAATATTCCGCAAGCATATATAACGGAACATTTGTCAGCCAGTCTTCCTGCTTATAATTTGACATACTGCTACGAATCGCCATGCCCGGCTTATATTTATCGCAAAATGCCCTCAAACTCCTGGCACGGAGATTCTGTTCTGCCTTCACCTCAATCGGAACGCAGTCTAAATCTCCCTGCAACATAAAATCTATCTCTCCAGTTGATCGTGCTGTTGCAAAATAATAAAGCGGATATCCTGCAGCGTGTAACTCCTGTGCAACATACTGTTCCGTAAGTGCCCCCTTGAATTCTTCAAAGATCCGGCTTCCCTCCAATAGAAGTCTTGCTGATAGTCCGGCCTTTGCTGTTAACAATCCCACATCGAACATGAACATTTTAAAACTGTTCATTTCCATGTACGCAATCAGTGGAATATCTGGCTTTGATACTCTATAGCTTTTCAGGATTAACCCTGCATCTTCCAACCACTGAATTGCAAGTTCAAAATCTTTTGCCCGTGCACCCTCTCGTAGTGCTCCATACATAAACTTACGATTTTCCTTAGCCAATTGGGAAGGAATCGAATTCCAGACCATCATGATGCGCGAAACAACTTCCTTTAGCGCATGTTTGCTAAAATCCTCTTCATAGTACTGCAGAAGATTGTTTTGGATCTCACGTACCTCAAATAGATCATCGGAATCAATATATGTCTGGACTACTTCTGGCATTCCGCCCACATAATAATACTTTTTTAACAAATCCGTATATTTCCCGGCATATGCATTGATCAGTTCATAATCTTGGGACCTCAACGCTTCATGCAACCCCTTTTCACCAACTGCCAAAATGAATTCATTGAAACTCATAGGGCATAATTTTAAAAAATCAACTTTCCCAACAGGAAAGGATGTTCCCTGATGTAATGCAACACCGAGCAGGGAACCAGCTGCAATGATAGAATACTGCGGTGCATTCTCATAGAAATATTTTAAAGATGCCAGCGCCTTTGGTGCTTCCTGGATCTCATCAAAAATAATCAATGTATTTTCAGCCTGAAAACTCTTTCCGTACTCAATTTTGATTGCAGAAAGGATCCGCTTTAAGTCAAAGTCTAGGTCAAATACATCCTTCATTGCTTTATTATTATCAAAATTGATATAGACTGTATTTTCATAGAACCTGGCTCCAAATTCCTTCATAATCCAGGTTTTTCCGACCTGGCGCGCTCCTTGTATGATCAGCGGCTTTCTGTTCTTTTTATTCATCCATCGTTCCAGTTTCGTAAACAGCTCTCTTTCCATTAAGAAACCTCCTGCGCAACATATACATCCAAAAGCATCTGCATTCTATCTTAACACTTTTCAGGGCATATTTCCATTGCTAAACAGCATTTTTACGGACATTATTTTATTATAAATCACATTTTTTCGATTAATATTATTATAATTACAACATTTTTTCGGACATATTCATTCTTCCAGAAGCGCCCATTTGACGGCCTCCAGATAGACCGAAAGCGTTTCTTCTTTTTCGTGTTCCAGAAAATGGGGGAAGGTTCCGCTTGGAATACAGTTGATTTTTATAGCCATATGTAAAGTCTTTTTGTATTGCAAAAAGCTATATCATAGATATAAGGATTCCAATCAGTAATGCTTCCCGCACCGTCCAAAGACATCAAAAATGAGGTGTCCTATACAGCCTGATTGGGTAAAAAAATACCCCGTTGGCTTCCCAACGAGGCATCGAAGATTATAATGTTTTAATTTGATTTCTGATTTCAGAATGTAGATGCATTCTTGGATTTTTATTCACTTTACAGTCCAATCATATAAAATTATCCCTGGTATCACTCCAGGAATCACTGAATCAGAAACAGGCAGAATACACAGAAGATGAATTATTCTTCCATACAGAAAATAAAAATGGTCGTATTTTTCTCGAGACGACACCGGAAGAATATCTGATTCTCAGCGATCCGATTCATACAGATGACCATCAGAAAATCATCCAGGCTCTTTGCCGCCACATCGGTTACTGCAATGCCCACGCTCTAAATGCCGGTCATCCTTATGGTGCCATGCTTGATGTGGCAGATTTACGAAAAAATCATCTGGATACCTATGCTTATTTTTTCACAAAAGTTATAACAAAACCGAAAAATCACCCCTATCACTTAAAACCGGCCGGAACCTATGCAGTTGCTTACTTAATGGGAAATTACTATGACTCGAAAGCCACCTACGAAAAACTCTTTGATTGGATCGATGAACACAAGTTTAAAACCGGCAAATACTCTTATAAAGAGGCTGTGATCGACGAATTGGCCACAGCCTCTCCCAGTGAATATCTGACGAAAATATCGATACAAGTGTTTTAACCCTGCCGCTTCATCGCGTTTCCTCCGCACTGCCTTTACATTTCTCATAAGCAAATAGCGCCGCTCCCAGCGCACCGCAGAGCTGCGCCTCATCACAGATATAAAGTTTAGCACCAAGCTTCTCTTCCAATGCCTGGATGATACCCTGGTTCTTCGCCACACCGCCGGTCATCATATATTCGCCTGGATGATCCTTTCCAAGGCGGGCTGCCAACGCGCCGACTTTTGAGGCAACTGACACATTTAAACCGTGGATAATATCTGCCACATCCTTATTCTGTGCCACCAGCGACACGACCTCCGACTCTGCAAACACCGTACACATGCTGGAAATCACGATATTATGCTTCCATTCCAGCCCTTTCACACTCATTTCCTCCAGGGAAAGTCCCAGCGTTTTCGCCATCATTTCCAGAAAACGTCCCGTTCCGGCGGCACATTTGTCATTCATCAGGAAATTTTTCACGGCTCCCTGTCCGTCGATGCTGATCGCCTTGATATCCTGCCCGCCAATGTCGATGATAGTGCGGACATTCGGATTCAGATAATTTGCGCCCTTGGCATGGCAGGTAATCTCCGTGATGCTGTCATCCCCGCTGTCAATGTAGGATCGTCCATATCCGGTCGTATCGATCCGCACGATCTCCTCTTTCTTAATTCCCGCTTTCTCAATCGCCAGATCCAGACTCTTCTCGGCGCTCATCATCGCACCGCCGCCGGTCGGAATAATCATCGTCGATTTAATTTTTCCATCCTGATCCAGTATGACCACATCCGTACTTGTCGAACCGCTGTCGATTCCCGCTACATAAAAAATGCCCGACTCCATCTTCTTTCTTGCCTCCTCACTGATACCTTTTCCCGGATCCATATCCTCTGATCCCTCGATCGTCTCCTCAAATGCCTGAATGCGCGTCAAAAGCTGCCCCGCGCTCTGGCTCGTAAAATCAGTCTCAATCTTAAGGAGCGGAACCTTGATATCCCGCTTGATACTCGCATACTCAAATCCATAATAATCACAGAACTTGATCGTGTGATAAATAATTCCCTTTAAATTCGGATCCAGATACAGACGGTTTCTGCGGATCGAACGGTTCATGCGGAAACACGGCATCTGTCCCAGCAGGACGTCCGCGTAAGAAAGAAACAGCTCCTCTTCCTCCATATTCCACATTTCATCCTGTACGACCGACAGTTTCCGACCACCCGTACAGGTCAGATTTTCCACATCCATCTGGATATTGTCCCGGATCATATCCTCCAGAATGCCGCTGACCCGCACGCCCAGCACACCAATGTACGGCTCCGTGTTCATTTCCGGCGTAATAAAGGACTTGATAAAAGCGCGTTTATCAAACACTTTCCCGGAATATGCCTCATATGCCTTTTTAAGCCTCCGGATCGTGCCCGCAAATTTCACTTTTTCACATTCATTATCATCATGCGGCAGATCCAGCATATATAAAAACTTACATTTTCCCGTGCTCTCCACGATATCGTAAACGCGTCGCATCGAATCGCAGCAGTTTACCAGCACCAGCTGTTCAACCTTTCCTTCCAGCACTGCCTGAATGACCGATTTTCCAAAGCCGCACAGATTTGCATGTGCAATCTGATCCGACTGTTCGAAATTTTCCGGCATTTCCTCCAAAACAGAACATTCTTCTCCAAACCCCCGGAACAGCTCGATCGGGGTGTACTTACAGACGTAATAAATCATGCGTGTTTCTCCTCCTTGCCCTTTTCCAGCATTTCCACAAACGCCTGAAGCCGCGTCGATACCTGACCGTCGCTGGTATTGGCAGGGTTGCAGCCGTCACCGTCGAGAATCATCGTCGGAAGTCCTGTCTTTTCTAAGGACTGCTTAATCAGGCTGGATGCACCGATCGTTCCCTTACAGCCCCAGTGGGCAAATAAAACAGCACCATCCGCTTCCGTGATTCTGGCAAGCCGTTCCGCTTCCTCAACTCTCTGTTTCACACTGCCATTGTAAATGCAATAGACCATTTTCTCTGCCATCGCCTCATACGGGTCTTCCGCATGCATCTCCTGAAAACCATCTGCGATGAAATCACAAGCGCGGATGTGCATTTTCTTACTATAATTAAAAATATCCTTAACCGGCTCCTGTAAAAATGGCATGATGTGCATCCAGATTACCGAAAGACCATCTCCCCTCGGTGACATCCGCACATCGCGCAGAAGTTTTTCCGTATAGGTAACCGCCGTCTCTGAGCCAGCCATCAGATGGCACATAAAAAGCGCATACAATTCATTTGTCAGAGAGGTCACCGGGTCATGCGCACACCGCAGGGCAAGCTGTTTTTTATAATTCGCTGCCGCTTTCCGGCTGTTATCTACCGCACTCCGCACTGTTTCCTCCGAAATCCGTCTGTCCGTCGTCTCCTCCAGAAACCGTTTCAATTTCCGCAGCTGATCCGCCACATACAGAACCGATTCCCGGTTTTTCTCATACGGAACATCAATATAAAAGCCTGGACATTCAAATTTATCCTTTAAATACGGAAACGTCATCATATTTCCATCACACGCAAGGTTCGTATAAATCATGCAGTTCGGTTTTGGCAGAATCCCCGTCAGCGCCGCCCCCAGAAACACCCTGTGGTACGAACACATCGTCTCCGGAAATCCTTCTTCCTCCGTTTTCCGAAGAAACGTCTGCTCACACTTCGTTCCCGCCATAAAACAGGACATCGCCTCCACTGAGTACGGCGTCAGCCCTGCCGCCATCACCAGCTCTCCCGGCACAAATATGCTGACCATCGCCGCATTCTCCGGTTCCGACAGCGACTGAATGATATTTTTCATAACCACCCGCGCCACATACTGTCCCGACGACGGCAGCCCCCGATCCGGCAAAAACTGAAGCTTCTTTTCCTGCAGGCGGTATCCCGCAAGAAGCAGCCGACGCGCTTTTTCCGGATCCTTAAGCGCCTGGCTGCTCACCCTATTTCCAAATTTTCCAATTACATCCATTGTTCTTTCTTCCATTCTTTTAAGTTCATTTTTCTGTCATATCGCCCTGATGCAGATGGATATGGTTCCGCGTCTTTGCAGGCAAACGGGCATTCTTTATTATAATCAGTTGGATGGGAATTGTAAATATATCGGATATGAAACGCGAAACAGAGGGGGAGAAGAACTTTACGCCTGTGACAAAATCATCTATATTCCAAAAAACTGAGCAAACAACCACCTATCATTTCCCACAAATTCTGGTGACCGTTTTTCAATTTTTAAGACCTCAATATGAGCAAAGAAAAGCGGCTGACCTCCCGATCAACCGCTTTAAATAACTCTTTTACCTATTATCTTCCCGCTTCTTCATCCCAGCTGCCGTCTTCTTTCACGTACCAGCCGTCCGGTGTCCGGCGTTTTGAATACATAATGCCGGCACTGCCGTCTTGATTCGGATTCAGATAATACCATTTTCCATTGATGAACTGCCATCCTGTAAGCATACCCTGGTTTTCGTCCATATAGAACCATCCCTGGTGCAGGGTGTCATGGATCCAGCCGGTACTCAGATATCCCTCAGCGCCAAATGCCCACCATCTGCCGTTGACTTTTTCCCAATGAAATGCACCGGTATTGCCCATAGGCCAGGTGCCGTCACTGTAGCGGAGCCACCAGCCTCTGGCATCCTTTATCCAATGGCTGTAACCGTCATTCACTGCCTGATTCGATGCACCGGTGATAACCCCCTGCTCCTCGCTGCGGTAGCCTTTCTGGCTATCTTTGGTTACTGTGCTGGAACTTCCGCTGCTGCTTTTTCCACTGCTGCCTTTTCCACTGCTGCCTTTTCCACTGCTGCCTTTTCCTCCGCCGCCTTTTCCTCCGCCGCCTGAATGACTGCCTGAGCTTGAAGGCGCTTGCTGAACCGTCACATTGAGTGTTTTTACAGCATCATTGAAATTGTCCATCGAAGCTTTCACATATACCTGATAGGTTCCCGCATCTGTAAAGCCCGGGATCTCACTCTGGTAATCCACTCCATTCTTAGAATAAGTAAATACCACTGCATCCGGACTCACATTTGAAAGACCGGTTTCCACAGATGCATGGATCTGCGGCTTCTGTTCGGTACCATTGTAGGTAAGCGGATCTGCCGACACAGTCATGGATGCAAAATCACGTGCTACGATATTGCCTTTGATAGATGTGCTATTTTCTGTCAGCTCATAATTCTTTGCATTGTCACCTGCTAACGTGATATTTGCCGCCTCAATATCATGCTCTCCAACATCCGCACTCTGATATGCCAAATTCACCTGGTCAGCACGAACATCCTGAGAATCAGGAGTACCGGAATCACTGTAAAGCTGAACGGATAAATTCTGCTCCTCCCTAATATCTGTCGTTCCATCATAGACTTTATCGAAAGAGTCTCCTGTTATCCGCGCATTTAATTTACACTTGTCGATTGTAAGTATAGCTTGTTTCGATTCATTCGTATAATTTCTCTGACCCAACAGATAGACAGTGTATGTTCCAACATCTTTTCGCTCTGTAACTATCCTATTATCAGTTCCTGTCCAATATGTCCAATATTGGATCGTATAATCCGCCCTATCCACTGCATCCCCGGAAGCTCCCTGCCAGTTCTCAACCACCTTGATCTTCGGCTCCCAAGATTGACCATTATAAATGACGTTCTCTGGTTCGAGTGTTACTTTTGTATCTGCAAACCTCCGTTCGGTAATACTCGTTCGGTTATCAGAGCAAAATACCTTCGACTCGTAATTATCTACTGTCACCCTTACAAATACAAACTGACCAGACTCTGCTACATTCACAATCTTCGGACACTCCGACTTCCACTGATCTTCTTGTAAATCATCCGTATTCTTTGTACGCTTCAGCTGATATTCGTATCCTGCACCTTTAGGAATACCACTTGCGCTAATGGCAGCTGCCGGATATCCTTGGGCTCCCCTATATTCATCGCTGGTAGCCGTTACGCTCAAGTTCCATGAATCAGGAAACTTTGCTTTATTAACAGTCAATGTTATACAAACCGGATTTTCTCCGGCTTTATAGAATCCACTTTCCTGTGTATTCACCTCGATTTTAAATACACCAGCCTTGGTCACCGTCAACTGACCCGTTTTCTCGTTAATCGTTCCTTCTCCTTTATCACTTCCTGTATATTCAGCAAGTTCATATTGCAGGTTTCCGGCTCTATCCGGTTGATGAATACCCGCAAGGCTTGGAACATCGATCGACCTATTATCGCGATAACCTGCACTTATTTCCGCTTGATTAACTGTAATATTACCCGGTTTCTGCTTTAAATCATCGGGCAAACTTCCGTTTCCGCTGATTGTGCCTTTATTGATAAATGTTCCGTCTTTTTCTTTTACAAATGGACCGTTTGAAACAAATTCTCCTTCATTGGTAAGTGTGCCACTATTAATTATCGTACTTCCAGAGGTTACCTTTCCGCCTCTTGCAACAGTGAAGGAACTATTTCCAGTAATGTTTAATCGATCAGTATTCAGTTCGTTGGCTTTGATCGTTACAGATCCACGCCCCTGCAAAAATCCTATTCCACCACTATTAGATTTTGTTGAAATTGTTCCACCTGAAAGTTCAAAAGTACCCTCATTCTCAATTCCGGGTTTCCTACTTCCAGTTGCCGTTAATGATCCACCCTTCATCCGGAAATTTCCACGGACAAACACGCCATTCTTGCCTGTTCCCGCAGCAGTAACAGCACCTCCGTTAATATTTAAAGTTCCATTGCTTCCTACAACAATGCCCCCTGAGAATGAAGCGCTATTTTCTCCCCCATCGGCAGTTGCTTCTATCGTTCCACTTTCTATCGTCAAGTTACCTTCGACTGCTATTCCGCTGGATCCATCCCTACTTGTTCCTGTCGTTGGAGAATTCTTAGCTGTCAAAGAAGCGGGTGCTGTTCCTGCCTTAATTGTCGCACTTACATTTTCCTTAATTTTGAGGCCAACTCCTCCAACACCTTTTCCTTTTCCCTCTAATACATTGCTTCCATTTAATACTATCTCCCATGTTCCCCGGCTTAACTCAAGGTTCTGTATGGTAGTAGCATTCGTCATTCTTATATTGAAAGCTATTTTCTCCTGAATTAGTAACCTTTATACCGCGATCGTTCAATAAATTCATTACGTCGTTGTTAAGACTAGAAAACCCACTCTCATCATAGGCAAGGCCTTTAGGAGGTTCCCCTTCTTCAAAATTTACATTTAACACAACATTTTGATAATCATACACCGGCATCGCCGCCTGGTCTCCCGTCACAGACACTTGCACCACCAGTGCGTCTACGCTTTCCGCCAGTTCATATGCCTCCGGCAGCTCTGCTGCAAACTCATAGGTGCCTTCCAGCGGCCAGCGGCCTTCTTCATCCTGCACATACTCGTTACAGCTCCAGCCAGTGATCGGAAGTTTTTCCTCTTTACCAGCTTCGCTTTCCGCTCCGACCTGGGCAATAATAGCCTCTGGTAAGTACTCCGTGACCTCTTCGAAGGATGGCTGGGATTCCTCGGTAACTCCGTTAAGCTCTAATTTGCCATCCAGCAGATTCTCTTCCGGATCATACCAGGACCAGAAGAAGATCTGGGACTTCACAGCCGGTATCACTGTTCCGCCTGGAACTGTCGTATCTTCCATATCCGATGGTGTACTGACGGAAGGTGCATCCTCCTGTTTCTCGTCATCCTCTGCTTTGTCGGCAGAATCCTTCTGATCATTGGTTTCTTCATCATCCGGCCCGGTTTCAGAATCGTCCTCGTTCATACCGGAAGACGCGGCTGTATTCCGTATGCATCCGCTTTCTACAGTGCAGACGTGGGTACATTCCGTCGGCTCTTCTCCTATCTGGGACGAGGTTGCTTCCTCATCCGGCTCGCCGTAGCACTCCTCGGTATGCACATGGACACATTTTTTTCTCTCCATCTTCTGCGGCATATCCGCCCATGCTGTATTTCCAAATAATGTCGATACAGCCAATGTCATTGTCAGACACACCGCTGCCGCCCTTCGTATACCTTTCATTCTCCCATCTCCTCTCTGTTTACCTTTCATCTCTTTTGACGCCCATGAAGATTCATTCTCATGATGTTATTATTAAACAATTTTCAAAAAATGTCAACAAACCGTACACAATATATATTTAATACCGCCATTTATATGATTTCCCGATTTTCATTGTGAATTTCGTTACCTGCTATCTCCATCCCGCCCCAGATACTCCCACACAAACCGCGATACGTCCGCCTTTTTATGGTACCTCTCCCGCACCGCATATACATGCAGCCGGGTCTTTGCACGCGTCATTGCCACATAGAACAGTCGTCGTTCTTCCTCCATATCCTCGTCCAGCATCGCGCGGCTGTGCGGCGTGATGCCCTCATTGGCATCGAGAATATAGACAATGGGAAATTCCAGCCCCTTGGCACTGTGCATCGTCGCGAGCGTGATCGCATCCGTCTCCGTCCGCCGCTGCGCCGCCTGCCGGAGCAGTTCCTCCTTGTACGCCTCGATGTGTGCAAACCACTCGTCAAAGGTCTTGAAACCCGCCGCACTTTCTTTTAATTCGTCGGCAGTCTCTAAAAGTTCCTCCGGCCGCATCCGCCGAAATGCCGCATACTCGATCAGATATTCATCGTATCCCATGCCCTGGCGGATATAATTGACGGCTGCCAGAGGTGACATCCGGGCGATCGCCCGCAGATCGCCTTCCAGACTCTCAATCCGCTCGGCAATCCAGTCTTTCTCCACATAGAATGCTTTCATCTTCTCGAACGAAACCGTCTCATCCGGCATCGCATCCCGGCTGATATACCGCTTCGGACGGTTGATGACCTGCAAAATATCTTCCCGCGCCCGGCTTCCCATGGCGATCCGGATATAGGTCAGGATATTTCGCGAAATCCAGTGTTCATAGAGGTTCGGCACCGTATCCCTTGTCCGGAAGGGAAGGTTGTATTCCATCAGCTTTTCCATCAGAAAACGAGGACCAGCATTGGTCCGGTATAAAACTGCGATATCCCCCGGCCGCACTCCCGACTGCAGATACAGCTGTATCTCCCTGGCAATGGCCAGATTTTCTTCCCCCGGATCCTGCCAGAGCTTCGTGATCACGTTCTTCCCATGACGTCCCGTTGTATGGATGGCCTTTGAAAAACGTTTCTGGTTTTCCCCGATCAGACGCAATGCCGGTGCCACGATCTCCTCGGTACTGCGGTAATTCATATCCAGAAGAATCCGTCCGGCACCCGGATAATCCCGCTCAAATCCCAGCATAATCTCCGGTTTTGCTCCCCGGAACCGGTAAATCGACTGATCATCATCGCCCACGATAAAAAGATTATCTTCCGGCTTGGCTAACATCCGCACGATCTCATATTGAAGCCGATTGATGTCCTGAAACTCATCAATCAGGATGTACCGATACCTCCTCTGCCAGGCAGACAGGATATCTTTTCTTTCCGTAAAAAGTTCCAGACACAGCACCATCATGTCATCGAAATCGATGAGTCCGGCCCGGCGCATTTTCTCTTCATAGCCCGCATAGAGCTGACGGAAAACTGCATCCGGACAGTTTTTGGAATAGTAATGTTCCAGTGCAATCCTCTCTCCCTTGACAGAGCTTATCTCACTTAAAATGGAGGCTGCAAACTCATTTTCATCCTCCGGCTCCAGACCTCCGGTCTGAGCCAGCTCCCGGACAAACTGCATCTGCTGCTCTTCCCGGACAATATTGTCAGCGGTATATCGGTATGCCAGCTTTAAGATCCTAAAAAAGATCGAATGAAAAGTGCCGAAGGTGACTCTGGATCCGCCGCCAGTCAATGCTTCATACCGCTCCCGCATCTCCTCGGCTGCTGCCCGGGTAAAGGTAATCACAAGAATATCCCCCGGATCGATTCCGTACTCCTTCGTCAGATACTGGACCCGATGGGTGATCACCGTTGTTTTCCCTGATCCCGGTCCCGCCAGAACCATCATGGGACCATCTTTATGCATGATTGCCTGTGTCTGTGCTTTACTGAATGCCATTTCCTGTTTCCTTACTCCACAATTCAAGAATATCTCGGCATATTTGCTTCGAAATTCGCATTTTGACGTGCAAGACATACTTCTGCCGCGCATCTGAAGCAAATCTGTCAAGTACAAATGTAAGAAAAGTGCGCCTTGGAATGTATTTCTCACAAAGCGCACCTTTTCACTGCTTTTCATGCATCTACGATACATGAAAAAGCAGTTGTTTATTTACTACCTACTGATTTAATCTGAGATTCAAGTCGAACGTCCGTGAGACTTGGCGCGTGATTCTGGTCAGCAAAGCTGAC
>ERZ772900.891-NODE-891-length-29900-cov-70.248383_pt1 | contig 29900 bp, 27 predicted proteins | sample MGYA00512124_ERZ772900 | MGnify/ENA primary metagenome ERZ772900 (study PRJEB29015, sample SAMEA2737716) | human gut metagenome | biome: human gut; feature: human-associated habitat; material: faeces | place: China | collected 2012 ... | reverse complement strand
AACTCAAAATAAAAGCATCATTCTGCTATTTTTTGCTTTTTTAGGCGTTATTTTCTACTAAAAATCGAATAATTGCAGTACCATTAGTTGGAGACATTTTTAGTATGTCTTCATTTTTTATTTCTACTTTATTATTGGCTATAATATAGCCAATAACACGTTCGGCTTCGATATAAAAAGTTTTTGTCATAAAATGTATTTTGTTTACAAAGATACTTGTTTTTTTTAAGTTATGAATTAAAATAGTTTTTTATTTAATTAAGAAGATCTTTATTTAACAAAGTGGAAAACTGTCTAAGCACCTTTTCTGTAAGCCTTTGTCTTACGCCCCCCAACGTAGGATGAAGGCTTTTCTTTTACCAGTGCCGTGGCTCCTGCTGTAGCACCTCCTTCCGTTACACTCCGCACCTTTTTATAAGGTAGGCTGCACTTCGGCAATTCAAGAAAACTTGATTGCTCTCAGTTTGCACTATCTTTGGCTCATGCATCTCTTGCGAGAAGCGTGCAAGCCAACTAACAAGGTACTCAATCCCGGTTTCTCATGGAGGAAAGCGTGGCGCACCGCACTTCCGGCACTTTGTGCATCTTGCACTGGCTGTCTGCTTGAAGCTCGTTCCACCAGCCCACATGCTTGTTGAGGAATCGGCTTTATATTGCCGCTAAAATGACGAGTATTCATTTACCTTATTCTATACGTTACACATCTGATCGTGAATGGACTTCAGCAGCTGATGTACATTTCCAAAGCCGCGCGAGCGCAATCGCCTTTATGCAGCCTTCTGACTGGTATCTCTCCACCACGATTTCATATATACTCTGATGCCATCCTCACCTCTGACGACAACAGAGATTGCACAATTTATCTACCTGTCTACTTCTTTTATTGTTCCGCAGTAATATTCTGACACGTGGTCTTATTCGCACCATAATCATTTCATTTGTTCGAGCGTTCCACACAAAATGCTTTCTGATTTTTCCTTTGCAAAGTTAGCGCAAGCGGCATTCTGAAAGGGTCGCGCTACACGCTTAGCCTAAGATTTTTTCAAAAGGTTTTGGGGCAGGTTTGCCTCATTCCAAAATCTTTCAAGCCCGAAGGATGAAATAATCTTGGCTATCCCTTGCATTTACATGCCTTCTCCTTGCTGCTCCTTGTATGCACGTAAAAATTACAAAAGCACTTCGGTGCTTCACTTTTAAGTCGAACAAATAAAATTTCAAGATTATGGTACACACCACTTTTAATTCAGAATATCACTTCGGTAAAAGAAGTTCAAGACAGGTTGAATTGTCAAGCAATCTCTATCAAGTTGTCATCAATGGAGAGGATGGCGAGTATATCGAATATGAAATCGAGGCTGACAGCCATTCTGAGGCAAGCGCCAAGGCGGAAGCACTCGCAGCTGACAGCTTTGTAGACATCAGCTACATCGAAGTCTATCTCATTCACTAATCAGATTGTGTCACTCTTAAAATAAGATAGTTATGAATACTCAGAATGTCATTTTAGCAGCTAAAGCCAATTCTGGCAAGTCAACAAGCAATGTATGGGTCGTTTACACAAGCGCAGACAGCTCAGACAAGATGTATTGCACAAGTGCCTACAAGGCGATGCGCCTCGCTTTCCTCCTCAAAAGAGAATGGGATTGAGGTGTATATGTAATGGGATAAAATTGATTAATTCAACAAATTTTCTATCTATCAATTAAATTTTCAACAATTTTATAAAGAGTTCTCATATACTTTATGTATCTTTGCCTTAATATATTATTTAAGGTATGTCAAGAGAACAAGTCAATAGATTAAAGATAGTTCTTGCAGAGGAGCAGAAGTCAAATAAATGGCTTGCCGAACAATTAGGCAAGGACCAAGCTACGATTTCCAAGTGGGTGACAAATGCAAGTCAGCCAGACCTTAAAAATCTACTGCGTATTGCAAAAGCATTGAATGTAGATGTAGCAAGATTGTTAAATACGGAGGTGGTCAACGATGACGAAATCTAAGGATGGCGGATATGAATATATCCTGTCTAACCAAGTTTTACAACTTCCGATAATACGCTATTATCAGAAATAGGGGAGAATTAAGCTATGACACCAGAGGAAAAAGCGAGAGTAAAGATTGATCGTTGGTTTGAAGATGCAGGTTGGCAGGTTGTCAACCGTGACGAATTCGAGTCTACGATGTCTGCCGTTGCCGTGCGTGAGGGCTTGCTGAAAGGCAATCTCGAAGCGGACTATCTTATGTTCATCAACGGCAAGGTGTGTGGTGTGCTGGAGGCTAAACGTGAAGAGGTGAATGTCGAATCTGATATGGTTAGCGAACAAGTATCTACTTACGCCAAGAGCGTTCCTGATTGCTACCAGACTTGGCAAAAGCCTATACCTCTTTTATACAAATCTAATGGCAAGGTTGTCTTATTCCAAGATTTTCGCAAGACAAACACGGAATGGGATGAAATCAACCGTATCCATACTCCAAAGGAGATTGTAAGTATGCTTGGCATTGACGATCCGTTTGCAGGCTTGCCAACGCTACGCAAGAAGGGATTGCGTGAATGTCAATACGAGGCTATTACGGAGTTGGAAAAGAGCTTCCGTAGTGGACAAAACCGTGGGCTTATGGTGCTTGCTACAGGTGCAGGAAAAACTTATACCGCTTGTCTTGCTGCCTATCGTATGTTGGCATATACTCCGATGCGACATGTTCTCTTTCTTGTTGACCGCAACAATCTCGGACGACAAGCTGAAAATGAATTCGGCACATTCCGCCTCACTGACAATGGTGAAGCTTTCAACACTATCTATGGTGTGGAGCGATTGAAGTCTGCTAAAATACCATCTGACTGCAATGTGTTGATATCCACTATTCAACGTCTGTTCTCATTACTGAAAGGTGAAGAAATTGAAGACACCGACGATGACAACAATGATGAAGCGACAGGGGAGGTTACGCTTCCTGACAATCCTAATCTGCCACACGATTTCTTTGATATGATTGTCATTGATGAGTGTCACCGAAGCATTTACGGCAACTGGCGTAGGGTGCTTGAATATTTCGACACGGCTCGCCTTATTGGTCTTACTGCAACACCTATTCCCGAAACTATGGCGTTCTTCAACAACAACCGCATTGTGAACTATACGCTTGAAAAGAGTATTGTGGATGGTGTGAACGTGGACCACCGTGTGTATCGTATAAAGACGGAGGCTACCGAGAATGGTGGCGCTATATTGAAAGGCGACCGTGTGCGTGTGGAGACTCGCTATACTGGCAAGACGGAGGAGATAAACACACGAGAGACTAAGAATTACACGAAGACGGAACTTAACCGTTCTATTATCAACCCGTCTCAGATAAAGCTTATTCTTACAACTTATCGTGATGCTGTTTATACTGAGATGTTCAATGACCCACAACGTGAGCCGAACTATGCATATCTCCCTAAGACTCTCATCTTTGCGCTTAATGAGACCCATGCAACAAATATCGTGAACATTGCCAAAGAGGTGTTTGGCGAGAAATGTCCGAATGCAAACATGGACAGATATGTACAGAAGATTACTTATTCGGCAGGCGATAGCAACGAACTTATCCGCCAGTTCCGCAACGATCGTGACTTCCGCATTGCTGTCACTTGTACGTTAGTGGCTACGGGTACGGATGTGAAACCGCTCGAAGTGGTGATGTTTATGCGTGATGTGGAATCCGAACCGCTTTACATTCAGATGAAAGGTCGTGGCGTGCGCACCATCGGCGATGAACAGCTTAGAGCCGTAACACCTAATGCTTTCAGCAAGGATTGTTTCTTCTTGGTCGATGCTGTGGGCGTTACCGAGCATACGATGTCAATTCCGGAACAGGGCGATGGTCCTGACACCGTCACGATAACATTGAAGGATTTGCTTGAGAAAATTGCTCATGGCAATCTGCCTGATATGTATCTGAAACGTCTGGCTGCTACTTTGTCCCGTTTACACAATAAGGCCGACAATAGTCAGCGTGCTGAGTTTGAACGGTTGGCAAGCGACTCTATGGATGCCATTGCACAGCGTATATACGATGCTCTGGAAAATGGGACTTTGCCACTTTATAATGATGTTAATGAGCCTAACAACGAGCGCAAGGGACTTGTATCTCCGGTTGCCAATCATGCTGATGTGCGCCGATACATCCTGATTCTTGCTGCAGGTTTCGTCAATACGCTCATGCCTGGTGAAGACACGCTTATATCCAAGGGCTTTTCTGTGGAGGAAGCCAAAGACACTACAGAGGCTTTTGAGCAGTATTGTCGTGACCATGCTGATGAGATTGAGGCGTTGCGCATTATCTATAATCAGAGTGCCGAGCCTATCAACTTTGATATGATGAAAGATTTGGAGAACAAGCTGAAGATGGAAAACAATCGTTTCAGCACGAAGCAGCTTTGGAACTCTTATGCCATCGTTTCTCCAAACCACGTGCGACGCGCCATCAAGAAGGAGGAGAGCGAGGCCCTCACCAATATCATACAGTTGGTGCGCTTTGCCTATCGTCAGATAGAAAAACTGGACAGCGTTTGCACTACTGCCCGACAATACTTCAATCTTTGGTGTGGTCAGTGGCATCGTGACATATCAGAACGACAGAAGCAGCTCATGAGCCAGATTGTGGACTATGTGGCAAGTAACGGTGCTTGCACCATAAACGACATTCGAGAGGACGACCGCACACAAGCTGCTCAGATGATTGCAGCATTCGGTACTAAACAGAAGGCGGATGACGCTCTTCTTTCTTTGTTTAATTTTGTGGTTTTAAGAAAAACAGCATAACTTTGAATTATGACAAACAATATATCTACAGAGCAATCGCTCACCAAGAAAGTATGGAATCTCGCTACTACACTTGCAGGACAAGGTATTGGCTTCACCGATTATATCACGCAACTCACTTATCTGCTTTTTCTGAAGATGGACGCGGAGAACGTAGAAATGTTTGGAGAAGAGTCGGCAATACCTGCTGGATATCAGTGGGAAGAACTTATAAAGCTCGACGGACTGGATCTTTTGAAACAGTATGAGGAAACGCTAAAAGTACTCAGTGAGCAAGACAACCTTATCGGTACCATATACACCAAAGCGCAGAACAAAATTGACAAACCTGTCTACTTGAAGAAGGTTATCACCATGATTGACGAGGAGCAATGGCTTGTTATGGATGCTGACGTGAAGGGTGCTATATATGAGAGCATTCTGGAAAAGAACGGACAGGATAAGAAGAGTGGCGCAGGACAGTATTTCACACCGCGTCCGCTCATCAAGGCAATGGTGGACTGCATCCGCCCGCAGATTGGCGAGACGGTGTGCGACCCTGCCTGTGGTACGGGTGGCTTCCTTCTCACGGCTTATGACTATATGAAGAATCAGTCGGCCGACAAGACTAAACGCGATTTTCTGCGCAACAAAGCTCTGCATGGCGTGGACAATACTTCACTTGTCGTTACACTCGCTTCTATGAACCTCTATCTGCATGGTGTGGGTACTGACCGCAGCCCCATCTCTTGTGAAGATTCGTTGGAACGTGAGCCTAAAACGCTCGTAGATGTTATCCTTGCCAATCCTCCTTTCGGACAGCGTCCGGCAGGGTCTGTGGAGCTTAACCGCCCCGACTTCTATGTGGAGACGAAGAACAATCAGCTCAATTTCCTCCAGCACATGATGCTCATGCTGAAAGTGGGTGGCCGTGCTGCTGTGGTACTGCCGGACAACGTTCTCTTTGAGGGTGGTGCTGGCGAGACTATCCGTAAACGCCTTCTTTCTGACTTCAATCTGCATACTATCCTGCGTCTTCCTACTGGTATATTCTATGCGCAGGGTGTGAAGGCTAACGTGCTGTTCTTCACAAAGGGACAGCCAACAAAGGAGGTTTGGTTCTATGACTACCGTACCGACATCAAGCATACGCTTGCCACCAACAAATTGGAACGCCATCATCTTGACGACTTCGTGAAATGCTATAATCCCGACAATATCAATAATCGCACTGAAACCTACGATGCTGAGAGTAATCCGTCTGGACGTTGGCGCAAATACTCAGTTGAAGAACTCATCGCCCGTGACAAGACTTCACTCGATATCACTTGGATTAAACAGGGTGGCGAGGAAGAGGAACATACTCTGGAAGAACTGATGGCTACCATAAAGGAACAAAGCCAAAACATCAGCAAGGCGGTGAGTGAACTTGAAAAATTATTGGTTGACATCAAGGAGGATTAAGGGCATGGATGAAATCATAAAGCGAGAGAATGCTCTCTTTGGGCATATCTCAAAACTTATTGACGAGGCGCACAAGCATGTTAAAACTACTGTGAACACTACAATGGTCTACACTTACTATGGTGTTGGTAAATATATTGTGGAGGATGAGCAGCAGGGATATGAGCGTGCAGCGTATGGCAAGAAGGTGTTAAAAGCTCTTTCTGAGAAACTGTGTCTGAAGTACGGTGAGGGTTGGTCTTATTCTAATTTAAGACAGATTCGACAGTTCTATTTGGCGTATGCGAATTTGACAGACGGTGTTTGTCAAATTCAGTTTGATTTGTCATGGTCGCATTATCTTATACTTATGCGTATTGAGAATCATGATGAGCGCAAATTCTATGAGATTGAGGCGAAACAACAGAATTGGAGTGTGCGTGAACTGAATAGACAGGTTGGTAGTTGTCTTTATGAGCGGTTGGCTTTGAGTCGCAATAAGGACGATGTGATGCGCTTGGCAAAAGAGGGGCAGACAGTAGAAAAGCCATCAGACATCATAAAGAATCCTATCACATTGGAGTTCTTGGGATTGAAGCCAGATTCTGTTTATTCCGAGTCTAAACTGGAGAACGCCATTATCAGCAAGATGCAGCAATTCTTGCTCGAACTTGGTAAAGGCTTTCTTTTTGAGGCACGACAGAAGCGGTTTACTTTTGAAGAACAGCATTTCTTTGTTGACTTGGTGTTTTACAACCGCTTGTTGCAATGCTATGTGCTTATTGATTTGAAGATAGATAAACTCACTCATCAGGACCTCGGACAGATGCAGATGTATGTCAACTATTATGACCGCTATGTCAAGTTGGATTTCGAGAAACCAACCATTGGTATTCTTCTATGTAAGGAGAAGAATGATGCCCTCGTAGAGCTGACTCTACCTAAGGATGCCAATATCTATGCTTCGGCTTACCAACTCTATCTTCCCAACAAAGATTTGCTTCAAGCTAAGGTGAAGGAATGGATTGAGGAGTTTGAAGAGAATGAGGAAATAAAGAAACTTGAAGAAGACAAATAACAAATGAATACTAAAGCATTACGCCAAAAGATACTTGACCTTGCGATACATGGCAAACTTGTACCGCAAGACCCTAACGATGAGCCTGCATCAGTGCTCCTCGAACGCATCCGTGACGAGAAAGAACGCCTTATCAAAGAAGGCAAAATCAAACGCCCTAAAAAGATTAAGACAACTTCTGATAAGCCGCATTATCCGTACGAGTTGCCTGAAGGATGGGCGTGGACGACGGTTGGTGAGATTTGTTCTAAAATTGGTTCTGGAAGTACACCCAAAGGAAGTAACTATTCTAAAACAGGAATACCTTTCTTTCGCTCACAAAACGTATATAACACTAGTATTGTACTTTCTGATATCAAATACATTTCGGATGAAGTGCACCAATCAATGATAGGAACAGAAGTTGTTGCAAATGATTTGTTACTAAATATTACTGGAGGGTCTTTAGGTAGATGTGCAATCGTTCCCGATAATTTCAGTAAAGGGAATGTAAGTCAGCATGTTTGTATTTTGCGTTCCATACTTATTCGACCAAAATACTTACATACATTCATTTTGTCTTCTTTCTTTGCTAAAAGCATGAAGATAACAGGAAGTGGAAGAGAAGGGCTTCCAAAATATAATTTGGAAAAGATGTTTTTGCCACTACCACCATTAAATGAGCAAGATAAAATTATTGGCGAAGTTGATAAATTCTTCGAGTTTGTCGATACGCTTGAATCAGGCGAGGATAATCTTATCAAGCAAATTGCGAAAACAAGAAGCAAAATTCTCGACCTCGCCATTCACGGCAAACTTGTACCTCAAGACCCAACTGACGAACCTGCCAGTGAACTGCTCAAGCGCATCAATCCTAAGGCTGAAATCACTTGTGATAACGGGCATTATCAGAAGTTGCCCGAAGGATGGACTGTTTGTTGTTTAGAAAATGTTGCCAAGGTTTTAGATTATTTGCGTAAGCCTATTAATTCAAATGAGAGAAATTCACGTATTGCGAATAAACATGAAAATGAACTTTTTCCATATTATGGCGCAACTGGGCAAGTTGGATTTATTGACGACTACCTTGTTGACGGGACATTTCTTTTACTTGGAGAGGATGGTGCTCCATTCCTTGATAAATATGCAATCAAATCATATCCAATAAAAGGCAAATGTTGGGTGAATAATCACGCACATATTCTGGAGCCACTATGTGACTTTGATTACTTGATGTACTATCTTAACCATGTAGATTACAAGGATTATGTAAATGGAAGTACACGACTCAAATTAACCCAAAGCGATATGCGCTCCATAATTATTCTGTTACCTCCATTAACAGAACAGAAGCGCATATCAGTTAAGGTTAAATATTTGTTTAGATTATTAGACTCTATCGCTTGTCACCTATAAATTCTCAGCTATTGTATCGAGGATTGTAAATGTTTTGTTTATGGCATTTACAATCCTTTTTTGTTCTTCGTATGGAGGAATAGGTACATTGATAGCCTTGAATAACTTCTTGTTCAGGTGCGGAATGGCTGAACCGACCTTATTCTCTCTTAGCGTCTTTCGATGCAGGTTTATTACTTGTAGAACATAGTCGGTGTACATTTCTTCATGAATGGGAAGTTGCTTGAACGTGCTACCTTGATAGCCATCTACTGGCGCACGAAAAACTTCTCCAGAGTTTTCACCATCCACTAAAATCAGTAAAGTTTTTGCAGCTGTATATTTGCCTGACGTTAATACTTTAGCTTCCCGTTCTCCACGCAGATACTTCACATCAAGATTTATTCTTTCGATGCCATTTTGCTTCTCTCCATCTACCAAAGCACATAGTGTTTGCATTGGTGTAATCGCCCATCCTTCGGGCAACTTCTGATAATGCCCGTTACGTTCCTATATTGTAATATGTTTCATTTTAAACAAATGCAATATGGTAACACAATTCAATGAGTATTTGGTCAAGGGAAATTTGACCAAGAACACCATACGTTCTTATGAATGGACGGTGAAGTATTTTATGGAGCACTACAAGGTGGTGAACAAACGAAACCTTTTGGCATACAAGGGGTATTTGGTAGAGAACTTCAAACCGCAGACTGTAAACTTACGGTTGCAGGCAATCAACAAGTATCTGGAGTTTACCAAGCAGGAGAAGCTAAAGGTGAAGTTTGTGAAAGTTCAGCAGAAGAACTTTTTGGAGAACGTGATTAGTGATGCAGACTATAAGTTTTTCAAGCGAAAGCTGAAGAGTGACGGACACGACTCCTGGTATTTTGTAGTGTGGTTTATGGCTGCTACCGGTGCTCGTGTAAGCGAACTGCTCCATATCAAGGTGGAGCACGTTAAAGTTGGCTATCTCGACCTTTATAGCAAAGGTGGCAAGATACGCCGATTGTATATCCCCAAGAATCTGCGGACAGAAGCTATCAAATGGCTCGAAGATGAAAAAGTCTCATCGGGTTATATCTTCCTCAACCGCTTCGGCAATCGCATCACCACACGAGGCATAGCCCACCAACTCAAACACTTTGCTGAAAAATATGGAATGAACAGGGATGTTGTATATCCACATTCATTCCGTCATCGGTTTGCCAAGAATTTCCTCGAGCGGTTCAACGATATAGCCCTTCTTGCTGACCTAATGGGACATGAACGTCTTGAAACCACTCGTATCTATCTGCGTCGCACAGCAAGCGAACAGCAGAAAATCGTAGACAAGGTGGTTGTCTGGTAATCGCACGTATTATTTAGCCACCGTAAGTGTTACGCTTACGATGGCTAAATCTATCAACTACAAAGATGCTTCTATTGCATCAAGTTGAGCAAATATCTCTTCTATTTTTGCAACTATGCGGTGTTGCTCGTTCAATGGCGGAAAAGGAACGTGAAGTTTGTGCAAAGCATTAGATGATAAACCTAATAAGCCAATACCTTTACCTCCTATCATGTTATTTATTTTAAGATAGTATAAAACATAATAATAAAATGAGACACATATACCATTAACTTTGGGACGCAATCTATGAAGATGGTTTTGAATACAAATATCATAGTCATAATCCCATATAGCAGCTCGTCCTATATCACCTCCTTCACAGACGAGTAAATCTCCCTTTGTAATTTGGCATTTGTCTAATTCACTCTCCTTAAAAAGCATTTTCTTAATTACGGAAAAATCAAAGGAGTTCCAATACACATTTGATGTCGTCAAATAGTCTTTCAATGTTCCTTCTGTATTTGAGGAATTCAAGGCTTTGCCGGTATTATGATTGAAAATGTCTCCCAATTGAGTTTCGCACCATCCTTCAGGCAACTTCTGATAATGCCCGTTATCAGATGTAATCTCAGCCTTTGGATTAATGCGCTTGAGCAGTTCACTTGCAGGCTCGTCCGTTGGGTCTTGGGGTACGAGTTTGCCGTGAATAGCGAGGTCGAGAATTTTTGATTTTGCAAGTTTGATGTTATTGGCTAAATTGAATTTATCCTTTTCAATTAAATCAATTAAACCAAACCAACGCTTTATCTCTGCAACGATTCTTTCTTGTTCTGCGACTGAAGGAAGTGAAACTTCTAATTCAGTGAATATTGCTTTGTTAACACGTTGTTGACCAACTACTCCTTTAAAGTATTTTGTTCCTTGCGAAATATACCATGATGATTTAAACAAATATAAATAGAATGGAGCATAAACACCCAAACTTCTTAATATTACAAGCTCTGTTGTTCCTGTTCCAACGCCATTTGGAAGAGACTGCAATATACAAGATTTTAAATTTTCAAAGCATGGTGAGATTTTTGCGACACCAATATCTCCATCTTGAAAATGACAATATCCTTTTTTTACATCCCCCCAATTTCTAATTTCAAAAGAATGTTTACCAGAAAAGCCATCATCTACACATGCCATAGGTATAAAACCTATTTCAGTATTGTCATTTATTTCACTTTTGGGATTAAGCAGAAACAAATCGGACATTTGTGCCATAATCCAAGATTTTGGAATATTGAAAGGTTCATTCTCATAATGCGGCTTATCAGAAGTAGATAAAAAGCCCTGATGTTTTATTCATCAAGGCTTCTACATTACTTTTTTTCAAGTTCTTTTTGTAGCTTGTCGCAATCTAAATTTGGCTCCAAATACTTCTGAACTTCATCAATTAACTGTGCATTCATAGAACTTGCTGAAGGAGGTTGATTTGCTTCAAATGTAACCTCTATAAAACTGTTTAAGTTTATCTGTCGAAAAATATTGCTTTTGCTCATAAAAAGGAAAAGTAGTAAGGCTAAATAAAATGATAAGCGGAGGATATGCCTCCCTTACCCGGATTCATCCACACCTATGTGTCGAAATGGGGCTCCCGCATATCGGGTTACTCCAAAGGATAAATCACTGCAAATGTAAGGATTATTTTTGAAAATCTAAATAAAACTACAAATAAATTGGCTTTGAACTACAAATAGCAACTCCATTGATATTGTTGTAGTTTTTCATTCTGCATGACTGGGAGATGAGTACATCACAGAGATAAAATTTAACTTCGTGTGATTTGCAACCACAATTAATTGCCTTTTCCTCACCGCCCAATCGCTCATATCTTTGCCCTTAAAAAGCAAGAGATGAGCGATTTTTCATACTATCCGCTATACATCCATCATTTAATCATACACATCTAAGTCCACTCTCTTTTCCAACAACAAACATTTCATCCATTACAGAAGTTTTTCAGAAACATTTATACTTTTATTGATTATTATGACTACCTTTGCTTTACTCTTTAAACCTAAATTATTATACAAAGAATATGAGCAAAAAGAAGAACCCTATTAAGTGTACATTCTTCGGATTTACGATGGCTGAAACAAAAAGAAACAAAATAATAAGATTCCTAAAGAAGAATAACTATGATTTTGAGGAGACGTATGACTATAATATTATAGTCCGGAACATAACATTTGAAGGCTTTCATTGCAAAAAAGTTAAGTTGGATTTTTGTCGTGAGGCCATTTGGATGATTGATGCTGATTTGGGTGTTTTTGAAGACGAAAATCTTTTCAAAAGCACATATGACAAGCTAAGTACAACCTTTAACAATAAATATGGAGACTACTGTATTATAAAAGATGATTTAGGATGTGCATATGAAGATGAAGACATGATTTGTGAATTCACTTGCAGAGATAAGCAAATCACCTTTTCTTACACCGTCATGAATGTGGACATAAAGACATTAAATATATTGAAAAAGCATCATTGGCGTCTGATATTAGAAAATAATATTACAGCTCCAAAATCAGGTGTTTATTTGTTAGCAATCAAACATAATTATGATATTTCATATGAGTGTCACAAAATGAAAGAAGGTGATTCCTTTTATGGTGTTGTAGGAGCTTCTACAGCTGCCCCAACTGATAACTTCGTACCTGTTGCATATCACTTCTTTAAAGAATTTGTTGATTCTAACAGCATTTCTAAGTCATCGTGTATCACCGATAGCTCATGGCGTCAATGCGTCTTTGATTCAGCATCAAGAGGATTGAGGGTTGTAGCATTTACACTAAATGGATTTTTGACGTATGGTATAAGTGAAAGTACTGTTTTGTTCTTTGAAGAAGAAGAAGCTTTTACATACAAAGATACTTATCTATCTCCATGCTGGGGCGATGAGAAGAATCAGCAAGATATAAAAATACTTGCTTATCATTACATCGAGTTTTTTGGAAGAGAAGGCTCGTCGTATTGGTGGTGCAAATACCATAAGATACATTCTGATGAAAATGAAAAGTGATATTTCCTCATTAGGCAAACAATCATAGTGTCTTTTCCCCACCGCCCAATCGCTCATATCTTTGCCCTAAAAAAGCAAGATATGAGCGATTTTTCATTTATCCCACCTACATCCGTTGCCACCATCCCCGGAGCCCATGCCTCCGCTGCCTTCACCACCAAGACATCTGAAGTCTTTAAGGAGGAGAACGACATCGCGCCAATCTTCATCAACGAGCGCATGAAATACATACCCTGGGGAGGTGACAACCGTATGTCATATCTATGCCAACTGGCGTAATACGGTCAGTCCAGAGAACATCGAGCGCATCGAGCTGCTCAACCCACAAGCGCCGTTCACGGATCTGCAAAGCCGCTCAAATAAAATCAAGAAGTTTGCTGTCGTCAGTCGCATACCCACGCCCGACAACACGTATTATCCCATACCGTACTACGCAGCTCTCTTCAAGGGCAAGTGGTACGACATCAAGCAGCTCATCGGAGTGGCAAAGGAAGCGAAGCTCCGCAACTCCGCGCCCATAAAGTACCACATCGAGATTGCCAACTCGTTTTGGAATAACATCTTCAAGGTCGAGGGCATCACGGATCGCGTAAAGCAGCAGGAGCGTGTCTGTCAGGAGAAGGACAACATCATCAATTTCCTCACCGGTATGGAGAACAGCGGCAAGGTGCTCTTCTCCACGTTCTACGTTTCACCGAACGGCGAGGAGCAGCACGACGTTGTCATCAACAAGATCGAGACGGACAAGGAGGGAGGCGACTGGGCGACCGACATCATCGAGGCGGTAAATATGATGTGCTTCACGATGCGAGTCCACTCCAACCTCGTAGGCTCGGTGCCGGGCAAGTCGCAGACCAATAATTCCGGCTCAGACAAGCGCGAGCTTTACACCATCGCCCAGGCTCTGCAAAAGCCTTACCACGGCCTTCTTTTTTCCGTTCACCGACTGATCATCCGTTTCAACAAGTGGACTGCGGTCAAGCCGGACTGCCCATTCATCCAGCTCACTACGCTCGATGAGAATAAGGACGCAAAGCAAGTTTCACTCAATAAATCCAAAAACAATGGCAATGCTGATAAATGACAACGATACTCTAAAGAAGTACGTCCCCAACACGCTTAAAGCGGTTGCTGGTGAACTTTCTCTTTTCGACAAGATACAATATCACCTCTTACAAGTGGAGCAATGGCTTACCGACACTTTCGTTTCGTCCGACACAATGAGTCGCATCCGCACATACTCTGACAGCACACCGCTCCTGCACTACTGCCGTATCATCACGGCTGCAGAGGCGATGCTGCACGCTGTACCACAGCTCGACCTCATCCTTACGCCTAACGGTTTCGGTATAGTCAGCAATCAGAATGTGATACCGGCATCTAAGGAGCGCATCGAGAGGCTTCTTCTGTCTCTCGAAAAGCAGCGCGACGATGCACTTGCCGTTATCCTCACCATGCTTCCAGACGCCCACCATTGGACTGCATCAGAGCAGTTCAATTACTTCGCTGCCACGATGTTCCCAACACTCGACATCGTGCACCAACTTGGCTTTGCTGACCATATCTGGCTGCGATACCAGGACACTCGTGCCAAGTTACTCACCATTGAGCACCGCCTCGAAACGGAGTTCTTCAGTCCGGAACTCATGGACATGCTTCGCACGGCCAACGCTCTCAACAAATGGGATATGACGCTCGACACCGCCCAATACAAGCGGATGTATCAGCGCATCTCTGCCATCGAGTTCTCCATCCTCCGCATCGGTGAATACCCGATACCAAGCATCATCGACATAGTGAACAGCATACGTTTAGCCAAGGGCAACGTATTCGCTGAATGGAAAAACTCAGAAACAGCCAAACTATTTGAAGACCATGGTTATAAAAATAAAGTAGAGTCAAGTGGGTATTTCTTCTGAAAAAGTTGTATTTTTGTGGCGATAAAACTTTAAACTTGCAAATATGCTATTATATACATCACCTTTTCACCATGCTCTTGTTGGGGGGCTTGGTGCTTTATTAACATTCGTAATTATATGGGGGTTCAGATTCCTTGTTGATTTGATTCGCAATATTAAATCAAAGGAAGCCGAACAGAATTTTAACGAAGAAACAATGTGTACAGATAAAGAAACAGAATGTACCAAAAAATATGAGAAAAATCCACAAACTCGCTCAAATGGAGATAACAATAAGTATTTCTGTTGCCATTGTGGTCGCCAAATAGAATATGAATCTCATTATTGTAGATTCTGTGGTTCCCCTCAAAGTAAAGAATGGAATCGCTTAACCATAATTACAAAGAAAGTGAAATTATGGCTTATTGTGTTTTCAAAATTCTTAATCGGAATTATTTTGGCTTGGTGCATAGGATTATTAGTGTGGTTACTAATAGATTCTCAAACTAAAGATGTTGTAAATGGATGGTATTATTGCCTTCCACCAACAATAGCCTTTATTTTCTGGTTTGCGTTTAAGTCATTTATAAAGAAAAAAATCACAAAGAACTTCAATATCAAGATAATATCAACTCTTACAATCATAGTTGTAGGATTTTGGAGCATAGTTGCATTTTACGATATAAAAAAACAAAAAGAAAAGGAGCAAGAACAGGAGGAGCTCTTTGCCAAACAACCAAATAATATCAATAGGACATTTTATAGTTGCTCACTTGGTGAGAGCCAAAATAGTGTTGTTAACAAATTACTTGAACAGGGATACGATTTGGAATACTCACAATCTTTTGGAAAGGACGTTTTGAGCATACGTGAAGTCACCTATGGCGCATATAGTGTTGAACGATTGTCATTCGTTTTTTCGGAAAAAAAACTATATTTAGTATATTTCAAATTTAGTATTAGTAGAGATTATTGGTCTGAATTAGATAATATGTTGGGAACTATGTATAGCAAATTCAGAAAAGAAAATAATGATTATAGTGATGGAAGAACAACTATTAATATTGAATACACTGACAATTATAGATTAAGATATTATGATAATGCTTTATTATCAAAAGAAATAGCCAAGGATAAATTTTAAGAAACGATATTGTCTTTTTCCCCATACAAATACTTCCGTACTTTCGCAGTATGGAAGCATTTTTCAATTTATCCCTACCCAAAGATTGGCAGTCACTATCTGACAGTCAACTCCAGTATTTCTTACACGCAACTTTCGCATGATCTGCCCATGGAAGAAATCCTCACGCTCTGCCTGTTCAAGTGGGGCGACATCACCGTGCTCTGCCATCTGCATAACGGCAACTATCTCGTAAGGCAACGCCACAAACCCAAACATGAAGCACAACTCACGTTCCGCCAAATCCATTCCGCCACTGCCTCATTGGACTTTCTCCGCCATTTTCCCGCATCACCCGTCTGCATCACGCGCATCGGCAAAGCGGAGGCCATTGACAAAGACTTCACGGAAGTGCCGTTCTCCACGTTTATCTCCTGCGACAACTATTACCAAGGTTTTCTCCATACCAAGAACGAGTCCTTACTAAAAGACCTCGCCACGCTCCTGTACCCAGACGTAAAGAGGGTGCGTCTCACCAAACCATATCTCTATGGCAGCTTCTACTGGTTCGCCTCCCTCAAATGGTACTTTTCGGGCATGTTCCCTCACTTCCTCAAAACCATCCCAAGCGACTCTGAAAACCTCCTCGGCTACACACCGCCCATCGGCGAGGTGCTACGGACTGCCATGAACGCACAGATCCGTGCCCTCACCGGTGGCGACATCACCAAAGAAGACGCAGTCTTAAACATGGACACATGGCGAGCACTCACAGAACTCGACGCTAAGGCTAAAGAAGTTGAAGACATTAAACGACAAACAAAATGACAGACAATAACATCAATAGGGATGCCACAGCCTTCTTCGCATCCCTCACAGAAACAAACAAGTTCGCCAAGGCCCATGACTTTGTCTTCGCAAAGGTCAGCGGACTCGACGGCTTCGAGGAAGCCTTGCAGCAGCTGCAGTTCGCCACCGCCATTGTCGCCGTCAGCGACATCAGCCAGGGTACATCGGCTGCTTTCCGTTGGGGTAGGGAAGTGTAATATACAGAAAAAGAGGACATTACGTAAAGTAATATCCTCTTCTCTTATTTTTATTCGTTAGAAATTCTCATGGAGTTTTAAAACTCTATTTGAACTCTGTGTGACTCCGGCAGGATTCAAACCTGCAACCTTCTGATCCGTAGTCAGATGCTCTATTCAGTTGAGCTACGGAGCCTCCTAATATTAAGCAATTAGGCTTGTTCCTTAATTGCGAGTGCAAAGGTACGCATTTATTTTGAAACTCCAAAATATTTGCGCACCTTTTTCGTGGTTTTCTTTAATTTTTCTTCTTTCCGAGCGACTTTAGCCAGTTTAATGGCTTTTTAAGGATAGTTGTAAGTGTGGTTGGCTGTTTTATTGCTGGCACATTGGGAGTGGATTTTGCTGTGGTGCTCTTTCCATTCTCCTTTCTATCCTGCTTGCGATTCTGATTTGAACGGCGTGAAGCGTTGTCCTTATGCTGGCGACGTTGCTGATTGTTGCGTTTTGTCTGTCCGCCCTCACGGTTAGGTTGTTCGTTGTTTTGCTTTGCCTGTTCGCCATCACGTGCAGCACGCTCATTGCGTCTCTTAGCGTTATCGCCCTTGTTATTGTTTGCATTGCTTTCTTTGGCTTCATTCTCCGCCTGCTGATTGTTGCCGCCTTCTGCATTGGCAGGCTTGCGGTTCGGCTTGCGTCTGCGCTTCTTTTGCGTAGTGGGTTGTGTGCCGTCCGGAGTAGTTGTTTCTGCAATGGTTTCTTGAGCATTTGTGGTCTGTGGCGTTTCTGTAGCAGAAGTCTCGTTATTGTTCTGCTCCTTTGCGCTGTTCTTCTTTCTGTTGTCGCGGCGCTTGTTGTTGTCGCCCTGCGATCCATTGGCTTTAGAGTTGTTTCTTGGGCGTTTTTCGTCGCGTCCCTTTCCGCCTCTGCCTCTTGAGCGTGGTGCGTTGTAGTCGGGAGTCTCGCCGAGACCTTCGGGCAGTTCGTTCTTGTCGACAACACGTCCGAGGAACTTCTCTATCTGTTTGAAGCTGCTTATCTCGTCTTCGCTTACGAATGTGATAGCGATGCCGTCGCGTTGTGCTCGTGCAGTACGTCCTATACGGTGAACGTAGTCTTCTGGGTCGTGGGGCACATCGAAGTTTATGACCATGGCGATGTCGTCGATGTCGATGCCGCGAGCCACGATGTCAGTAGCCACGAGCACGTCGATCTGTCCGGTCTTGAACTTGTAGAGAATCTCGTCGCGTTCAGCCTGCTCGAGGTCTGAGTGCATCTCGCCAGAGTTAATCTTCATCTGCTGCAATGTGCGGTTGATAGCCTTCACCTTTTGCTTCTTGCCCGAGAATATTATTACGCGGTTGAGGTCGCCTTTGCGGAACAGGTCTTTTACGATACCTATCTTCTGTGTTTCGTAGCAGACATATGCGCTCTGTTTGATTTTCTCTGCAGGCTTGCTCACTGCAATCTTTACCTCTACGGGGTTTTTCAGCAGACTTTTTGCGAGTTCTTCAATTTTTTCGGGCATTGTAGCCGAGAACATGATAGTCTGGCAAGTGGCAGGCAGTTTGCTTGCAATCATCTTGATATCCTCAGAGAATCCCATGTCGAGCATTCGGTCTGCTTCGTCGAGAACGAAGAAGCTCACCTTGCTAAGGTCGGCAGAGCCGAGAGAGATGTGGCTGATAAGGCGTCCGGGCGTGGCTATGACCACATCGGCACCCATCTGGAAGCTCTTCAGCTCCTGATCGTAGCGGTTGCCGTCGTTGCCACCATACACAGCCACGCTGCTCACGCCGTTGAGGTAGTAGCCGAAGCCCTGCATAGCTTGGTCTATCTGTTGTGCGAGTTCGCGTGTCGGGCTCATGATGACGCAGTTGATGGCATCGTGCGGATAGCCACCGTCGTCGAGTTTTGAGAGTATGGGGAGGAGATAGGCTGCAGTCTTGCCCGTACCTGTCTGCGCCACACCAAGGAGGTCACGGCCTTCGAGGATAGGCGGAATACATTTCTCTTGTATTGGTGTGCACTGATCAAAGCGCATATCATATAATGCGTCGAGCACATTGTCATTGAGTTGTGTTTCGTCGAAATACATATTATGTTATGGGTTTTATTTTTTTTAATTAGGGGCTTTTTTATAGCAGAAATACGCAACGATTGCAAAGATGAAGTTCGGAATCCATGCAGCCAAAATAGGCGGCGTATTGGCATTGATGGCAAATGTAGACGATACTGTTTGTAGCATGATATAGCCGAAGCTCAAGGCGAGTCCCATGCCGAGATACATGCCCATTCCTCCTTTGCGTTTGCGCGATGATAGCGACAGACCGATGGTGGTTAAGATGAACGATGCGAACGACGAAGCTATTCGTTTGTGGTATTCCACTTCGTATTGTACGACGTTGCCGTTACCGCGATTTTTTTGTTTGCCGATATACTCTTTCAGCTCCGGATTGGTGAATGTTTCCTGCTGTCCTTTCGAGTAAACGAGGTCGGTTGGTTCCATCTGTATGATGGTGTCGCGCTTTATTCCGCTTGTGATATGTTCGCGTAGTCCGCGCAGCTCGCGTATCTTCCAGTTGGAAAGAGTCCAGTGGTACTTTGAGTCGGAGATGGTGTCGTACTGGATATCCATTGCCGTAAGATGGCTCACGAGTTTCTTGTTCTCAAACTTGTCGAGAGAGAAGCCATATCCACATTTTTGATTGTTGTCGTAATGCTGTATGTACGCAATAGTGCCTTTGTCCACTTGCAGCATAACGTTCTCTGCCGATGTGTTCTTCTTTTTGTTTTTGTACATAGTCTCGAAGTTCTGTCTTATCACCGTACCGTGTGGAATGACGTATGCACTGAGGAAGAACGAGAGTGTAGAGATGAGTACGCACGAAATCATGTAAGGGCGCATGAGGCGCTTGAACGAAACTCCTGCAGCAAGCATGGATATGATTTCGGAGTTTGAAGCCAGCTTGGATGTGAAGAAAATTACCGCAATGAATACGAATAGCGGACTGAATAAGTTGGCAAAGTAAGGCACGAAGTTGGCATAATAGTCAAATACGATAGCCTTTAGCGGTGCGTGGTATTGCGTGAACTTTACGAGGTTCTCGTTCACGTCGAACACGATACTGATAGAGATGATCAGTATGATAGAGTAGATGTACGTGCCGATGAACTTGCGTATGATATACCAGTCGAGAATGCTGATATAGTGGAATGGGTTTATCACGTTCAAGACACGGAGAAAGCGCAGCTTGTGGCATAACCATGCCCAAGCTGTGCGTATTCCTTTAGTCTTTCTGCGTACAGTCTGCTGCAGATGTAGCAGTTTGTGTAAACGCCTGATGTTTTTTATCTTCATTTAAATTCTTCTTCCGAGGTTGTCTATAACGCTTGCTTTCCATTGTACGAAGTCGCCTTGCTCAATATGTTTGCGTGCGTCAGTGACCAGTCGTAGATAGAAAGCCAAGTTATGAATGCTTGCAATCTGCATAGCCAACAACTCCTGGGCTTTGAAGAGGTGGTGTAGATAAGCCTTCGAGTGTATGCGGTCGATGTCGCATCCGTCGGGGTCGATTGGCGAGAAGTCCTGCTCCCACTTCTTGTTGCGTATGTTTATTGTGCCCTCGTAGGTGAAGAGCATCGCATTGCGTCCGTTGCGGGTAGGCATCACACAGTCGAACATATCCACGCCGCGTTCTATTGCCTCAAGGATGTTCTGCGGTGTGCCCACGCCCATGAGATAACGTGGCTTGTCCTTCGGCAAAATCTCGTTCACCACCTCAATCATTTCGTACATCACTTCTGTAGGTTCACCCACAGCCAATCCGCCGATGGCGTTGCCGTCAGCTCCTTTGTCGGCGACATGTTTCGCCGCCTCACGACGCAAGTCCTTGTATTTGCAACCCTGCACGATAGGGAAGAGGCTCTGGTTGTAGCCGTAGAGGGGTTCTGTCTCGTTGAAGCGCTTGAAGCAGCGGTCGAGCCAACGTTGTGTGAGTCCGAGACTCTTCTTGGCGTACTCGTAGTCGCTTTCGCCTGGAGGGCATTCGTCGAATGCCATCATTATGTCGGCTCCGATGATGCGTTCTGTGTCCATAACATTCTCTGGTGTGAAGATTTGCTTCGATCCGTCAATGTGTGAGCGGAACTCGCAGCCTTCCTCACGCAACTTGCGTATGCCGGTGAGCGAGAACACTTGAAAACCGCCAGAGTCGGTAAGTATCGGACGGTCCCATGTGTTGAACTTATGCAATCCGCCAGCCTTTTGCAGAGTGTCAAGACCTGGGCGCAGGTAGAGATGGTAGGTGTTGCCTAAGATAATCTGTGCCTTCACCTGTTCGCGGAGTTCGTTGAAGTGTACTCCCTTCACAGAGCCAACTGTGCCTACGGGCATGAAGATAGGGGTCTTTATCTGTCCGTGGTCGGTGGTTATTATACCAGTGCGAGCGTCGCTACACGGGTCGGTATGTTGCAGTTCAAAAGTCATTCTTTCGTTTCTTCTTCAATTTTAAAATTAATCGGATTGTCTACAATCTCATCAGTGAGCGCAAACTTCCACACATCTTGTACGTTCTCGACGTAGTGGAACTCCACACCCTTGCGGTACATCTCAGGAATCTCCTCGATGTCCTTGCGGTTCTCCTGGCACATTACGATGTCGGTGATGCCAGCACGCTTGGCTGCAAGAATCTTCTCCTTGATGCCGCCTACGGGCAGAACCTTTCCGCGGAGCGTTATCTCGCCGGTCATGGCTGTGTTCTTGCGCACCTTGCGTTGTGTGAGAGCCGAGGCAATAGACGTAGCTATCGTGATGCCTGCCGACGGACCATCCTTCGGCGTTGCACCTTCTGGTACGTGGATATGTATGTTCCAGTTGTCGAAGATGCGATAGTCTACGCCGAGCGTGTCGATGTGAGCCTTTACGTATTCGAGGGCAATGACAGCCGACTCCTTCATCACGTCGCCGAGATTTCCGGTCAGTGTCAGCTTGCCCGTCTTGCCCTTGCTGAGCGATGTCTCGATAAAGAGAATTTCACCGCCCACGCTTGTCCATGCCAAGCCCGTAACGACACCTGCATAGCTATTACCTTGATATATGTCGCGGTAGAAAGGTGCTTTGCCGAGCAGTCCCTCAATCTCGTTAGGTGTAATCTTTTCGTTTACGTCGTTGTCGAGTGCCTTCTTGTAAGCAATCTTACGCAGAGCCTTGTTTACCTGCTTCTCCAATTGGCGCACACCGCTTTCGCGTGTATATTGCTCAATCACTCTCTCTATGGCTGCCTTTGTGAATGTAGGCTTCTCTTCATTCTTGTCGAGACCGCAGTTCTCTATCTCGCGCGGAATGAGATGACGTTTCGCTATCTCTATCTTCTCCTCCGTTATGTATCCGCTCACTTCGATAAGTTCCATACGGTCGAGCAGTGGACGCGGTATAGTGTTGAGGTCGTTGGCGGTTGCAATGAAGAGCACCTTCGAGAGGTCGTAGTCAACATCAAGATAGTTATCGTGGAAGGCGTTGTTCTGTTCAGGGTCGAGCACCTCAAGCAAGGCAGATGACGGGTCACCATTGACGGTGTTCTGTGTCACCTTGTCAATCTCGTCGAGGATAAACACGGGGTTTGACGAACCTGCCTTCTGTATGTTCTTGATAATTCTGCCAGGCATGGCTCCCACGTAAGTGCGGCGGTGTCCGCGAATCTCGCTTTCGTCGTGCAGACCACCTAATGACATGCGTACGTACTTGCGCTTCATGGCAGCAGCAATACTCTTGCCAAGTGATGTCTTGCCGACTCCCGGAGGGCCGTAGAGGCAGATGATGGGCGACTTGAGGTCGCCACGCAACTTCAGTACAGCCATGTATTCGAGAATGCGTTCCTTCACCTTCTCCATGCCGTAGTGGTCGTGGTTGAGCACGCGCTGGGCACGTTTCAAGTCAAGGTTGTCCTTGGTGTATTCGCCCCAAGGCAGTGCAATCATCGTCTGCAGATAGTTGTACTGTATGCTGTATTCTGGGCTCTGCGGATTGAACATGTCCAGTTTGTCAAGCTCCTTGCGGAAGAGCTTTGCCACATCCTCCGACCAGTTCTTCTTAGCTGCTTTCTGCTCAAGCTCCTTGCGTTCCGGTGATCCTTCGCCTCTGCCCAGTTCCTCTTTGATGTTTTTTATCTGCTGCTGCAGGAAGTATTCGCGCTGTTGTTCGTCGAGATCTTCGCGAGTCTTCGTGCGAATGTTCTGTTTTAGTTCGAGCAACTGTATCTCCTTGTGCAGCACCTTCAGTGTCTTGATGACACGTTCCTTGATAGAACTTGTATAGATAAGTTCGGCTTTGTCGGCTATGTCGAATGGCAGGTTTGTGCAGATGAAGTCTACTGCGATTACATCATTCGAAATGTTGTTCAGTGCAAACTGCGACTCATCAGGCAAATCTTCGTTCTGTCGGATGTATTCCGTAGTGGTAGAACGCAAATCTTCCATTGCCGTGTTGAACTCCTTGTCGTCTGCATCAGGCAGTTCCTCCATGGCTGGTGATATTTCGCCCATCAAGAAAGGCTTGTTAGCGGTGAGCTTGTTCAGTCGGCAGCGTCCTAAACCTTGGATGATTGCGGTGATGTTATTTCCAGGTCCGGGCAGTTCGAGTATCTTCACGAGGCGTGCGTACACTCCGTACTCAAAGAGGTCTTTGGTGTCTGGGTGCTCAACTTCCTGGTCGTGCTGGCAGAACACGGCAAAGCTCGCATCCTGAGTCTTGCGTATATGGTTGAGCAGATTAAGACTTTGTTTTCTTCCAATGATTACGGGAGTAATCACTCCCGGGAACATTGCCATGTTACGTGTGGCAAGAATGGGCAGCTCGCCTTCTATGTTTACGTTGAACAAATTTGAAATATCGCCGTCATAATCGGCTATCATCTGTATTGAAGTACTCGTTCTCTTATTCATATCTCGTTAACTGTGTATCGGGGGCGTGTGTATTTCCGTGCAAAGTTACTTAAAATTCTGCTAATGAGTGAATTTTTGTTGTTATTTTATATAGAAATCGGCGGTCAGTTGTGCGTACCATTCCGATCTTGAGCCGTCGGTATTCTGTAGGCACACTTCCTCCATTTCTCTCTCGCATTTGTGGTCTGCGTGGTGGAATGCTACAAGGTGGCGTTTGGGCTGTTTGCGTGGAGTGGTGCGCACGGCGCATTGGCGCGACATGGCAAGTCCTGCCTTGTATGCCTCGGCAATGAATGCTTGTAGACATTCGGTTGGTATGATGGCACTGAACTCGCCGTCGGTATCGAGCAATGCTTTCACGGTAGCGAACAACTCGCAGTATTTCAGCGCGCAAGCATGTCTTGCTGTAGAGCGTTGTGCGTTGGGGTTGAGCAGACTATCGATGAAAAACGGCGGGTTGGATACGATAGCGTTGTACTTGTCTTGGGTGGAGTGGTGTTGTATCGCTGTCTCCACTATCTTTATACGGTTTGCAAACTCGGTGTTGCTAACGTTTTCGTATGCTTGTAGAGCTGCGTCATGGTCAATCTCTACTGCATCAATGGTGGCATCAGTATAGCGTTGCGCCATCATTAGTGCAATGAGTCCGGTGCCAGTACCAATGTCGAGAATGCGTTTGCCGCCGTTTGCCCATGAGCCAAGTAGTACGCCGTCGGTACCAACCTTCATGGCGCAGTGGTCTTGGTGGATTACAAACTTTTTGAAAGCGAACATTTATGATTGTACGATGTAGTTGTGGAAGGCTTAACGTCTTCGCTGTTGTTTACAAGTCGAATTTGTGCTGTACGGCTTTACTCCACTGTTGCAGTTTTAGTCGACTCTTGCTTATTTCTTCGCGTATTATGTTTATCTCGTTGAATAGTTCTGTGGCTGCGTTCTGTAGGGCATTCGGCTTTCTGAGATTTCGGTCAGCCTGTGAGTTTACCACAATCTTAATGCCTTTTGGCTTCAACTCTACGTCGATATCAGCACCCGTCATAACTGGGTCGCCGTCGTAGTGGATAGCTCCTGGTGAGTGGCGATGCACGCGTAGTTTCTTGCAGCGGAATGTCTTAATCTTCGAGTTGTTCTTATCGAGTGTTTTGTTGAACATCTCAATGCTGATTTGTGGGGCGTCAATCAGTCCGAATGGCTCCATGATGATAACATCCATTAGTCCGTCGCTCATAGACGCTTGTGGTGCGATGTATGCGTTGTTGCCATATTGTGATGCGTTGGCGCACGATATTAAGAAGGCTTTGTGCAGGCTCGTCTCGTCGTCAGCCATCACTGTGTATGTCTCAGGTTCGTACTTCAAGCCTTCTCTAAGTACATTTTCAATGTATGTTAGCGGACCGCGTTTGCCAGCTTCTGCGAATTTTAGACTGATGAAGGCATCAAAGCCCATGCCGCATGTGCAGAAGAATGGGTATCCGTTGATGATGCCATAGTCAAGATCGCGCACCTCAAAGGTGTTTAATATTTCTATCGACTTCTTTACATTAATAGGTAGCTGTAGGTGGCGTGCAAGTCCGTTTCCCGAACCGCATGGTATTATGCCAAGTGCGGTGTTGGAGTGTACAATGGCACGTGCTACTTCGTTGACAGTGCCGTCGCCTCCGACTGCCACTACCAAGTCGACGTTTGCGTCTTTCGCCTTTGATGCAATCTCTGAAGCATGGCCAGCATATTGAGTTATTGCGATTTCATATTCGAACTTCTCTTTGTCAAGAAGTTGCTCAATCAGTTCGGGGATGGCAGCTTTGTCAGATGTGCCAGAAATTAGATTGATTATGAAAATGGCTTTTTTCTTCATATTTATTGATGCTATAAATAAGGCACAAAGATAATAAAATAATGTTATAAGTAAGGTTGTGGTTTGGTGAAAAATACCAAAAAGTCATATTTCTTATGAAAAACGTGTGTGTTTAACATATTTTTTGTACCTTTGCACCTTGGAAATAACAAAATTGAAATATACCTATTTAATATTATAATGGGACAGTTACAAGAAAAGTATAAAAGCTATCGTCTTCCGCAGAAGTACATGGCGGAAGGTGTTTATCCCTATTTTCGTGAGATTACGAGCAAGCAGGGCACAGAAGTAGAAATGGGCGGACACAAAGTTCTGATGTTTGGCTCAAATGCTTATACGGGTCTTACTGGCGATCAGCGCATCATCGATGCAGGTAAGGCAGCTCTTGATAAGTATGGTTCTGGTTGTGCAGGTAGTCGCTTCCTGAATGGTACGCTCGATATCCACGTGCAGCTTGAGAAAGAACTCGCAGAGTATATTGGCAAGGACGACGCTCTTTGTTTCTCTACTGGTTTCTTTGTAAACAGTGGCGTTATCCCTGCAGTTGTTGGTCGTGGCGACTATATCATCTGCGATGACCGCGACCATGCCAGTATTGTTGACGGACGTCGTCTGTCGTTTGCAACACAGCTCCACTACAAGCACAACGATATGGAGGATCTTGAGCGCGTGCTGAAGAATCTTCCAGAGGAGGCTATCAAGCTCATCATCGTTGATGGTGTGTTCTCAATGGAGGGCGATCTCGCAAATCTGCCGGCTATCGTAGAACTGAAACACAAGTACAACTGCTCTATCATGGTTGACGAGGCTCATGGCCTTGGCGTATTCGGCAAGCAGGGTCGTGGTGTTTGTGATCACTTCGGCTTGACAGACGAGGTAGACCTTATCATGGGTACATTCTCTAAGTCGATGGCTTCTATCGGTGGCTTTATTGCTGGTGACAAGGATACAATCAACTGGTTGCGCCACTCTTGTCGCACCTATATCTTTAGTGCGTCAAACACTCCGGCTGCCACCGCTGCCGCTCTTGAGGCGCTTCACATCATTCAGAAAGAGCCGGAGCGCATTGATGCCCTTTGGAGAGTCACACGTTACGCACTCCGTCGTTTCAAGGAGGAGGGCTTTGAGATTGGTGAGACAGAGAGTCCGATTATTCCGCTTTATGTTCACGATGTTGAGAAGACATTCGTTGCGACAGCTAAGGCTTTCGAGTATGGGGTGTTTATCAATCCGGTTATTCCGCCGGCTTGCGCACCGCAGGATACGCTTGTTCGTTTTGCACTCATGGCTACCCATACAGAAGAACAGGTGGAACGTGGCGTTCAGATTTTGAAGCGCGTGTTCAAGGAGTTGGATATCATTAAGGATTAATATCTGCGCTCTAATAATATTTTAGTAAGAAGTATATTAAACTATATAATAAGGAAAAGGCAGGCTGTCCGTGTGGATAGCCTGCCTTTTTATTTCTGTCAGTTGCTGTTGTTTGCCGATAGCGCAGCGACCTCTTTAGCAATCACGCTGTGAAAACATGGTTATAGTAATGCGATTTTGATCCGCATCGGTCGATGCAGACATCTGCGTCGGTCGATACGGACATCTGCGTCGGTCGATGCGGACATCTGCGCCGGTCGACGCGGATGACAAACTCTGCTGTTACGTTGTTTGTTACCAAACAACAACAATTACTTAATCAAATCAACTGAACGCTTCAAGAACGAGTCGAGTGCAGCACCTTTCAACATGCCGTTCTGCAGCAATGCAAGGTCGATGAGCTGATGTACAACCTTGTTGCCTGCTGCGTATGTGGCGATGATGTTGTTCTTCTTGGTGCGCTGCTCTTCAAGGGCACTCTCTGTGTTCTTCACATCGTCCTTTTCTTCCTGAGAAATCTCCTCCTGCTTCTTGCCATTCTGGCTCTGGTGCAATGCCGCGAGGCGTGCTTCGAGTCCTTTAAGCTCGCTCTCAACGGGCTGCAACTCTGTGGCGCAAGCTGTCTTGCCGTCTTCGAGAACCTGCTTAATGAGCGGATGGTCGCTATTAAGTACGAGATTGAATGCGTCGGGCATTTGTGCGTAGAATGCCATGCCAGCCTGGAACTTGCTTGCCTCTTTCATTCGGCGCATATACTCGCTCTGTGTGATGAGTACCGGCAGAGTCTGTTCACCGAGAGCCTGCACGTCTACGTAGAACTCGGTCTTTTCCATCTTCGGCAGTTGTGAGCGGAATGTCTGCTCCAGGTTGTCTTTTTCGTCCTTTGCCAATTCGCTTTCTTTATTGTCGTCTTTCTGTATGAGGCGGTCGACGATGTCGGCATCTACACGTGAGAAGCGTGTCTTCTCCAGTTTCTGTTCGAGCATTGAAACCATTGGGTTGTCGAGCTGTCCGTCAAGCAATAATACGCTGTAGCCCTTAGCCTTGGCTGCCTCGATATAGCTGTATTCGCCTTCCTTGTCGTTGGCGTAGAGATATACGAGATTGCCTTCCTTGTCGGTCTGGTTGTCCTTGATGAGAGTTTGGTACTCCTCGTATGTAAAATACTTGCCGTCTACGTCCTTCAGCAGCGCAAAGTCCTTTGCACGGTCGTAGAAGTCGTCCTGTGAAAGCATACCGTAGTGGATGAAAATCTTCAAGTCGTCCCACTTTTCCTCGTAGTCCTTGCGGTTCTCCTTGAAGATTGCAGCGAGGCGGTCTGCCACCTTCTTTGTGATATATTTTGAAATCTTCTTTACGTTAGCATCACTCTGCAGATACGAGCGACTTACGTTCAGCGGAATGTCCGGTGAATCGATTACACCATGGAGTAGGGTGAGGAACTCTGGCACGATGCCTTCCACCTGATCGGTTACGAACACTTGGTTGCAGTAGAGCTGAATCTTGTTGCGCTGCAACTCAATGTTCGACTTGATGCGCGGGAAGTAGAGTATGCCGGTGAGGTTGAACGGATAGTCGACGTTGAGGTGAATCCAGAACAGCGGCTCGTCTTGCATCGGGTAGAGTGTGCGGTAGAACGATTTGTAGTCTTCATCCTTCAGAGTGCTCGGTGCCTTTGTCCACAATGGCTCCACATTATTAATAATATTGTCCTCGTCGGTCTCCTGCTGTTTGCCGTCCTTCCACTCGGTCTTCTTGCCGAAGGCTACTGGTACAGCCATGAATTTGCAGTACTTGTTTAGCAGTTCCTCTATCTCCTGCTTTTCGAGGAACTCCTTGCAGTCGTCGTCGATGTGCAGTACGATGTCCGAACCGCGGTCTGTCTTCTCTACGTCCTCAATCTCAAACTCTGGACTACCATCGCAGCTCCACTTTACGGCCTTTGCACCCTCTTTGTAGCTGCGTGTGATGATGTCCACCTTCTTGCTTACCATGAACGAAGAGTAAAAGCCCAAGCCGAAGTGACCGATGATTGCGTTAGCGTTATCCTTGTATTTGTCGAGGAAGTCGGTTACGCCAGAGAACGCAATCTGATTGATATATTTGTTAATCTCCTCCTCGGTCATACCGATACCTCGGTCGCTGATGGTCAGTGTGCCTTTCTCTGTGTCGAGACTGACGCGAACGGTAAGGTCGCCCAATTCGCCCTTGAAGTCGCCGCGTTCGGCAAGCGTCTTCAGTTTCTGTGTTGCGTCGACAGCGTTAGACACCATCTCGCGGAGGAAAATCTCGTGATCTGAGTATAGAAACTTTTTAATGACAGGAAATATATTCTCTGTCGTTACTCCAATATTGCCTTTCTGTGCCATAATATGAGTTTATAGTTTTAATATTGATGTTATTTTTTTACTTGTAACTATAAAATCTAAATAACAAATAGTGTGCCACAATGAAAAGTCGGTGGTTGTTGGTGGAATGTGCAAAAAACTTGCTTGAAATTTTGCGTATGTAAAAAAATAGTTATACCTTTGCACTCGCAATTTGAGAACGGGGTGTAGCGCAGTCCGGTAGCGCGCCTGGTTTGGGACCAGGTGGTCGCAG
>ERZ772900.888-NODE-888-length-29946-cov-8.030912_pt1 | contig 29946 bp, 27 predicted proteins | sample MGYA00512124_ERZ772900 | MGnify/ENA primary metagenome ERZ772900 (study PRJEB29015, sample SAMEA2737716) | human gut metagenome | biome: human gut; feature: human-associated habitat; material: faeces | place: China | collected 2012 ... | reverse complement strand
CGTCATTAAGCGTTACCGCAAGGAACTTCTTAAACTCTCAACCCTCATAGTTGCACCCCAGACTGCACCCAAACACCATGATTCCGGGATATCCGCTCCAGCCATTGCGATCATTGACCATATTTCTCATAAATGGAACCAGCTCATCCGTAATATAGTCCAACCACTGTTCGTATCTGCGGATCCGCCAGTAAGGATCTCCCTTGGTATCAGACCAGGTCTCCTGATCGACGGTGTCGATGGCAAATACCATGACTTCCCCGGACTCGATCCACGGCGCCCAGGTATCTGTCATGTGGAAATTTTCAAAATCGTAAAACCTTCCATCCTGACAGGGAATAAAAAGCACCGGCCGGCCTTTGTGACCATATACTTTACACTCCATGTCACGCCCAAGAGCAGGGCTGTAGCTTTTGTAATAATTCATTTCCATACCATTATCCTCCCTTTTCATGCGATGCAGGTGCACTCAGCGGCCTTCTGGGCCTGATTTCACAAAATCGTAAGCATCGAATGATCTTTTACCGACTAGTTTTCCTGGTATCCATACATCAACGTATTCATAAAAAATGGAAGCTGTTTCTCCCAGCTCGCCTCGCAATGAGTTCCCCCTGGAACGATCCGTCCAGAAGCCATCACACCGCGATCCATCAGTGTGGACAAAATCCGGGAAAATTTCTGAATCACCTGGGGGCGGAAATCTCCTTCCTCAGAACCATAATCCATGTAAATGATCGTATCTGGAAGAAGTTCTGCTTCCTTTGCCAGTTTTCTCAGCTTCACCGGCGCCACCCATACAGATGGTGAAAGCGCCGCAGCCCTGGAAAATACCTGATTATACTGCAACACCGCATACAGGCTCATCAGTCCTCCCATGGAGCTTCCGGCAATGAACGTATGTTCTCTATCTTGAAGGGTCCGGTAATCCCGATCGATCATAGGCTTGAACACCTTGATAAACCAGTTCATGGTCTCATCACCACGGCCCTTGAATTTACCTAATTCCGGTGCCTGGAAATCATAAGGAGAATACTCCGAAAGCCGTCCATTTTCCGGACTCCGGTTGCATTCCACTGCTGCAATGATCAGCTGGGTTCCAGTAAAATCCATGTATTCCTTCATGCCCCAGCTTTTTCCATAAGTGGCATCCCAGTCAAAAAACACATTGTGGCCATCAAACATATAAAGCACCGGATATCTCCGCTCTGGTTCCCGGTCATAAGATTCCGGAAGGTACACATACGCATTTCTTGTAATATCCCCCGTTAATTCTGGGATTGTGATCTGCCATTTTTTTACCATTGTGTCATCCCCTTTTTTCACTTTTGTTACGGACAGAACCAGAATCGCTGTTACTATACACCGGTAGGCATTTCCTGCCTTTTTCTAAATACGGCTCTGAATCAGGTTGTAGAAATCTTCCCATGTCTCCGTCTGGTTCACATCATTTCTCAGAGAAGAAGAATGAGGCAGACCAACCGTATACCAAGATAAATGTTTCCGCATCTCACAGAGTCCCAGATACTCACCCTTAAACTGGATCTGAAGCTGGGCGTGACGCAGGATCGTTTCCTTTAGCTCTTCTTTGTCCGGCGGTCCCAACAGTTCCCCTGTTTCCAGGTAATGAAGGGTCCTGGAGAAGATCCATGGATTTCCCTTGGCGCCTCTGGCAATCATCAGACCATCACAGCCGGTCTCATAAAGCATCCGTTTTGCATCCTCCGGTGTAAAAATATCACCATTTCCGATCACTGGGATCTTCACTGCCTCTTTTACCTGGCGGATGATATCCCAGTCTGCTTTTCCGGAATAAAACTGGGCTCTGGTCCGTCCGTGGACTGCAACTGCAGACACTCCGCAGCTTTCCGCGATCCTGGCAATCTCCACGGCATTGATATGGTCATCATCAAAGCCCTTGCGGAATTTCACAGTTACTGGCTTTTTTACCTTCTTTACCAGAGCCGTTAAGATCTCCTCCACCAGTTTTGGATTCTTCATCAGAGCCGATCCCTCTCCGTTATTTACAATCTTGGGAACCGGACAGCCCATGTTAATATCAATAAAAGCATAAGGCCCATCCTCCACCTGAGCAGCGATATCGCTGACGATCTCCGGATCTGAACCGAATAACTGCAGCGCTACCGGCTCTTCTTCTGGCCGTACCTCCATCAAAGGGCCTGTATTTCTATTCTTATACAAAATGGCTTTCGCGCTGACCATCTCCGTATACATCAGTCCGCAGCCCTGCTCCTTGCATAATAACCGGAACGGAAGATCTGTCACTCCTGCCATAGGAGCTAAGATCAGATTGTTCTCCAATTCAACATTTCCAATCTTTAGCTTCATTCCTGATCCTCAATACTTTCTCCCAGAAACACTACCCGGTAGAATAACTCCAGGGATTCTAACAATTCCCTTTTTTCTAACTGGTACTGACGGATCTTCAAACCGCTTCCGATCTCATCAAAAAGGTAATCCCCCTCTTCTGCGGAAACCTGGAATTCCAGATTCCCATCCTTGTCAAATTCCAGAGTCAGGATTCCTCCCACATCCTCCGTAAATAATACACACATGATCTGCAGTTCCTGACGGATATTCTCCGGCAATGCCTTGAACTGTGAATTAAAATAATATTTCTGCTGATAAGAATTAGCTCCGCAGAGCACGATCTTTTCATCCATGTTATTTCTCCTTTTTATCTATAAGGTCCCTGGATTGCTATGCGCTTTGCGCTTCGCAATCCTTTTACATGCAAGCCTGCATTGAATTTTCGACCTTTGCCCTGGTATCATATCAAAATAAGGAGATCCTGCTATGCAGAACCTCCCTATATCCATAATGAATGACACCTTTATCTTGTTAACATCTTGCTGATCCGATACTGGTCTTCCGGAATGTCCTTGGTCATCACCAGTGCTTCCTGGATATCAAAATCCACAAATTCACCATGCTTATATGCCACCAGGCGGTTGCTCTTACCATCTGCCAGAAGTTCCACTGCCTTTGCGCCCATGATGGATGCGTAAACACGGTCTTTACAGGTTGGTGTACCGCCACGCTGCATGTGACCCAGGATGGTCGCCCTGGTCTCAATACCGGTCGCAGCCTCGATTCTTCTTGCCATGGAAGTAGAATGGCCGATACCCTCTGCATTGATGATGATATGATGTTTCTTACCGATCTTACGGTTCTCGATGATGCGGTTGATCAGCATCTGTTCATCACCGTCATAACGCTCCGGAAGAAGGATGTCTTCTGCGCCATTGGCAATGCCGCACCATAAAGCAATGTATCCGGCCCGGCGGCCCATAACCTCAATGATACTGCACCGCTCATGAGAAGTAGAAGTATCACGCACTTTATCAATTGCTTCCATCGCTGTGTTCACGGCTGTATCAAAACCAATGGTATAATCTGTACATGCAATGTCTAAGTCAATGGTTCCCGGAATGCCAATGGTATTCACGCCCAGTGTCGATAACTTACCGGCTCCACGGAATGATCCGTCACCGCCGATCACAACCATGCCGTCAATGCCATGCTTCTTGCAGATCTCAGCGCCTCGCTTCTGCCCTTCAGGGGTGGTGAATTCCATACATCTTGCAGTGTAAAGAATAGTACCGCCTCGGTTAATGATCTCAGAAACGCTGGTGGACTCCATATCTACGATCTCCTCCTGAAGAAGACCTGCGTAGCCTCTCATGATACCTTTAACCTTAATTCCTTTATTGATTGCGGTGCGAACGACTGCACGGATCGCCGCGTTCATGCCTGGCGCATCACCGCCGCTGGTCAGCACACCGATTGTCTTTACTTTACTTGCCATGTTATTCCGCCTCCTGAACTGTAATAAAATCCATTACCTATTTTAATTCATTTTCCGAATACTTTCAATACTTTTTTGTACGACTCTGACATTTTTTTCACCAAGTATCTGATACAGATTCCTTAACAGTTCTGCATCACAGCTCACCCTCCAGTTGGCTGGAAGTACCTTCTTGGCACGTTCTTTTGCCAGATAGATCACCACTTGATCCTGCCCTTCCCAGGAACGAAGGGCATTCATTACCAGTTCCTGTTTCTGGTCATACACCTCCTTATCCACAAACTGCAGCCATAACTGTCTGGGAAGCGCTTGAAATGGGATCAGTTTCTCGCATACCAGTTTGCCTACAGGATCATCTCCTACGGAAACACGTCCCTGGACAAAAATTTTCTGTTCTTCCTCCAGAAATTCCCGGTTTTTTTCAAAATCCTTCGGGAACACAATCACTTCCACAGAACCAGTCAGATCTTCCAGGGTAATAAAAGCCATCATTTGCCCGGTTCTGGTTGTTTTCACCAGTTTTCCTGTGATCATTCCGCCTATGGTCACTCTGGAATTATCTTCCACCCTGGCTTTTTCAGTCTCTTCATCCACCATGAAATCGATAGCCGCTGCAGTGATATTCTGTTTCCACACCTGCTCATACTCCTGCATCGGATGACCGCTGACATAGATACCAAGGGTTTCTTTTTCAAAAGCCAGAAGCTCTTCCTTCTTAAATTCTTCCACATTTGGAAATGTGATCTGGAAATTTTTCTTATCGTCTTCTGCTGCAAAGTCGAAAAGAGACATCTGACCTTCCATAACACTCTTTTTTTCTTTATTTTTCTGATCCAACATCTCAGGGGCTACCATGCACTTCTGCCTGCGGTTGCCCGGGAGCGAATCCAGGGCGCCTGCTTTGATGAAGTTCTCCAGCGTCCGTTTGTTGACCTCCTTATTACTCATCCGCTCCACAAAATCATCCATTGAACGGAAGAGTCCTCCATTTTCCCGTTCCTTGATGATCTGCTCTACCACCGACCGGCCGACGCTCTTGATGGCAGAAAGACCATAACGGATGGATTCGCCGGAAACAGTAAATCCACTATAGCCCTCATTGATATCCGGCGGCAGAATCCCGATTCCCATCTGACGGCAGGTTAAAATATACTCAGAAACTTTCGCTGTATTATCCTGGACAGAGGTCATCAACGCCGCCATAAATTCCTTCGGATAGTAATATTTCAAAAAAGCCGTCTGATAAGAGACCACCGCATAACAGGCCGCATGAGATTTGTTGAAGGCATACTTGGCGAAATCGATCATCTCATCATAGATCTGATTCGCTGTTTTTTCATCAATTCCATTGCGGATACAGCCTTTCACGCCCTCCTCATCATTGCCGTAAACAAAGTTCTGGCGCTCTTTCTCCATCACCGCCGTCTTCTTCTTGGACATGGCGCGGCGTACCAGATCACTCCGGCCCATGGTGTAACCGGCCAGATCTCTTACGATCTGCATAACCTGCTCCTGATAAACGATGCAGCCGTAGGTCGGTCCCAGGATCGGCTCTAGCTGCGGGCAGTCATAGGTAATGGCAGCCCGATCATTTTTGCCCTTTAAATACTTCGGAATAAAGTCCATCGGACCCGGACGGTAAAGGGAGATTCCGGCAATGATATCCTCAAGATTCTCCGGCTTTAACTCCTTCATGAAGCTCTTCATACCGCCACTCTCTAACTGGAACACGCCCTCATCCTTACCGGTTCCAATCGATTCCAGTACCTGTTTGTCATTGTAATCAATCTTCTCCATCTCCAGATGGACGCCATAGTTGTGTTCTACCTGTTTTACTGCATTCTGGATCACCGTTAAAGTACGCAATCCCAGAAAATCCATTTTCAGAAGTCCCAGTTCTTCCAAGGTTGTCATGGTAAACTGGGTGGTAATGGTCCCGTCTGCCGCGCGGGACAGCGGAACATAGTTATCTACAGAAGTACGGCTGATGACAACACCTGCCGCATGCATGGAGGTATGCCTTGGCAGTCCTTCCAGACGCCTGGACATGTCGATCAGATATTTCACCTGTGGATCTTCATCATAAGCTTTTTTCAAGTCCGGACTGGCTTTTAATGCCTTTTCCAGGGTCATTCCCAGATCATTGGGGATCATCTTGGCGATCGCATCACAGCGGGCATAAGGAATATCCAGTACACGACCTACGTCCCGGACGACACCTTTCGCTGCCAGCGTACCAAAGGTAACGATCTGGACTACCTGGTCTTTCCCATATTTGCGGACCACATAGTCGATCACTTCCTGACGCCGTTCGAAACAGAAATCGATATCAATATCTGGCATAGACACTCGTTCCGGATTCAGGAAACGTTCAAACAGCAGATGATAGCGGATTGGATCGATATTCGTGATCTCCAGACAATAGGAAACGATACTTCCAGCCGCAGAACCTCGTCCAGGACCTACCATAATATCATTGGTCCTCGCAAAGTGGATAAAATCCCACACGATCAGGAAATAATCCACATAACCCATGGTATGAATGACATTTAATTCATAGTCCAGACGCTTCCGCAAGGTACCGTCATCGTCCGGATAACGCTTCTGCAGACCTTCATCGCATAGTTTATTCAGATAAGACCAGGAATCATAACCATCCGGCACATCAAATTTCGGCAGCTTGGTCACGCCAAACTCGATCTCCACATTACAGCGTTCTGCGATCTTATGGGTATTATCCAGTGCCTCCTGGGCATATGGAAAAAGAGCCCGCATCTCATCTTCAGATTTGCAGTAGAACTGACCGCCTTCATAACGCATCCGGTTCTCGTCCGTGACCTTCTTGCCTGTCTGGATACAGAGCAGGATATCATGGGGAACTGCGTCCTCCGCAAATGTATAATGAACATCGTTTGTCGCAACTAATTCGATACCGGTTTCCGCTGACATCCGCAGCAACGCCTGGTTAACTGTCTTCTGTGCCGGAATCCCGTGATCTTGCAGCTCCAGAAAGAAATTATTCTTTCCAAAAATCTCTTCATACCGCAGGGCAGCTTCCTTTCCCTGCTGGTACAGCCCTCTCTCCAGGTAACGCTGCACCTCACCTGCAAGACAGGCACTTAAGGCAATGATTCCCTCATGGTACTGTCTTAAAATCTCTAAATCCACACGTGGTTTATAATAAAATCCATCTACAAATCCTTTAGAGACGATCTTCATCAGATTCTGATAACCCTGATTGTTTTCCGCCAGCAGGATCAGATGGTAGTAACGGTCTTCCCCGCTAGATGCTTCCCGGTCAAAACGGGAACCTGGCGCCACGTAGACCTCGCATCCAATAATCGGCTTTATCCCTACTGCTCTGGCTGCCCGGTAAAAATCAATCACACCGTACATGACACCATGGTCCGTAATGGCCATGCTGTCCATACCAAGTTCTTTCGCCCTGTCAACCAGCTCTTTGATCTTACTGGAACCATCAAGCAGACTATATTCCGTATGAACATGCAGATGCGTAAATGCCATACTGCTTCTCCCCCTTTCTCATCATGATCGCCTGCGGCTGGCTGCCTTTGCGGCATACTTTCTCACCGCCGCTGTGCGATTCTCTCGTTACATTTTTTGTTCCATACTATTTCCATGAAACGAAAAAAGAATCCTGCAGGGCGTGAACCTGTCCGCACTGCAGAATCCTTTCTTGTATTTCCAGCCCATGTTTGCTTCTGGTCAGCACGATCGCACGGACCTGCTAAACAATTACAAAAAATGATTAATCTCAACCCTCTGTCAGATATTTCTCAATACCTTCGATGGCCTTCTCTTCATCAGCGCCATCTGCGGTAACGGTTACCTGTTCTCCTGGAACCAGTCCAAGGGTCATCATACCCATAATACTCTTCGCATTGACTCTCTTGGTTCCACATTCCACATAAATATTGCTGTCATACTGGCTTGCAACCTGTACTAACATAGCCACAGGTCTTGCCTCCAGGCCAGTTTCCAGTTCGATTGCAATGGTTTTCTTAATCATAATTTTCCTCCTCATTTCTCTGAATGACCTGACTGTCATTCCGGTGCAGTATCCTATCACTGTTCAGACCGTTTCTCTTTTAAATCAGCCGCAAGAATACTTAATTTTCTCAGCCGGTGATTTACCCCTGATTTACCAACCGGCGGATCCAATCCTTCACCCAGCTCCTTCAGAGTTGCCTCTGGACGTTCCAGACGGGCTTTCGCGATCTCCTCCAGATTTTCTGGAAGCCCTTCGAAACCAATCGTATCACGAATATAGACAATATCCTCGATCTGCTTCACTGCCGCAGATACTGTCTTATTGATATTAGCCGTTTCACAGTTCACCTGACGGTTAACACTGCCCCGCATCTCCTTCAAGATCCGGATATTCTCCAGTTCCATCAGAGATATCGGTGCTTCCATCACTTTTAGGATATCTGCAATCTGGCTTCCTTCTTTTATGTAGACAACATAATACTTTTTCCGCATCACGATTTTGGCTTCCATGCCAAAAGTCTTTATGATGTCCTGAAGCTGATGGGCCTTCGCTTCCGCCGTACACACAATCTCAAAATGATAAGACCTCTCCGGATCACTGATCGAACCAGCCGCTAAAAACGCGCCACGCAAAAATGCGCGCCTGCAGCACGGATTCTGAATAACCAGATTCTTGACCACAGACAAATTCTCTCCTACTTCTCCATGTTCATCAAGAAGTTTTGTTGTCACCAGGATTCTTCTGGCTTCCTCATCATCACTTACGACAACCGCATAAGTACGATTTCGCTTCAGATATGCATTATGCCGAATCACCACATCAGTACTTATATTAAATGTTTTTTTCAATAATGTAAAGTACTTTCTTGCAACTGCAGCATTTTCTGTATGGATTTTAATACAAAAATGATCATTTTCATCAATTTCGATCTTTCCGCAGAGGCTGATGATCGCCGCCATTTCTGCGATCTGACAATGTCTGGCCGGACTGATCTGTCTGGACAGTTCATCTTTTACTTTTGCTGAAAAGGACATTCTGTCACCTCAGTTATTTTCTCTTATTATCTTTCTCAATATCCCGGTGATACAGTTTCACGCCAAGCCCTTTTTGCTGCTTTAAATGCTCATACACAGCATTGGCAATGGTAACGGAACGGTGCTTTCCTCCTGTACAGCCAATACCAATCACCAGCTGGTTTTTTCCCTCCAGTACATAATTCGGGATTAAAAAGTCCAGCATATCATAAAGTTTTCCAAGAAAAATATCAGCGGTTCCTCCCTGCTTTACATAATCCTGGATTTCTTTCTCCTCTCCGGTCTTCGGCCGGAGATTCTCTACATAATAGGGATTTGGCAAAAAGCGTACATCAAAGACCAGATCCGCATCTGCCGGAATCCCGTACTTGAACCCAAAGGACATGACTGTGACAAATAAATTGTCATAAGTACCATCTTCCATATAAATTTTTTCCAATTCCTGGCGAAGCTCCTTGGTGAGGAGCATACTGGTATCCAGGATCACATTGGCCTGCTTCTTTAAGAAGGCCAGACATTCCCGTTCCTTTTTTATTCCCTCATCAATCCGTCCTGCACCTGCTAATGGATGATTTCTTCTGGTCTCTTTATAACGCTTCAGCAGCACCTCATCGCTGGCATCCAAAAACAGGATTTCAAATGGGATTCCATCCGTTCTCCACCGTTCCAGGATCTTATCCAGAAGCGGCAGTTCCTGTCCACTGCGGATATCGATTCCAAGGGCCACCTGATTAGACAGGCCCTGATTGCTTCCCAGCGCCAGCTCCGCAAATTTCTCGATCAAAGGAATGGGAAGATTATCCACACAGTAATACCCCATATCCTCCATCATTTTCAATGCCACGGTCTTTCCTGCGCCGGACATACCTGTCACAATCACCAGCTTCATCAAAGATGCCCCCTTATCCTGTCATTCCCTTTTGTTGATCAGCCCAGGCGCTTAATCTCCATCTCAAGATCAACGCCCGACTGTTCTTTCACTTTTTCTGCTACCTGATGGCATAATTCTTCAACATCAGCAGCTGTAGCCTGATTCCGGTTGATCACAAAACCACAATGCTTCTCCGAAACCTGGGCACCGCCTACCTGGAATCCCCGAAGTCCTGCATCATCGATCAGTTTTCCTGCAAAATAGCCTTCCGGCCGTTTAAAAGTGCTTCCCGCACTTGGATATTCCAACGGTTGCTTTTCTCTCCGTTTCGCAGCCAGATCATTCATCACACGTAAGATCTCTGTTTTATCTCCTGGTTGTAACCGGACTTCTGCTTCCAGTACTGTCAGTCCTTCTGTCTGGATATTGCTGGTCCGGTATCCCAGTTCCAGTTCTTCTCCAGTCCGCCGGATCACGGCCCCGTCTTTTGTTAACAGAACCGCATCCACCAGAACATTCTTCATCTCTGAGCCATAGGCGCCTGCATTCATGACTAAAGCGCCACCCACGGTTCCCGGAATGCCTGCGGCAAATTCTAAGCCTGCGAGGCCATGCTCTAATGCCTGTTTTGCCATGCGGGCCAGTTTTACCCCTGCCCCCGCACGGATCTGATTTCCTTCCACCTGACAGTGATCCAGCTTCTCTGTGGAGATCACCACCCCCTGGTATCCCTGATCGCTGACCAAAAGATTACTTCCATTACCGATCACCGCAAATGGTTTCTCTTCGCCACGGCAAAGACCGATCACCAGGATCAGTGCGTCCGCATTCTCCGGTGTCACAAAGTACCGGGCCGGACCGCCGATACGGAAGGTCGTGTGATTCTTCATCGGCTCTTCCAGTTTTACATTAGCCGCCCCGGCGATTTCTGTCAGTCTTTTCTCAAAATCCATCATCAAAAGGCTTACCTTCCTTTCGTCAGATTTTCCTGAACTCTCCGGTAAAGCTCTTTGGCTGCGTTGTAACCCATCATCTTCTGACGGTGGTTGATGGAAGCAGTCTCAACAATAACTGCCAGGTTACGGCCTGGACGGACCGGGATGCAGTGACAAACAACCTGATTGCCCAAAAGCTCTGTATACTGGTCTTCCAGTCCCAGACGATCGTATTCTTTATCTTTGTCCCACTCTTCCAGCTTGATGACTAAGTTGATATTCTGGGTGTCTTTTACACTCTCAACACCGAACAGGGTCTTTACATCAATGATTCCGATACCGCGAAGCTCAATGAAATGCTTGGTAATATCCGGAGCTGTACCAACTAAAGTCTCATCGCTGACCTTACGGATCTCCACAACATCATCGGTCACAAGACGGTGTCCGCGCTTGATCAGCTCCAGAGCCGCCTCACTCTTACCAATTCCGCTCTCGCCCATGATCAGGACACCTTCACCAAATACATCAACTAATACGCCATGGATGGTGATGCATGGAGCCAGTTTTACTTTTAACCAACGGATGACCTCTGCCATCAGATCGGAAGTACTCATGTCGGAAACCATACATGGTACATCGTAATGGTTGCACAGCTCCAGCATATCCTCATCCGGCATCTGGCTACGACTGTATACCAGACAAGGGATCTTCTCTGCCAACAGCTTGTCATACATCTCCCGTCTGCGCTCCGGAGCCATCTGGCGGATATATTCCTGCTCCACATAACCGATGATCTGAACACGGTCCTTATCAAAATGATCAAAAAATCCGGCCAACTGCAATGCCGGACGGTTCACATCCGGATGTGTCAGAACGATCTTCTCCACATCGATCTCCGGTGTTACATTTTTCATTTTCATTTTATCGATCAATTCCTGAATCGTTACCCCGTACATATGTTTGTCTCCTTATTGAATTCCGTGGCGGTCATTTTCTTTTTTGAAAAACCGTCCGCATTTTTATTACAATTTTACCACAGTTTCCTTCTCTTGTCACTTAGAATCCTTTAATGGAAAAACTGATACACACTCTCTGCGGATTTCCGGTTCATGCCAGGCACTTCCATCAATGCTTCCAGAGTTGCCTCTTTGACCGCTTCTAAGGACTGGAACTGACGCATCAGCGCTTTTCTTCTGGCCGGTCCGATATCCGGAATATCGTCCAAAATGGACTTTACCTGACCTTTTGCCCGCAGGCTCCGGTGGTACTCGATGGCAAAACGATGGGCCTCGTCCTGGATCCTGGTGATCAGACGGAAGCCTTCGGAATGTCTGTCAATCGGTACTTCCACATTATTATAATATAACCCTCTGGTCCGGTGATTATCATCCTTTACCATGCCGCAGACCGGAATTTCCAGGCCCAGTTCCCCCAAAACCTCCAGAGCAATGTTTACCTGTCCACGACCGCCATCCATCATCAGGAGATCCGGAAAACGGGTAAAGCTGCCAAAGGACGTATCCATTCCCTTTTTCTCCAGAGTCCTTGCCTCCTCCAGGCCATGACTGAACCGCCTGGTCAGTACCTCCCGCATGGAAGCATAATCATTTGGTCCTTTCACTGTCTGGATCTTGAATTTACGGTAATCACTGCGTTTTGGCTTTCCATCTTCGTACACGATCATGGAACCAACCGACTCCATACCGCTGGTATTGGAAATATCGTAAGCCTCTACCCGGCGTACCCGTTCTAAACCGATCAGCGCGCCGATCTGGTTCATGGCGCCAATGGTACGAAGCTCCTCCCGCTTGATCTTTTCTTTATCCTGTGACAGCACCAGTCTGGCATTTTTCTCAGCCAGCTCCACCAGGCGCTCTTTCTCACCTTTCTGCGGCACCACAAGCTTTACCTTCTGGCCTCTCTTTAATTCCAGCCAGGAGGCGATGGTCTCTGCGTCATCCAGCTCTGTCTGCACCCACAACTCCCGTGGCACAAACGGCGTTCCAGAATAAAACTGCTTCACAAAGCTGGTAAGAATCTCTTTCTGCCCCTCATCCGCTCCTACGGTTACGTGGAAATGATCTCTTCCGATCAATTTGCCTTCCCTGACGAAGAATACCTGCACCACAGCATCGGTTTCGTCCTTCGCCATCGCGATAATGTCACGGTCTTCCATACTGCTGCTGGTGATTTTCTGCTTCTGGGCTACTTTTTTTACATTTTCCAGCAGATCCCGGTATTCAATGGCCTTTTCAAAATCCATGGAATCGGAAGCATCCATCATCTTCTTCTCTAACATCTTTAAAACACTGTCATAACGGCCATTTAAGAATTCCAAAGCCTGGTTTACAGACTCCGCGTACTGCTCTTTGGAAACGTATCCCTGACACGGAGCGTCGCACTGCTTGATATGATAGTTTAAGCAGGGACGGTCCTTTCCAATATCTTTCGGCAGATTTCGGCTGCAGGTGCGGATCTTATATAATTTATGGATCAGATCAATCGTATCTTTCACTGCTCCCGCACTGGTATAAGGGCCAAAATATTTATTTTTGTCCTTTTTCATGGTACGGGCAAATAAAACCCTTGGAAAGTCTTCCGTAACTGTTACCTTGATGTAGGGATAGGCCTTATCATCCTTCAGCATGGTGTTATAGCGTGGCTGATGCTCCTTGATCAGGTTACACTCCAGCACCAGGGCTTCTAACTCTGAATCTGTGACAATGTATTCAAACCAGGCGATTTTAGACACCATTTTTTGGATCTTGGCAGTTTTATTGCGGCTGCTCTGGAAATACTGATGTACCCGGTTGGTCAGGCTGATGGCCTTTCCCACATAGATGATCTGGTCTGTAGCGTCATGCATGATATAGACGCCTGGCTGTGCCGGAAGCTTCTTTAATTCTTCTTCAATATTAAATGTCATAGCTTACCGTAATCGTCCTCCGTCAAAACGTTTCTGCATCTCCAGATACTGGCGGATGGCATGGATCTGCTCTTCCACACTGCCGCCATGCTGTGGCAGGTCTAAAGCCACATAGAGGATATCCAGTTCTCTCTGACCGATCTTTCCGGTCATAGCCATGAGCAGTTCCAGCTGCCGGTCAATGCTGTCTGCCTCGACAAACGGAAGAAGCAGAGGACTTAATTCCTGCTCCGATCCTGGTTCATCCACAGAAGCTGCTGTCAGATCGTGATCTGTTTTTCCAGCCGGTTCTCCAGCCAGACCTTCAGCCATCTCCACCCGCTCAAACCGGTATTTCTGCTTCACATCCGGGTATTTTTCATGATCCACTTCGCTGACAAACATGGAAAGTGGTCTTGCGTACACACCAAAATCACCATAAAGAGCCTGGTAGATCACCAGCTTCTCTCCGGTCTCCGAATGAGTCGCGACCGTGATGATCTGGTACCATTTATTTTTAAAATGTCTGTAAAATTCACCTGGTTTCGGAATTCTCTCCGTCATGTAATGCCTCCCAATGATAGTTGCAGGCAGCGCTCCACAAGAGCCATTCCTCATATCCGGCGTCATAGACTGCCTGGATCTGGGCGCGGATCTCATCGTTGCCATATTTAATATGATTTTTCAGATAGGATGCAGTAAAATCCTGAAGCCATGGGCGTACTGCCGCCTGGTCCTGTCCCTCGGTTTCATAGCCGGACAGGTCTTCTCTGGATAACTGCAGTGCCGCTAAAATAGTGTCATAAGGCTGTGTATCCGGGTGTTCGATACCAAAATTGCCATCGCCATAGTGGGACGGATAGATCATCGGACAGATATAATCCAGCTGGTTTGCCATATCCCCGTAGGACTGTCCCACCGTGTCGGAATCGATACCGCCTCCCATGACCGCGCCAAACACATCAGCAGCCACAAATGCGCCTTCATCTTTTAGTTTTTCACTGGCGTACTGGACAAACTCCGTGATCACAGTCTTTTTATCCCGTCCTCTTACATCTGCTTCGTCATAAACTACGTCACCAATTCCTTTTTCCGTAGAAAACCGGATATAATCAAACTGGATCTCATCAAAGCCCACCTGATGGGCCTGGATTCCCACATCCACCAGATAATCCCACATTTCCTGCTTGTAGGGATTGACCCATGCCATACCCTTCTTATCCCGGTAGAGGCTGCCATCTGCCAGCTTTAAGGCCAGCTCCGGCTTTTTCTCTGCCAGATACGGGTCACGGAAGGATACCACCCTTGCGATGGTGTAGATGTTGTGCTCTTTTAAGGTATCCATAAGGCCCTGGATATCCGGGATAAAGGCTTCCACCGCCCCGGTCTCCTCTACCAGCGGCTGATCCATCTGGAAAGTGATCCGGCCGTTATCGTCCTTCACGTCGATGACCACGGCATTGATCTCCGTTTCATCAATCTTCCGGATCATTTCCTGCATTTTTTCTTCATTTCCTGCCACATGGGCAGATAAATAAATTCCTTTTACTTTCACAGGCCGTCTCTCTGGCGGCTCTGGTTCTCCGGCTGTGGTGACCTCTACCGGTTCCGGAGCCGCAGTGTCTTCGGTCTCCTGCTCTGTCTCCAAAGCCCCGCTCCCTGTATTTTCCTCCTGCACCACCATAGGAGGCGGAGTTTCCGCTGTTTCAACAGGATCGTACCGCTTACAGCCACTTAAAAGAACGGCTGCTGCCAGGAATATTCCCCAGATTTTTCTCATTTTATTTTCATCCTTTACTTCTCTTGTTTTTGGATCATGTCCTCATGGGCATTGAAACCTTCTGCTTTTCAGTATATACTAAATCATGGGCAAGTACCAGACTCATTTTTTGTTCGCGTGTTTGCACCGTGCGAACCATCATTCATATCTGCCCAGCGAAAGGAGTTTTTATGCTTAGAATCGGCTGTCACTTATCTTCCTCGAAAGGTTATCTGGCCATGGCAAAGACCGCAGTCTCCATTGACGCCAATACCTTCCAGTTTTTTACCAGAAATCCAAGGGGCTCCAGGGCCAAGTCTTTAGATCCGAAAGATATTGAAGCATTTCTGACTTTCGCGAAAGAACATGATATTTCGCAAATTCTGGCCCATGCGCCGTATACGCTGAATGCCTGTTCTGCCGATCCGTCTGTCCGGGAATTTGCAAGACTGACCATGGCAGACGATTTAAACCGTCTGGAGGCCACACCCGGCTGCTGCTACAATTTTCATCCGGGAAGCCATGTGGGACAGGGCACCGAAACCGGTGTGGAACAGATTGCTGAACTGTTAAATGAAATCTTAAAACCAGAACAGCACACCACCGTCCTTTTAGAGACCATGTCCGGAAAGGGCAGTGAGGTGGGCCGGAATTTTGAAGAACTGCGTCAGATTCTGAACCGGGTGGAGTTATCCGATCATATGGGTGTCTGCTTAGATACCTGTCACGTCTGGGACGGCGGTTATGATATTGTAAATCACCTCGATGATGTTCTGGCGGAATTTGATCGGGTCATCGGTCTGGAACGTCTGAAAGCCATCCATTTAAATGACAGTCTGAACCCTTTCGGTGCCCACAAGGACCGTCACGCCCGTATCGGCGAAGGCCAGATCGGTAAAGCTGCCCTGATCCGTGTGGTATGCCACCCGCTTTTAAAACATCTGCCATTTTACCTAGAAACGCCAAATGAGCTGGATGGCTATGCAGCCGAGATCCAGCTCATGAGACAGGCATCTGTGGCTATGGGTGAATGACCTTATCCGCCTTTGCCATGGATTCCACAATATCATACATGTTGGTGACACTTCCAACCTTTAATTTGTCCGTCAGTCCATAGAAGTTTAAGCAGGTACCGCAGGAAAGGATCTCCACTCCCTGCTCTTCCATGGTTTTCAGATCTTCCAGAGAATCGCTTCCTTCTGTAGTCCAGGTAACCCCTCCATTATAGAAAAGGATCTTCTCTGGAAGTTTTTCTAACTGGCTCAGGGCATAGAGAAATCCCTTCATCAGTGTGTGTCCCAGTTCATCATTGCCATTGCCCATGGCAGCAGAGCTGATCGCAACCACTGTCTTGTCTTCTGGGAAACAGCAGTTTGAGACGGTCTGGGTTGCGCCAGGATCATTTTCACTGATCTGCTCCTCCATAGCCTCCAGACTCTGGCTGTTCCGGGTCAATACCACCTGGTATTTCTTTTCTTCGAGTTTTTTCCACTGGAAGCTGCAGTTCTGGCTGTTAGCTAACTTGGCCAGATTCTTTACTGCGATTTCATTATCTACCAAAATCTCCGCACAGGAAACCTGTGGCTGCTCATCCAATGCTTTCTTCATCATCACAACCGGAATTGGACACTGCTTTCCCATCGCGTCAATCATGATTTTCTCCATCCTTCAGCCTCCTATCACTTCTTCTGCATAGTTCACCGATGCCATGGCATCTTTACAATACCGGTCGGCGCCAATCGTTCTGGCATAATCCTCAGTCAGAACTGCGCCGCCTACCATAACCTTCACCCATGGAGCGGATTTACGCAATTGGGCAATGGTCTCCTCCATGCTCGGCACAGTAGTGGTCATCAATGCACTTAAACCAACTAATGGAACATGTTTTTCGATAGCTGTCTCCACGATCTTCTCCGACGGAACATCTTTTCCCAGATCTATGATTTCAAAGCTGTAGTTCTCCAAAAGCACCTTCACGATATTTTTGCCAATATCGTGGATATCACCTTTCACTGTGGCTAAAATGATGGTGCCTTTCTTCTCCTGTGTCTGGCCGCTCTTCTGCATCTGGTCTTTGATCACTTCAAATGCTGCTTTCGCCGCCTCTGCGCTCATGAGAAGCTGAGGCAGGAATACTGTTCCCTTCTCAAAGCCTTTCCCCACCTGATCCAGGGCCGGGATCATCTCTTCATTGATAATGGCCAAAGAATCCCTGGTCTCTAACAGTTCTTTTACTGCCTCAATGGCCCGTTCTTTTAAACCACGGACAATACTCTCTGCCAGTCCCTGTTCCGTTTTTCCTCCACCAGATGTTCCTGCATTTTTGGCCGCAGCCGCACCGGTCAGCGGAGACGGAGAAGCAATACCTGTTCCCTGGACAGCGCCTCCGTAAGCCGCGATATAGTCGCCGCACTGCGGATCTAAATCAGACAGTGCACGGAAGCTATAATAAGAACGCATCATGGCATCAGAATTCGGGTTAATGATGGCTGCACTTAAGCCATTCTGCATGGCCATGGTGAAAAATGCCGCATTGATGATCTCACGCTGCGGCAGTCCAAAAGAAATATTGGACACACCTAAAATGGTCTTGCCGTGAAGTTCATCCCGCACTCTTCTTAACGTCTCTAGCGTAGTCAGCGCTCCCTGGCTGTCAGAGCTGACCGTCAGGCACAGGGCGTCAATGATGATATCCTTTGGTTTGATGCCATATTCTGCCGCTGTGGCATATAATTTCTTCGCAATGGCGATTCGCCCTTCTGCCGTCTCCGGAATTCCACCCTCATCCAGCGCCAGGGCAACTACCACACCGCCATATTTCTTCACCAGTGGAAATACGGCTTTCATGGTCTCCTGCTTGCCATTGACGGAATTGATCAGCGGTTTTCCGTTATAAATCCGCAGCGCCCGCTCCATAGCCTCAATATCAGAGGTATCGATCTGGAGCGGCAGGTCGATGATGCTCTGAAGCTCCTGCACCACCTCTTCCATCATGGAAGGCTCGTCGATCTCCGGAAGGCCAACATTGACATCCAATACATGGGCACCGTGATCCTGCTGTGCCACACCTTCTCTTAAAATATACTCTAAATTATGGTCTCTTAAGGCCTGTTTAAACTTGCTTTTACCTGTCGGATTGATCCGCTCACCAATAATGACCGGACTCTTATCGATCACAACTGCCTGGGAATAGGAAGAAATGACCGTACGGTTTTTCTCTTCTGGAAGCACCTGTACCTTGTCCTTGCACAATTCTACTGTCTTTTTGATATGCTCTGGTGTGGTTCCGCAGCACCCGCCTACCACATTGGCGCCCATATCAGCGATCTGTGCCATATATCTGGCAAATTCGTCGGCATCTATATCATAAACGGTCTTTCCGCCCTCGCTTCTTGGCAGTCCGGCATTTGGATTCACAATAACAGGAACCGATACTACTTTTAAAATATCCTTTAAAATATCCATCATCTGGACCGGACCAAGGCCACAGTTGATGCCCAAAGCATCAACGCCCAGTCCCTCTAATAACGCTACGGTTGACTCTACATTTCCACCTGTCAGCAGTTTTCCCTTGCTGTCAAAGATCATAGTGGCAAAGACCGGAAGATCACAGCTTTCTTTCGCTGCCAGAACTGCCGCTTTCGCCTCATAGCCATCGCTCATGGTCTCGATCAATACCAGATCTGCTCCGGCTTCTACGCCGTAGCTTACGACCTCTTTATAAAGATCACAGGCATCGGTAAATGCCAGATCACCTAACGGTTTTAATAATTTGCCTGTCGGACCCAGATCCAAGGCCACATAGCCATGACCAGCCTCTTTGATGGCTGCTTTTGCATTCTCTACTGCAGCTGTGACCAGGTTTTTTAAAGAAAATTCTCCTTCACTGCCAAATTTCAGTCCGTTCGCACCGAAGGTGTTCGTAGTCACTATGTCACAGCCTGCCTTCAGGTATTCCAAATGTACCTCTTTTAAAATCTCCGGATGCAGCACATTCCATGTCTCCGGCAGTTCACCCGGTTTTAAGCCTCTGGCCTGCAAAAGACTTCCCATACCGCCATCGCAGAACACCTTTCTTTTTCTGATCTCTTCTAAAATGCCCATGCTTATCCCCTTCTGTAAGTACAATCTGTTTTTCCACAGGCTTCACATCCCTTAACCGTACAGGTTCTGGAAACCGGACTGACGCCGATCACCGCTGTCACCGACTTGGACGGAGCCATCAGGTAACTGTCTGTCAATGTGATTCCGATCCGCTTTCCTGCCTCCAGACAGCCTAATAACTGCGGCTGACAGGACAATGGAAAATCCCCATATCCAGGGCTGAAACGGGGTCTCAAATATAATCCCCGGCTCTCATAGTCCCGCCGGATCTGCTCGTTGACCTCATCACAGTAATCCTCCAGCATAGCTGCTGCCGCTGCCTGAAGGATCACGGCTTTGCTCATCTGGATCTTCGTGTAGCGCTGGATCAGATGATCCACTCCGGCTCCTAAGGTTGCAGCAAAAACCAGAAGTTTCTCACAATCTTTTAAATTTTTTCGTAAATTCGCACTCTGGGTTTCAAAAACAGGAGTCACAATACCAGTATCCCCGGTAAATTCCAGAGGATACTCCCGGTAAAAGGATCTGGGGGTGGCAGCCTGTTCCAGTTCCTTCCAACAGATCACAGCCAGATTCTTCGCTGCTTCATCCGGTTCCTGTCCATGATAGCCCAGATAGCGGAAGGTTTCTCTTAGATTCATATGTTAATAGTTACAAAATTTCAGATAAGTTTGCCTGGATCTGTGCTGCCACATCCGGTTTGTTCATGGAATACACATGGATCGCATTGACACCATTGGCGATCAGGTCGATGATCTGATCAGTAGCGTATGCGATACCTGCCTGTTTCATAGCAGCCGGGTTATCACCAAAACGGTCAACCAGGGCTTTAAAACGGGCCGGAATATAACAACCGGACATCTGGATACTTCTTGCCACCTGTGCGGCGTTAGTGATCGGCATGATACCAGCCACTACCGGAACCTTGATATCTTTCTCGCGGATGCGGTATAAGAAATTGTATAAAGTATTGTTATCGAAAAACATCTGGGTGGTGATGAAATCACAGCCGGCTTCTACCTTCTCTTTCAGATGCTGAATGTCCTCAGTCTTATTGACAGACTCCACATGACCCTCTGGATAGCAGGCTGCACCAATGCAGAAATCACCACTCTCCCTGATCTCGCGGATCAGCTCGGACGCATAGCGGTAGTCATTCTGGATATTCCCATCCTTTGGGATATCCCCCCGCAGCGCCATGATATTCTCAATGTTATATTCTTTTAACTCTTCCACTACCTTATGTACATGCTCTCTGGTGGAGGACACGCAGGTTAAATGAGCCAGTGTCGGAACACCACATTCTCTTTGGATCTTATCTGCAATGCTGACGGTGTATTTGCTAGTACCGCCACCGGCGCCGTAGGTAACGCTCATAAAAGATGGGTGCAGCTTACCGATCTCTAATGCTGCTTTCTCCACAGATTCGTAATTCGCCTCTGTCTTTGGCGGGAACACTTCAAAAGAAAGGGTTGGCTTGCCCTGTCCGATCATATCTCTGATTTTCATATCTTCCTCCTGATGTATCAATCATTCTGGGAAATCGCTTTTACCACTGCAATTCCATTCTGGTTTTTTATTTTCTCACAAAATCCGCAAAAAATCTACCACTTTTCAGCTTTATTGCAGAAAAATTTTTTGTTATTTTTTTATCAAACTATTGCCTTTTTTGAAAAATATGGTAAAATGGCGAAAACTGCTTTGACCCTGGGAAGTCAAATGTGTGTAAGATCCCACCTCATATCCGGCAGACGGCTTTCGCTGTTACTGCCTCATTAAAAGAAAAGGAGATTTGACACATGGAACAGACCCAAAGCCGTTTCAAAGCATTTCTTGCACGGAAGAATGTCAATATTACCGTGAAAACTTATCTGATCGATGCCCTGGGAGCCATGGCCTTTGGCCTTTTCGCCTCTCTTCTGATCGGCACCATCTTCGCCACTCTCGGCGAAAAATCCGGAATTGAAATTTTTACAACCATTTCTGATTATGCCAAAAGCGCAACTGGCGCTGCACTGGGCGTGTCGATTGCTTACGCATTAAAAGCACCACAGCTGGTATTATTCTCAGCAGCCACTGTCGGTATTGCTGGAAATGCCCTTGGCGGACCGGTTGGCGCTCTGGTAGCAACAGTTGTGGCAACGGAACTTGGTAAGATCGTGTCAAAAGAGACACAGGTAGATATTTTAGTGACTCCTGGCGTTACGATCATCTCTGGTGTGCTGATCGCCCAGTTTGTGGGACCTGGCGTGTCAGCGTTCATGACTGCCTTTGGTAATCTGGTAAAAACAGCTACGGAGATGCAGCCGTTCTTTATGGGAATTCTAGTGTCTGCACTGATCGGTATCGCGCTGACCCTGCCTATCAGCAGTGCGGCGATCTGTATTATGCTGAGTCTGGACGGACTGGCTGGCGGCGCTGCGACGGCTGGATGCTGTGCGCAGATGATCGGGTTTGCGGTGCTTAGTTTCCAGGAAAATGGAGTAGGCGGCCTGCTGGCTCAGGGACTTGGTACTTCGATGTTACAGATGGGAAATATTGTGAAGAATCCAAAGGTATGGCTCCCTCCGACACTGGCTTCTATGATCACGGGACCAGTAGCCACGATGGTGTTCCATTTGGAGAATATTCCAGCGGGCGCCGGAATGGGAACCTGCGGACTGGTAGGGCCGATTGGAATTTATACTGCCATGGGCGGCGGTTCTAACATGTGGATTGGAATTCTGATGGTTTGTTTCGTTCTTCCGGCAGTGCTTTCCTGGATGTTTGGAGAGATCTTACGGAAAATGGGATGGATTAAGGATGGGGATCTGAAGTTGGATTTATAATTTCCCACCCTGCATAACCAGCTAACACTCCCACTGCGATTCCCCCAAGTACATCCGTTGGATAATGAACGTACAGATACAATCTGGAAAAAGCAATTAAGACAGCCAGTACCAGCGCTGGTTTCCACAAATTCTTCTCTCTGGTGAAATAGAGAGCGGCTGCGGTGGTGAAGGCAGCTGCGGTGTGACCGGATGGGAAGGAAAAATCATCAGGTTTTGGGATCAATAGCGAGATCTCTGGATTGATATCACAGGGGCGGATTCTGGCGATGAAAGGCTTCAGGATTCCATTGCATAAGATGGCATCTATGAGTAAAGCCACCACCACAACCGCCCCTGTTTTTCTGGTTTTTGGAATCAATAACAGGATCGCTGCCGCCAGGATCCAGATGGCTCCTGCATTGCCAAGCTTTGTTACGAAACACATCAGACGGTCCAAGAACGGTGTATGCAGGATCTGGATCAGATCCAGGATCTTTAATTCGATTGACATAATGTTCACTTCTCTCTTTCTTTCGATATGGTCTCTTTTTCCTTTCTCGCCATGGTCTCCAGAACCCCATACCATGGCTTCCCCTGTCCTGTAACCTTTGAATTTTTCCCAATCATTTACTGATTTTTTATTGTCTGCTTTGTATTTCTTCTATTATGAAAACCCCAAGTTTTGTTGTCAAGGTTTTCGCTTGAAAACTTTTCTATTCCCTAAAGGCATATATGATTTTATAGAAAAAAGCTCCTGAAAAAAAATTTCAGAAGCCATTTATCATCCATCGGAAGTTCTTCTAGTTTTATCGCCTGTTTAAGATTACTATTTAAGAAATATGTAAAAAATAACGCAGTACCCAAATCTCCATCAAAACATCCTTCCGCAGGTATTTAATAGGATCACCACAATAAATAAAATAACTGGAAGAGGGATTCCGCCGCCGTTCTTCTGACGGTTACTGGTGGTTGTCCTTTTGGTTGTCGTATTTCCATTGACCACCTTTCCATTGATCACAGTCTGAGTACGCTCTGAACTCATCATAGACGTCCGGTTCGTGGTCTTCCGACTCTCGCCTCTGGCCATGGCTGCCACCTGACGGGCCTGTTCAGAGCGGTCTTTGGCTCCTCCATATACGTTAGGATTGATGCTGCGCTGCCGGTTCGCTGAAACATTTGGCATAGCCGCTTTTGCAGGCTTCTGCCCCTTTTCTTCTTCCCACGGATCATGGAAAGAACAGTGTTCCTCTGAAGCCGGGTGACGCTCATTCAGATAGTAATCCGTCTCCCGGATATAGGGATTGCGGACAAACGACTTACAATTTCTGCAATAATGCGCAGATTTCATGATTTGATCACAGATCGGACAGATTCTTCGAACCATCACCGCACCTCGCTTTTCCTGATTGTTAATCTTATTTTAGCATAATCCATCATTTTTCTCTACTTGTAAGTGTAAAACCTGGTTCCCTTTATTTTTGCTTTTTAGGAGCAGGAATCTGTGCCAGGATAATCGCGCAGAACACCAGAAGGCAGCCAAACTGTTCCTTTACCGACAGCCTCTGACCCAGAAGCATCCATCCGGCGATCAGGGAAAATACCGATTCCAGACTCAATAGCAGGGACGCCACCACCGGATTCATATTCTTCTGTCCTACGATCTGAAGGGTATAACCAGCTCCACTGGACAAAATGCCTGCGTACAGCACAGGCGCCCACGCTGCACACAAAGACTTAAGATCCGGTGTCTCCACTGCAAAAGCCACAATTGTTCCCAGAATTCCAGCCACAAAGAACTGCACACAGGAGATCAGCACGCCATCCGCTTTTGGTGAGAAATGATCGATCACTAAAATATGGAAGGAAAATCCAATGGCGCATAAAAATACATAGATATCTCCGGTTCCGATAGAAAAGCCATCTGTAATGCAGAGCAGATACATGCCGATCACCGCCACTGCCACGCTGATCCAGATAGTCCAGGATACCTTTTTCTTCATAAATATACCAAGGATCGGTACGATCACAATATAAAGCGCCGTGATGAACCCTGCTTTTCCCACAGTTGTATACATAATACCAATCTGCTGCAGACTGCTGGAGATAAAAAGTGCCAGTCCGCAGAAGATACCACCCTTCGCACCGATCCGAAACTCTTCTTTTTTCTGGGTTTCGCTTTTATTCCCATCATCGCCATATCCAAGCTTTTTCAAAAAAGCGATACATGGGATCAGTACCAGCCCACCGATCAGATACCTTGCTCCAATAAAAGTAAATGGCCCCACATAATCCATACCAACGCTCTGGGCCACAAATGCCACACCCCAGATAAATGCTGCCAATACCAGTAAAAAGCTGCTTTTCATCGTATTCTGTCTCATCTTACGTCCCCGTTTCCTCTATAATTATGCTGTTATATTCTTCTAATCATTCAGCATATCATTCTGGAATCCGCTGCTGTAATGCTCCGTTCCATCCGCCTCGATCCACATAGCCTCCACGCCATCCTGGGATTCGATCAGCTTCTTGCCATCTTCCAATTCCATATTAAACACCGCCGTTGCCAAAGCGTCCGCCATTCCGGAATCCGCACTTAAAATAGAAACGGATGAATAACGGTCCCAGGGCTTTAATAACTCCGGATGAATGATATGGTGATAATTCACCCCATCAACCGTATAATACCGCTGATAGGTCCCACTGGTCACTAAAGACATCCCGTCCAGCCCCAGGCGGTGCAGATACCGTTCACCAGAAGTAGTATCCGGGTTTTGAACACCAACGACCCATTTCTGTCCATCTGGCTTCGTTCCGATACAGCGGATATTTCCACCAACGCTGATCAAGGCATGCTTTAAGCCTGCCTCTTCCACTTTCCGGCTGGCCATCTCTGCTGCGTACCCCTTAGCGATTGCTCCTACATCCAGACTCATATCCGGGTCTTCCAGATAGACCGTCTTTTTCTCCGGGTCGATCACCATTTTTCGGATGTCCATGTGCTTCGCCGCCTCTTCCAGCTCTTCCTGAGGCGGAAGCTGGGCCTGCTCTGGATGTTTCAATCCGGCTTCCCGGTACTCATGCCAGATAGAAAGCACGCTTCCCATGGCAACATTCATGTTTCCATCGGTCAATTCATATATGTCCACGGCCTCTTCCAGCATCTGGATGATCTTGTCATCCACCTCAACCGGTTCGATGCCTGCATGATCGTTGATGGTCTTAATATTGTTGATCCCCTCATAATCATTGTAAATATCATATAATTGGTGATATTCCTTTAATTCATCATAAAATACATCCACATAGGACTGAAAAGTCTTTTCATCCCTGGCATACCCGGTCACACTGGTCACTGTATCAAACAATTCAAAAAACTGGGTATCGTATTTGGTCAGTTTCTCCTCTTTCTGTCTGGAACAACCGCTTATCCCAATGATCGCCGCCAGAAAAGCCAGCACTGCCACATATTCTCTTCTTTTCTTCACCGATCGTTTCCTTTCTCATTGTCAATTTCAAGTCCCTATTCTACCATAGAATAAAAAAGGAATCAATCTGTGATCTTCCACATACAATTTTCTTAACATTCCATAAAGTATCTTGCCGACTTTTTTTTGTTGTGATATAATCCAAAAACGTTAAAGAAAATATTACTTGTCAACCCAATACTTTATGATAGAAAGGTTGTATTTTATGATAGAAAAGTTAAAGCGTTACAGCCATATATGGATTCTGTCTTACGCATTTATCTATCTTCCATGGTTCTCTTACCTGGAAAAGACTGTTACCAGGGATTACTACGTGATCCATACGGCGCTTGATGATCTGATCCCATTTAGTGAGTATTTTATCGTTCCTTACCTGCTATGGTTCGTCTATGTAGCCGGAACGATTCTGTTTTTCTTTTTTAAGAACAAACAGACCTACTATCGCTTATGCATTTATTTGTTCACCGGCATGACCTTAAGTCTGGTGATCTGCACGATCTTTCCGAACGGAACGGATCTGCGGACCGTTGTTGATCCAGGTAAAAATGTATTTTGCTGGATGATATCCGTCCTTCACAAGGCCGACACCAACACCAACATTTTCCCAAGTATCCATGTATTCAACTCTCTGGTGGTGCATATCACCATCTGTAAAAGCAACGAATTAGGCAAGCTCCGCCTGGTAAAGATTGCTTCCCTGGTTTTATGCGTATCCATCTGCTTATCTACCATGGTACTGAAGCAGCATTCCGTTGTGGATGTGATGGGTGCAGCACTGATGGCTTATGGATTATATCCACTGGCTTATGGTACTCTTCCTTCTCCGCAGAGAAGAAAAGTCAAAGCCTGGGGCAACTCATAGAAGTCTAAGAACAGACGTAACTATTCAGTAGGTCTGCGCACATGCTGCGCTGACCGTAAGAACACATGGGCTAGAAAGCAAAAATCCCATCAGCGAAGCTGATCTGGAATGGATTTTTGCTCGTAACTATGAAGGTACTGAATAGTTACGAACAGACATAAAAAACCAGAACAGATCCGCCTTCCATGGCAGTCTGTTCTGGTTTTCTTTTATACACTATTTTTTCTTTTATACCCTATATAGATCCTTCAAATCCTACACTTCTTAAAAATCTACCGAAGGCGTCTCTTCCCTCTTTCGTACACTTATAAACACCGGCGTCTTCCAGAACCTGTTCAAAGACCAGTCCTACCTCTTTTTGAAGGATCTCCATCACATTGTCCCGATCAACCTGGTCATACCCTGGAAGAAATTTCTCCACCCAGTCCGCGTGCTTGGCAATAGACTCCTCAGAACGGATATCTTTCCCCTCTACAATATAGTCTGCTAACAGCTGTAACTCTGTTTTCAGTCTGGATGGAAGAACTGCCAGTCCCATGACCTCGATCAGGCCAATATTTTCCTTCTTGATATGATGCAGCTCCTGATGTGGATGGTAAACGCCCAATGGGAACTCTTCTGTGGTGATATTATTCCGCAGCACCAGATCCAGTTCAAACCTGTCTCCGTTCTTTCTGGCGATCGGCGTGATCGTGTTATGTGGTTCTCCGTCAGTTTCTGCGTAAATAAATGCATCCTCGTCGGTATAACCTCTCCACGCCTTCAAAACTCTGCCTCCCAGTTCAATCAGACGGTCTGGGTCTTCTGCCCGCAGGCGAAGCACAGACATAGGCCAATACACGATCCCGGCCTCCACATCCTCAAAGCCCTTCATGGTAAAGTGCTGTTCGATCCCGGCCTTTGCCATGGCGAAGGTATAATGTCCACCCTGGAAATGGTCATGGCTTAAAATAGAACCACCTACGATCGGCAGATCCGCATTGGAGCCCAGAAAATAGTGCGGAAACATTTTTACAAAATCAAATAACTTCTGGAAGGTCTGTTTCTCGATCTTCATGGGCACATGCTGACCGTTAAATACGATGCAGTGCTCATTATAATACACGTATGGAGAATACTGGAAGCCCCACTGGCTGTTATTGACCGTGATTGGAATAACCCGATGATTATTGCGTGCCGGATGATTGGTTCTTCCGGCATAGCCTACATTCTCCATGCAGAGCAGGCATTTAGGGTAACCGCTCTGTTTTGCCAGTTTTGCCGCAGCAATGGCTTTTGGATCTTTCTCTGGTTTGGATAAGTTTACGGTAATATCCAGATCACCAAACTTGGTCTCTACTTTCCATTTTAAGTCCTTGCAGACACGGTATCTGCGGATGTAATTGGAGTCCTGGCTTAATTTGTAAAAATAATCCGTAGCTTCCACCGGGGAGTTCTCATAGTGGCGCCAGAACTTGTCCACAACCTCACTTGGTCTTGGCATCAGGCAATTCATCAGGCGGGTATCAAACAAATCCCGGTAGGTAACGCTATCCTCAGGCAGAACACCTGTCTCATGGACATAATCCATCAGTTCTTCTAAAACCTGCTCCAGGCCAATCTCTTCTCCTGAAATATCCGTATCTTCGTAATCATCCAGCTTCAGCACATCCAGGATCTGATTGGTGGCATAAATTCGATCCACCTCTGTGATCAGTCCCGTATCCAATCCATACTGTACCAGTTTCTTTACTGCCCCATAAACCATAATCAATACCTCCCATTTATATGATGTACTTTTCTGGTTACTGTTCACGCGTTGCGCAAACAACAACGGATTTTGCCGATGCTTCGCATTCCAAATCGGCAAAATCTGTTACCACCACTGTATCATACGGCATTTTCAGTTCAGAAAATGCCTAGCCGTGTACAGTAACCTTTTCTGCACTTACTTCTGCGGCTGATCTTCCAGAAATACTTGAGTTACAACCATTTTTCTACATTCCGGATTCTGTCTGTCACCATCCCGCCAAGAAGTCCTATGACCGCTCCCGCGATCACTCCTGCAACTATCAGAAACGGCAGATAATAGAAAATGCCTGCGGTTTCTGTAATCAGCACTGCTGCCGTTAACTGGCCGATATTATGTCCGATACCGCCAATGATGCTGACACCAATCTGACTGAATTTTCCGGTTTTCTTTAATAAAATCATGAGGATCAGGCTGACTGTCCCACCAGCCAGACTGTATATCATGCTGGAAAGGTTACCGAATGTAAATCCAACTAAAACAATACGAACCAGTGATACCGCTATCGTACCGCTGATCCCTACCGTGTATAATCCTATGATCGACACCAGATTCGCAAGGCCCAGTTTCACGCCCGGAACCGGAATCGGAATGGGGATCACAGCCTCGATATAACTGAAAATAAATGCCAGGCTGATCAACATGCCATAAAGCGCTACCCATTTTGCTGTCTTATTTCTCATATTCCAATATACCATTCTCAATCTTCTGACACTGCCGCATCATACGGGATCTTCACTCCAGAAAATCCTCATTCATGCACTGCATCGATTCTATCATATTCTATCATGGACTTCAATGCTTTTTCTGTATCATGAGCTTCCACGTTTTTCTGTTGCCATGGGCTTCCTTGCTTTTTCTATTGCCATTTTCCCTTTTTATGCTATAATTATGTAACTATACATGGGATTTTTCTAAACAAACCGGAGATCATATTTATATGAAAACGCTCAAAAAAAACATGAATAAATGGGACCTGATCCTCGTGACCGCATTCCTTTCCATAGCTGCCATCAGCTTCATCGGCTACCGTATCATCCACCAGGCTCCGGCTGTAACTGTGGAGATCAGTTCCTTCGGTCAAGTGGTAGAGACTGTAGACATCTCCAAGGACGGAACCTATGAGATTCCCAATGCCTTGGGCGGCTTCAATACCATCACCGTCAAAGACGGCCAGGTCTCCTGTACTGAGGCGTCCTGTCCGGATAGAATCTGTATCCATCAGGGCCACATCTCCCACAACGGTGAGATGATCGTCTGTCTGCCGAACCAGATGATCGCAAAAGTAATAGGAAACGACAAATAAGCATAAAAAAGCAAAGAATCCCCACAGAATATGTGAAGCTTCTTTGCTTTCTTATCTTTCACGTTACTTACTTTTTAAACGTTTTTTACCATACAACCTGCTTTTCTATTTGTCAATACAAAAGATGTACAGGTATGGATCAGATGGTAACTATTCAGTAGGTCTGCGCACATGCTGCGCTGACCTACTGAACACATAGGCTGGAAAGCAAAAATCCCATCAGCGAAGCTGATCTGGAATGGATTTTT
>ERZ772900.875-NODE-875-length-30265-cov-5.913141_pt1 | contig 30265 bp, 18 predicted proteins | sample MGYA00512124_ERZ772900 | MGnify/ENA primary metagenome ERZ772900 (study PRJEB29015, sample SAMEA2737716) | human gut metagenome | biome: human gut; feature: human-associated habitat; material: faeces | place: China | collected 2012 ... | reverse complement strand
GTGCTGTTTGCCAGGGCCGAGGCTTACCCCTGTGCCTCCAGCAACATCCGCAGCGGCAAGATCCCGCCGGAACAATGGCCGGAGGTTTTGCCGCCGGAGACATTGCGCGTGGTGCAGGAAAACCACTTATACAGCGCAGAAAAAGAGGTTTGATACCATGACCTGCGAAGAAGCCAAGAAGATCGTGAAGCCGCGTCTGAGCGAAAAACGCTGGACACACACCAAAAATGTAAAAAAAATGGCGGTAAAACTGGCAAAACAGTGGGGTGCAGACCAGGAAAAAGCCGCTGTGGCGGCAATTTTGCATGATTCTGCCAAAGAACTACCCAAATCGGAGTTGTTGCAGATTTTTGCCGATAATGCTATAATAGCAGAAAATGCCCCCGCGCGTCCGTCGCCGGTCTGGCACGGCATCGCCGCCGCCATCCTGGCCGAAACGCAATGGGGCATCACCGACCCGGAAATTTTGTCTGCCATCCGCTGCCATACTACCGGCAAGCCGGGAATGTCCAAGCTCGATAAGATCATCTATTTGGCCGATATGACCAGCGCCGAGCGCGACTGGCCCGGCGTAGACGACCTGCGCGCGCTGGAAATGCAGGATCTGGACCGGGCCCTTTGCGACGCACTCAAGCGCAGCATTGATTTTGTGGAAGAAAAGGGCGGCTCGCTGGACCCTGAAAGCGTCGCCGCTTATGAGTATGCAAAAGCACACCTTGAATAAAAACACTCCACAGAGCAGGGAGGAAATGTAATGAGCGAACCGCGTAAGCTGTATACCGGCAGTGCATCGGGCGGGCTGGATCAGGAGCAGTATGAGGCTGCCCGCCGCCGCGCCCAACAACTGGCCGAGCAGAATGCCCGCCGCCGCACCGTGCAGCAGCCCATGCGCACGGCCCAGGGACGGCATATCAGCCAGCGTCCCGTTGTGACCGGGCAGTCGGCCCCCGCACCCGAGCCGCCGGTACAGGAGACTGCCCAGCAGGCTGCGCCCGCACCGGAAAGACCCCGTGAGCTGACCTACGCCCAGCGGCAGGCCATGGCCTACCGCGCCGCTGCCGAGCGCAAATACGGCGATACCTTGCAGTTTCAGGTGCAGCGCCCCCGCCGTACCGTGAACCGCCCGCCGGAGCCGGAGCAGCGCGCCCGGCAGGCCGCCGCCCAGCTGTATGAGCAGCCCGCGGCCCCGCGGCAGGGGCAGCAGCCCGCCCCGCGCCCCCAGGCGCAGGCCCCTGTGCAGCAGGCGGCCCCCGTCGGCGGCATCCGGCTGGAGGAGGCTGCCGCGCAGCCCCGCCGCGCAAAGCATACGGATGCCCCGCAGCCCGCAGCCCATAAGCCCCGCACCGCCGCAGGCGGCAATGGCGGCAGCCGCAAGCCCCCGCGCGATGACGACGATGCCCCGCGCAAGGCAAAGGGCAGAAAGTCCGGCAAAAAGGGCAGCAGCGGCAAGGGCGGAAACGGGAAAAAGAAGAAAAAGATCCGCTGGTGGCAGATCCTGCTCATCACGCTTCTGGTCATCGCGCTGATCTTCGGCGGTGCGTTCGCGCTCATCATGGGGGCCATCACCCCGGCGGGCGGCAACATCAAGCTGAACCAGCTCATCAACACGCCCAAGGAATTCCAGGGCAAGGAGTTCAACATCCTTGTCACCGGCGTTGACCGTTCGTCCACCGGCGATCTGTCCGCAGGTGCGGCCAATGACTCCAACGTCAACGACGGCATGACCGATATGATTTTGTACGTCCATTTCAACAATGAGACGGGCGAGATGAAGATGCTGCAGATCCCGCGTGATACAATGGTCACGACGGACGCGAGCGTCTCCGGCAACTTCCGCATCAACGGCGTGGCCAAGACCCAGGGCAGCGACGGCAACAACAACATGGCCGCCCTGTGTGAGCTGGTCGCAGACCAGTACAAGCTGCCTATCGACGGCTTTATGACGATCCGTCTGGAAATGCTGACCGAGCTGGTAGACCTGTTCGGCGGCGTGGAGATCAACGTCCCCATGGATGTAGACTACGCCGCGCTGGGGCTGGGAGACAGCGTCATCCACGCCGGCTACCAGACGTTGAACGGTGCGTCGATGGAGTTCCTGCTGCGTGCGCGTAAAATTTACCCCGACGGCGATATTGGCCGCCTGAACATGCAGCGCCAGTTCTACGCGGCGCTGTTCCGCAAGCTCAAGAGCATCGGCAACATCTGGGACGTCGCCAAGCTGACCCCCGCCGTGCTGAACTATATGGAGACGAACCTCAGCGCGTCCGACCTCATCAGCTTTGCAATCAGTATGCTGAAAATTGATTCCAGCAAGATCATGATCTGCCAGATGCCGGTCATCAGCGGCCCGCAGTACAACGGCCAGTCGCTTTTGTACCCCGCGCGGCAGGCGGATGCGGACCTGCTGAACCAGTACTTCCGCGAGAACACCGGTCCCGTCGATGCCAGCCAGCTGAACCTGTGCGACAATGTCATTGACCTGTCCGGCTACACGGCCACCGACCCGAACATCCAGCAGATGGGCGGCCTGATGGCCGAGGCGGACGACGCGCAGAAGAACGAGAACCTCGACGGCTCCAACCAGGTCACCGACATCATGGCGTCCGAGTCCACGGCGGAGAGCGAGAGCACCGACACGGATTCCACCGATACCGAGAGCCAGCCGGCAGCGTAAAACGTAAATAGAAAATGCTTCGGGCAACCGCAAGGTTCTCTCCCTCCGGCCCTGCGGGGCCACCGTTCCCCTTCTGGCCTGACGGCCACCTCCCCCGTATCGGGGGAGTCTGTCTCGCAGAGGGAGGCAAGGCCCTTGGCCCCCTCTGCGAGGGGGCTCCCGCCGCAGCGGGTGGGGGAGAGAACCTCCCGCAGCCCGAAACCTACCCCGTTATAAACCACCTAGGAGAACATCTATGGAAAGCAAAGAACTTGCCATTCGTCTGGCGCGTGCGCTGGACGCAAAGAAGGCCGTCAACGTCCACATTCTGGCCGTGGAGGACCTGACCACCGTCACCGAATATTTCGTCATTGCCACGGGTATGTCCACCACCCATGTCGGCGCACTGGCCGATGAGGCTGAGTTCCAGCTGGACCGCGAGGGCGTCAAGGTGCTGCGCACCGAGGGCCACGACGGCAAGCGCTGGGTGCTGCTGGACTACGGCAGCGTCATTGTCCACGTCTTTACGCAGGAGGCCCACGACTACTACGACCTCGAGCACCTCTGGGCCGATGCCACGGTTGTGCCCGCCAGCGAGTGGATGCCGGAGCAGCCCGAGGACGAGCAGTAAAAATGCGGAACGGCTTCCCCCTCGGGGGAAGCTGTCAGCGGCCCCGACCACTGACTGATGAGGGCAGACTTTCCCGCGGCAGCCTATAAACGGGCAGCGGCGGCACACGCGCCCCTCATCCGGCCCTGCGGGGCCACCTTCCCCCCAAGGGGAAGGCTTTAACGCTACCCATCTAAAATTCATCTGTGGGGAGAAATTTATGAAATACGACTTTAAAACAGTTGAGGCCAAATGGCAGAAGGTCTGGGAGGACGAGGATACCTTCCATGCCGAGATCGACCATTCCAAGCCGAAATTCTACGCGCTGGTCGAGTTCCCGTACCCGTCCGCTGCGGGCCTGCACGTCGGCCATCCGCGCAGCTACACCGCGCTGGACATCGTCGCGCGCAAAAAGCGTCAGTGCGGCTATAACGTCCTGTACCCCATGGGCTGGGACGCCTTCGGCCTGCCTACCGAGAACTACGCCCTGAAAAACCACATCAACCCCGAGATCGTCACCGCCCAGAATGTGGCCCGCTTCAAGAGCCAGCTCAAGGCGCTGGGCCTGTCCTTTGACTGGGACCGCGAGATCAACACCACCGACCCCGAGTACTACAAGTGGACGCAGTGGATCTTCATCCAGCTGTTCAAAAAGGGCCTTGCCTACAAGAAGGAGACCACCGTCAACTACTGCACCGGCTGCAAGGTCGTTCTGGCCAACGAGGAGGTCGTCAACGGCGTCTGTGAGCGCTGCGGCAGCCCCGTTGTCCAGAAGAACAAGAGCCAGTGGATGCTGAAGATCACGGCCTACGCAGACCGCCTGATCAACGACCTGGACGACGTCGATTACATCGACCGCGTCAAGACCCAGCAGCGCAACTGGATCGGCCGCAGCCACGGCGCCGAGATCAACTTCGACACCACCGCGGGCGACACCCTGACGGTCTACACCACCCGCGCGGACACGCTGTTCGGCGCGACCTACATGGTCATCAGCCCCGAGCACGCCTTCATCAAAAAGTGGGTCGACGCGGGCCTTATCCGGAACGCCGACACCGTCGCCGCCTATCAGGAGGAGGCCGCCCGCAAGTCTGACTTCGAGCGCACCGAGCTGAACAAGGAAAAGACCGGCGTTGTCGTCGAGGGCGTCAAGGGCATCAACCCCGTCAACGGCAAGGAGATCCCCATCTTTATCTCCGACTACGTCCTGGCAACCTACGGCACCGGCGCCATCATGGCCGTGCCCGCCCACGACACCCGCGACTGGGAGTTTGCCAAAAAGTTCGGCCTGCCCATCATCGAGGTCGTCAAGGGTACTGTGCCCAGCAACCTCGACAAGGAGGCCTTCACCGACGTGGCCACCGGCACGCTCGTCAACTCCGACTTCCTGAACGGCCTGTCCGTTGAGGATGCCAAGAACAAGATGTACGCCTGGCTCGAGGAGAACGGCAAGGGCCACAAGCAGGTCAACTTCAAGCTGCGCGACTGGGTGTTCAGCCGCCAGCGCTACTGGGGCGAGCCTATCCCCATGGTCTATTGCGACAAGTGCGGCTGGGTGCCCCTGCCCGAGAGCGAGCTGCCCCTGCGCCTGCCCGAGATCAAGGACTTTGAGCCGGGCGAGAACGGCGAAAGCCCGCTGGCACGCCATACCGAGTGGGTCAGCACGACCTGCCCCTGCTGCGGTGCCCCCGCCAAGCGCGAGACCGACACTATGCCCCAGTGGGCCGGTTCGAGCTGGTATTTCCTGCGCTACTGCGACCCGAAGAACCACGATGCCATCGCCAGCAAGGAGGCGCTCGAGTATTGGAGCCCCGTGGACTGGTACAACGGCGGCATGGAGCACACCACCCTGCACCTGCTGTACAGCCGTTTCTGGCACAAGTTCCTGTATGACATCGGCGTTGTGCCCACCAAGGAGCCGTACCAGAAGCGTACCTCCCACGGCATGATCTTGGGCCTGAACCCCCATGCCTTTGAGAACCAGCCCGATGCCGAGCGCAAGCGCCTGCTGGCCGAGTACGGCGACGAGAAGGGCGCGCGCAAGGCCCTTGTCGAGAAGTACGGCGAGATGGCCGAGCACCCCATCGTCAAGATGTCCAAGTCCCTCGGCAACGTCGTCAACCCCGACGATGTGGTCAACGAGTACGGCGCCGACACGCTGCGCCTGTATGAGATGTTCATCGGTGACTTTGAGAAGGCCGCCCCGTGGAACACCTCCTCCATCAAGGGCTGCAAGCGCTTCCTCGATAAGATCTGGTCGATGAGCGAGAAGCTCGTTCCCGGCGAGGGCGTCCGCCCCGAGCTGGAGGCCGTTGCCAACCGCACCATCAAGAAGGTCGGCGAGGACATTGACGCGCTGAAGGCCAACACAGCCATTGCCCAGCTGATGATCTACGTCAACGCGCTGAGCGATCAGGGGGGTGCGACCAAGGCCGAGTACGAGCTGCTGCTGCAGCTGCTGAACCCGTTTGCGCCCCACATGACCGAGGAGCTGTGGCAGCAGCTGGGCCACACCGAACAGCTGGCCTACCACGCCTGGCCGACCTACGATGAGGCCAAGTGCGTCGAGCAGACGATTGAGATCGCCGTGCAGGTCAACGGCAAGGTCAAGGCCCGCATCAAGGTGCCCGCCGCCATCGAGAACGCGGACGCCATCGCCGCCGCCAAGGCCGAGCCCGCCGTAGCCGAAGCCATCGCCGGCAAGACCATTGCCAAGGAGATTTATGTCAAGGGCAAGCTGGTCAATATCGCGGTCAAAGGCTAAAATTTTATAAGCACTCTAAGGCAGAGCGAAGGCTCTGCCTTTTTTGGTGGGCGGCTGCCGCAAAGTTCCCCGGAGCGGTCAAGACCGCTCCCTACAAAGCACCCGTGAACGTGGTACTGTAGGGAGGGGTCTTGACCCCTCCGATGACGCTGCCGCTATTGCGATGCAAATATTTCGCCGCCCCTAACAAAGCGCACGTGGTTCAATAGTCTCTGTTTACAAACTCCGTCAACTACGGTATAATAAAAGATACTAAATTACTTGACGAAAGCAGGTCACACCATGCTCATCAGTCTGATCGTACCCTGTTACAATGAAGAAGAAGCGATGCCGCTTTTTTATAAAGAAGCCTCCCGCGTGGCGGCGGAGATGAAGGCCAGCCACGGCGCGGAGTTTGAGTTTATCTTTGTGGACGACGGCTCCCGCGACGGCACGCTGCGCGTCGCGCGTGAGCTGCACGCGCAGGACCCCCGCGTGCGGTATGTCTCGTTCAGCCGCAACTTCGGCAAGGAGGCCGGTATCTACGCGGGTTTACAGGCCGCCAAGGGTGATTACGTCGCCACGATGGACGCCGATCTGCAGGACCCGCCCGCGCTGCTGCCGCAGATGCTGGACACGCTGCTGACCGGCGAGTACGACTGCGCCGCCACCCGCCGCACGACCCGCAAGGGCGAGCCGCCGCTGCGCAGCTGGTTTGCCCGCAAGTTCTACCAGATCATCAACAAGATGTCCGATACGGAAATTGTCGACGGTGCGCGGGATTTCCGCCTGATGAGCCGCAAAATGACCGACGCTGTGCTCAGCATGGCCGAGTACAACCGCTTCAGCAAGGGCATTTTCAGCTGGGTCGGCTTCAAGACCAAGTGGTTCGACTATGAGAACATCGAGCGCGTCGCCGGCACGACCAAGTGGAATTTCTGGGGCCTGTTCAAGTACTCCATCGAGGGCATCGTCGGCTTCTCCACCACGCCGCTGCTGATCGCGGCGGGGGCGGGCGTGCTGTTCTGCATCCTCGCGTTCATCGGCATCCTCTTTGTCGTCGTCCGCGCGCTGATGTTCGGCGACCCGACCTCCGGCTGGCCCAGCATGGTCTGCATCATTCTGTTGTGCAGCGGCGTCCAGCTGTTCTGCACCGGCATTGTGGGCGAGTACCTCGCCAAGACCTACCTGGAGGTCAAGCACCGCCCCATCTACATCGTCGCCGAGACCGAAGAGGATAAAAAATAAACGATGGACTGGCAGAAAAAAGTGAGCCTGTGGTGGGCGAAAAACTTCCGCCCGCTGGTCGTGGCGCTGTTGGTCGGTTGCGGCGTACATTACACGATTTATGCTAACCAACTCGGCAATTTTGATGCCGTGCACATCGGTGCACTGTACACTGCCGATGGCTGGCCCGAGCATCTGTATTGGGAGACACAGCAGGGGCGTTGGGCGCTGCGCCTGGTGGATATGCTGCGCGGCGGCATCAATCAGCCTGCGCTTTCGGCATTGCTGATGCTGTTCCTCTACGCATTGGCGGGAGTGCTGCTAACGGATTTGTTTGCTGTGCGCAGCCGTGTGGCAAAATATCTTATCCCGCTTACACTGCTTTGTGCGCCCTATGCAGCGGAAGTTGAAACCTACCACTATTGCAGTGTGTCCTATGCGCTGTCTTTCCTGCTAGCGGTGCTGGCCGTGCAATCCGCCGTCTGCGGCGTGCGGTTTGTCTGGCTGATGGGTACGGTCTGCCTGGCGCTCGCGCTGGGAATGTATCAGGCCAATCTGGGCACAGCGGCGGGCTTGTGCGTCATGCTGCTGCTTCTGGCCGTTCTGCGCCGCCCCGGCGAATGGCAGGCCATCGGCCTGACTGCCCTGCGCATGGTGTTGATGGGCGGCAGCGGTGCGGCGCTGTATATGCTGATTTTAAAATTGTTCCTGCGGCTGTACGATGTGGGCCTATCCGGCATCAACGGTATCAACACCGTGGGAATGGAGACACTGCGCAATCTGCCGTTAGGCCTGAAAAACGCCTACTTTGATTTTTACGCCTACTTCTTCACCCACGGCATTGCTCAAAACCACTATGGGCAGATCGCGGGCTACCTGCTGCTGTTTGTGCTGGCGGCACTGGCCGGACTGCGGTGGCTCGTCGTGCTGCACGACCGCAAGGCCGCCGCTGCGGCGGTGGTACTGGTGGCCCTGCTGCCCGCCGCAGCCAATGTGACCGACGTTATCAACACCGGGGCCACTGTGGCGCTGCGGATGGCGGGCTCGCTGGCCATCGTGGTGCCGTTTGCCATCGCCGTGATCGACGCGGCTCCCGCACTGACGGAACGGGCGTTCTCCTGGGGAATGGCGCTCTGCACGGCGTTTTGCGCGGTGCTGCTGCGCGGGTTTGCCGTGCAGGTCAACAACGACGCGGCGGTCATGCTGAAACAAAAGACCACAGTTGTGAACCTCGCCAACCGCCTGTGTATCCGGCTGGAAGAAAACGCCGACTACCAGAACGGCGCCGAGGTCGTGATCCTGGGAGAGCCGAAGCGCGGCGCGTACCCGGATGAATCCCCGCTCAAGCCTATGGCCGGGGAACTGGCGCAGTTCGGCCCGCTCTCCTTCGACCCGACGTTCAACGCCCACGGCTGGTATGTGCTGGTGTGGGACGAGCTGGGCGTCCAGCTCAACGAATGCGCGGACGAGACTGTCCGTGCCATCAGCAATTCCGACGCGTTCAAGGCCATGTCCAACTACCCGGCAGATGGCTGTATCCAGACCATCGACGGCGTTGTCACGCTGAAGGTGGCAGATTTTCCGTTTTGAGAGCTGATAATGATGCGAGATATGACCAAGGGTGCCCCGCTGGGGCACCTCTTTCTGTATGCGGTGCCGCTGCTGCTGGGGAACTGGATGCAGCTGGCGTACAATGCGGTGGATTCCATCATCGCAGGGCGGTTCATCGGGCAGGACGCGCTGGCCGCCGAGGGCGTGGCCGGGCCGGTCATGAATCTGGTGATTTTGGCCATCAGCGGCCTGTGCATCGGCGCGGGCGTACTGATGAGTGAGGCGTTCGGCGCAAAGCGGACCGCCCGCTTAAAAGAGACGTTGGCAACGACGCTGCTGTTCGGCGCGGCGCTCTGCTGTGCCGCCGCGGCGCTGGGCTGTGCGCTGACGCCGTGGATCCTGCGCGCGCTGGCCGTGCCGGACTCGATTTTTGGCATCACCGGCATCTACCTGCGCATCACGTTCCTGGGCGCGCTGTTCACGTTTTTCTATAACGCGCTGGCGGCGGGCCTGAAAAGTGTCGGCGACAGCAAAACGCCGCTGAAATTCCTGGCGTTCTCCGCCGTGCTCAACGCGGTGCTGGATCTCATTTTAATTGGCGGGCTGGGTTTCGGCATTGTGTGCAGCGCCGTGACCACTGTCGTGGCCGAGGCCGCCAGCGCGCTGCTGGCCGCCATCTACATGGCACGCCGCGTGCCGGAGCTCTGCCCCGGGCACGGGCAGTGGCGCATCCGCCGCGACCTGCTGGGACCGATTTTGCGCTACGGCGCGGTGACGGCGGTGCAGCAGGCCGTGCAGCCGATCTGCAAGGTGCTCATTCAGGGGCAGGTCAACGCGCTGGGGGTCGGGGCTATCGCGGCGTTCAACGCGGTCACGCGGGTGGACGATTTTGCCTTCACGCCGGAGCAGAGCATTGCCACGGCCATTACGACCTACATTGCCCAGAACCGCGGTGCCGGGCAGACCGCCCGCATCCGCTGCGGCTTTGCGGTGGGCCTGCGGTTGGAGCTGGGCTATTGGCTGCTGATGGGCAGCCTGACGCTGCTGCTGCGCCGGGGCATCCTGTCCTTGTTTGTGGCAGGGGAGGGGGCCGCCGACGTCATTGCACTGGGCAGCACGTATCTGGGCTGGATGGCGGTGTTCTACGCCCTGCCCGCGCTGACGAACGGTTTCCAGGGCTTTTACCGCGGCATGGGTAAGATGACGACGACGCTGATCGGCACCTGCTTACAGGCGGGGCTGCGCGCTGCCGCTGCTGCGGTGCTGGCCCCGCGGGTGGGCCTGCCCGGCATCGCCTTTGCCTGTGCCTTCGGCTGGTGCGTCATGCTGGCGTTTGAGGTGCCGTACTATTTTTTGACGTGCAGGGAGTGGTTGCCTAAGGCTTCCCCCTCGGGGCTGCGCCCGCAGGCGCGTGTCGAAGCGCAACCGCCGGAGGCGGCTCTTAGCGCGGAGACTGAAGCTGGCAGCGGCCCCGTCCGCTGACTGATGAGGGCAGAGTTATTGTGGCATCCCGTAAAATGGTCGATTCCGGTAGCTTTGCCCTCATCCGACCCTGCGGGGCCACCGCACCCCTTCCGGCGCTGCGCGCCACCTCCCCCGTATCGGGGGAGTCTGTCCACGAGGGGGAAGGCAAAGAACGGCGGTCAGGAAGCTGGCCGCCGCTTTTTTATTCTGTAAAATTCCCCAATATCCCGCGTTTCCGATTGTAATTTCTTCGACAAAATGCTACACTAATAGTATCTATCCACAGCATAAAATCTGCCCAAGAGAGGTAACGCACCGTGCCAGAAGAACGCAAAGTCTACCGCCGCCCTGCCCGGACGGCTGCGCCCGCCCCGCAGGCCGGGCAAGCGGCCCCGCGCCCCGACGCGCCCCCGCCGCCGAAGAAAAAGAAACGTCCCGGTGCCAAACGCCGCCGCAGCCGCCTTGTGCTGGGGCTGTGTTTGCTCTGCCTGCTGGTCGTGGTCATTGTGTCGGTGGTGCTGGTGCGCTGCTCGGCAGAGGAGAAAGGCCCCGCCGAGGCGGACTTCGGCACGCCCGCCGCGGCCTGGCAGAAGAACGATCTGGGCTACTACTTCAACACAAGCGGCCGGGCCATGCCCGCCGCGGTACTCAAAGGCATGGACGTATCCAAGTTCCAGGGCGAGATCGACTGGGAAAAGGCCAAGGCTGCCGGCATCGACTTTGCCATCATCCGCTGCGGCTTCGGCGGCGAGTGGGACGGCCAGGAGGAAAACTGGGCGCAGGATGACCCCCAGTGGCGGCGCAACGCCGACGAATGCACCCGGCTGGGCATCCCGTTCGGCGCGTACCTTTACTCCTACGCCACGACGGTGGAGGAGGCCCGCAGCGAGGCCGACCACGTCGCGCGGCTGCTGGGCCTGACCGCCCCGCCGCAGGAGGGGCTGGACGACTACACCGCCGCGCCCTACCGGCTGAGCTACCCGGTCTACTACGACCTCGAGGATAAGTACATCAGCGGCGTTTTCCCCTCCGAGATGGCCGAGATCACGCAGGCGTTCTTTGACCGCCTGACCGAGTACGGCTACACCGGTGCGCAGGGACTGTATGCCTCCCGCAACTGGGTACGCGCCCGCATGACGGATCCTGCCTTTGACAAATGGCGCGACAACCTCTGGATTGCGCGGTTCTCCGACGATCTGGACTACGCGGGCACCTACGATATGTGGCAGTGCACCTTCAGCGCCCCGGGCGCGGACTACGGTGTCCAGAGTGAGACAGTGGATCTGGATTTTGTCATGAGACCGTTTAAATTTACCGGTGTGTCTGCCTGCAACGGCAAGACCGCCGCGCCGGTGCTCCTGAACGATACCTACACCGACGAGCTGCACATGGACGGCAAGGACGCCTACGCCACGCTGGCGACGAACGAGCCGGGCGAGGAGGATGGCGGACGCAGGGTCTACTGGACGACGAGCGATAAGACCGTGGCCACCGTGGACAAAAACGGCACGGTCCACGCCCGCACCGACAGCGGGGAATGCACGATCACGGCCACGCTGGCCGACGGCACCGAGAGCCTGACCTGCCGCGTGCGGGTCGGGGACATCACGGTCCCGATCTTTGCCACGGCGGGCCTGCGCGGGGACCGCGCCACGCTGGCGGATGCCGCCGCGCTCAAGGGCGCGGCCCCGGATTCCATCCTGCTGGACGCGGGCGACAGCCTGCACGGCACCGAGAGCGCCAGCCTGACCGGCGGTATGGATATGCTGTCGGCGTTCTCGGCAGCGGGGTACGACCTGCACGCCATGGCGCTGACCGACTTTGCCTACGGCACGACCCGCCTGGTCAGCGATGTCAACATGGGCAGCGGCCCGTCGCTGGCGTCCAACCTGCTGAACAACGAGGGCACCGCTGTGTTCTACCGCTCCACAAGCTGGAGCCGCAACCGCGTGACCAATGGCCGCTACACCGTCGTGGAGCGCGCGGGGTATAAAATCGGCTTCTTTGTGCTGAACGACCCGGCGCAGGCCGCGGTCATCTCGGCGTCCAACGGGGAGTTCATCACGGCCCGCGACTGGAACGACACCGCCGCCGAGCAGATCACCGCCCTGCAGAACGCCGGGTGCGATGCCATCCTTGCGATTGTCTCCACCGCCCCGGCGGGCGACTGGCAGAAGGCCCTGCTGAGCCAGGGCGTGACGGCTATTATTGACGGCACAACGGCGGAAAACGGCACGAACGTGCTGGGCGCGGACCTGGGGCTGACCGGCGTGGCGCAGCTGGACCTGGTCTTTACCCAGGGCGGCGGCTGCCGCGTCGAGCTCCGGCAGCCTGTGGCGGCTGCCGAGATGGAGAGCCGCCGCGCCACCTGGCTGGCGATGAGCACCGCCGACGCCGCGCAGGCCGGCACTGCTGCCGATGCCGCCGACCCCGGCAAGGACACCGAGGCCGTGGGCGGCAGTGACACCACCGCCCCCACCGAGACGGCAGACGAGGCCCAGCAGGCCGGTGCGGACGCCTATACCAGCGCCGCGGCGGAGATCGCCACGCTGGACGCCGACGACCAGAGCATCCTCTACACGCCGCTGTTTACCTACGCGGCGAACCCCGACGCCAACAAAACCATCAGCTTCGGCAACTATCTGGCGGCGCTCTACGCCGAGATCGTCACAAATGACCCGGCCACGGGTCTGCCGGAGGGTGCGTCCGTCGAGGCGTTCGCGGGCGGCGTGACCGAGCCGGAATACGGCGAGATCACCCGCGGGGATTTGATGGCCGCCCTGCCCGCGACAGCGCGCATTCAGCTGGTCAGCACCACCGCAGAAGCCGCCCGGACGCTGGCCGACGGCGGTACGGTCAGCCGCGTCTACCAGAACAGTCTGACCGAGTACGCCCCCGAGGGGGATGTAGTCTACATCGTCACCGACACGGCGACTCTGGCCGGTCTGGGTGCGGAGTACACGGTCCTGCGCGATTACGGCGATGTCTTTTGGAGCGTTCGGATGAACATCAACGACCTGACCGCTAACTTTACCACAGAGTTTGTGCTGCCGGAGGCCCCGCAGTACGGGGTCGGGAGACGCGGCTAAACGGACGCAGTATTACTGTCCGTTCTTAACGCCGCCGAGCCTTCCTCCACTTTTGAGTCGGGTGTTCCCCCGAACCCCCGATGCTTTTAACGGCTGCTGTTCCCGCGATGGCCTCTGCTTTAAATCACTGCTCTGTAGGGGCGGCATATATGCCGCCCGCAACTGACCGTGGCCTCTCATTCCCGGTCCACCCGCAACATCCCCAAATAAAGGAGGTTCTCCCACATGAAGCTCACATTCTTAGGCGCTGACCGGGAAGTGACCGGCAGCTGCACACAGCTGGAGGCGGCGGGACACCGCTTTCTGATCGACTGCGGCATGGAGCAGGGCCGCGACGTGTATGAGAACGCCGACCTGCCCTGCGCGCCCGGCACCTATGAGGCACTGCTGCTGACCCATGCGCACATCGACCACTCGGGCCGCATCCCGTACCTGTACAAAAACGGCTACCGCGGCCCCATCTATACCACCGATGCGACCCGCGACCTCTGCGCCATCATGCTGGAGGATTCCGCCCACATTCAGGAGCAGGAGGCCGAGTGGAAAAACCGCAAGGCCATGCGCAGCGGTGCCGAGATGATCGAGCCGGACTACACCGTCGAGGACGCGCAGAACGTCATGAAGCAGTTTGTGCCCTGCCCCTATGAGGCGTGGCAGACGCTGTTCGACGGGCCAACCGGCAAAATCGAGATGCGCTTTACCGATGTGGGGCACCTGCTGGGCAGCGCGTCCGTCTCGCTGCGCATTGCGGAGCCGGGCCGCACACCGGAGATCATCGTTTTCTCGGGCGACATCGGCAACACCCATCAGCCGCTCATCAAGGACCCGTCCAACCCGGGCCACGCGGATTACCTTGTCATGGAATCCACCTACGGGGACCGCAGCCACGGCCCGAAACCGGATTATATCGGCGATTTGAGCGCCGTGCTGCAATCGACGTTCGACAAGGGCGGCAATGTCGTCATCCCCAGCTTTGCCGTGGGCCGCACGCAGGAGCTTCTGTATTTTATCCGTCAGATCAAGGCCGAGGGCCGTATCAAGGGCCACGAAAACTTCCCGGTCTTTGTGGACAGCCCGCTGGCGAGCAAATCCACCACGATCTTCCGGGAAAACTTTGCCGAGTGCTACGACGACGAAGCCCTCGCCCTGGTGCAGAGCGGCCGGAACCCCCTGCAGTTCCCGGGTCTGCGCGTCAGCGAGACGAAAGAGGAATCCATGGCCATCAACGGCGACCCGACGCCCAAGGTCATCATCTCCGCCGCCGGCATGTGCGACGCGGGCCGCATCCGCCACCACTTAAAATATAACCTCTGGCGGCCTGAGTGTACGGTGCTGTTCGTCGGCTACCAAAGCCCCGGCACCTTAGGCAACGCGCTGGTCAACGGTGCGCAGGAGGTCAAGCTCTTTGGCGAGCCGGTGCAGGTCAGGGCCCGCATTGCGCAGCTGGGTGGGCTTTCGGGTCACGCCGACAAGGACGGGCTGGAAGCCTGGCTCCGCGCCTTTGACGAAAAGCCGAAGTTCGTCTTTGTCAACCACGGCGAGGACGCCGTCGCCGAGCACTGGGCCAACCATCTGAAGGAGGAGGGCTACGAGGCCGACGCCCCCTACAACGGCTCGATCTGGATCGCCGCCGAGGGCCGCGTCGCCTGCGCCGAGGTCGGCAACACCCGGAAAATCATCAAGACGAAATCCGCCGAGACCGTGCGCACCAGCGCGGCCTATGACCGTCTGGCCAACATGGGCCAGCGCCTGCTGGAGGTCATCCGTCACAACCGGGGCGGGGCCAACAAGGACCTTGCAAAATTTGCCAGCCAGATCGCTGCGCTGTGCGACAAATGGGATCGATAACATTGACAAAAGCAAAAGGAATATGGCAGATGCTGCCCGCACCCCTGCGCGGCGCGGCGACCCTGCTGGCAGTGCTGGCGCTGGCCGCGCTGCTGACCACGGTGCGGCACAATGCCAGCGCCTACCTGACCGGCGTGTGGGATACAGGCTCCCAGACGCTCGTCTATGGCCGCATCCACCAGATGGAGCAGGGGCAGTATGCCCCCGGCGGCTTTCTGGGTGTCTACACCGACGATTGGAGCGACGACACGAACCGCGCACTGTTCCGGGACGACACCCCCACCGACGCGGCGGCGTTCCACCCCTACACCCACCAGTCGGGCTTGCAGGGCTGGCTGTTCGGCAGGGTCAACCGTCTGCTGCGGCACCGGCTGCCCGACGGTCTGGCGCGGGAGACCGCCCTCTACTGGCTGAACAGCACGCTGTTCTACGCGGCGGAGCTGCTTGTGGCGTTGGCCGTGTGGGAAGAATTCGGCCCGCTGGCGGCAGCGTTCGGGTTTGCGTCGGTGCTGCTGGCCCCCTGGCTGCAGCGCGGCATGAAGGACCTGTACTGGTGCCTCTGGACCTGGCTGCTGCCGCTGCTGGCGGCGCTTTGGCTCTGCCATTGCACCCGCGTGCGCGGCAAAACGCCCCGCGGGTGCTGGCCGCTGGTGGCCGCCGCCTGCATGGTGCGCTGCATGTGCGGGTTTGAATTTATCACAACATTTTTGATCCTGTGTGAGATCCCGCTCTGCTACGCGGCTGCCAAGGCGTATTTTGTGCGGCGCGACCCGCACGGCGCGCTGGTCTGGCTGGGCCGCACCGTCGGGGCGGGTGTCTCGGCGCTGGGCGGTGTGGCTGCGGCGCTGGCACTCTGGTTCGCACAGGAATGGCTCTGCTTCGGCAGCGCGGCGGACGCCTGGCAGAACATGACCCGGGCCGTCACGGACCGCGTCAGCCTGACGGACAGCGCGGTGCGGGACGTGAACGTGCCGCAGGTGCTCGCGCAGTATTTCCGTGAGAGTACGGAGCCGCTTTTGCAGCTCGGGCCCGTCAGCGTCACGGCATGGCAGCTGCTGCTGTTTGCGCTGCTGGTCGGCGCGGTGAGCGTTGTTGTCTGCCTGTGCCGCGGCACGGCGGCGCAGCTGGTGCCGCCGTGCATCGTCTGGGGGCTGGGGCTGGCGGCCCCGGCGTCCTGGATGGTGCTGTCCAAGGCGCACGCTGCGATCCATGCCCACCTTGTACCGATGCTGTGGCACTTTGCGTTTGTGCCGATCAGCTGTATGCTGCTGCCGGTGCTGGCAAAACTCATGATCCCGGGGAGGAAAAAAGACCTTGTGGCATCCCATTAAACACTACAAAACGATCCGCCATCACAAGATGCTGGTGATGAAAAACTGCTTCCGCTGCGGGCTGTACTGGCAGGGCCTGACCCACGATTTAAGCAAGCTGGCCCCTGTGGAGTTCTGGGCCGGGGCCAAATACTGGCAGGGGACATGCAGCCCCAACAACGCCCAGCGCCAGGCCGAGGGCTACAGCGCCGCCTGGCTGCACCATAAGGGCCGCAACAAGCACCATCTGGAATACTGGATCGACTACGCGCCGGACGGCGACCACGCCATGGCCGGTATGCGGATGCCCGCCCGCTACGTGGCCGAGATGGTCTGTGACCGCATTGCCGCCAGCAAGAACTATAAGGGCGACAAGTACACCGACGCAGCGGCGTGGGAGTACTATGACCGCAGCAGGGACCACTACATCCTGCACCCCGAGACCCGCAAGGAGCTGGAAAACTGCCTGCTGATCCTGCGCGACGAGGGCGAGGATGCCTGCTTCCGCTACATCCGTACCGAGCTGCTCGGCAGGAAAAAGTAAATACAGAGCGCCGCCCCTGTGCAGTTTTCCACTGCGCAGGGGCGGCGTTGTTTAGAACTTATGAGAGACCGTCACTCCGTTGTTGTCTCGGTGGGCGTGTCGTCGGTGGGGGGCGGTTCTACGGTCGGCGTCGGGGGCGGCTCCTCTATGTACGGCGTGGGGGACGGGGTGGCTGTCACCTCGGGCGTCGGGGACGGTGTGGCCGTGACCTCGGGTGTCGGGGACGGGGTGGCCATCACCTCGGGTGTCGGGGACGGGGTGGCCGTGACCTCGGGTGTCGGCGTCGGCGTGGTCTCCACATAGCTGTCACTCGTGCTCTCGCTGTCGGCGGGCTCCTCCGTCGGCTCGGGCGTGGCCGTCGCCGTGGCGGTGCTGGAGGAGCTGACCACCGGCACCGTGTAGACCACGGCGTCCTTGTCGCCGGTGTGCTTCGGGATCGTCGTCAGCGCGGGGCGGTCATCTTCGGTAATGTAGCTGTGGGTGCGGATGTAGTTGAACAGCGCGTCCATCGCCGTGCGGGTCAGATGGATGCCGTCGCTCGTCTCCACATAGCCGCTCTTGGCGTAGCCGGTGACGGAATCCTTCAGCACCTCGGCGCTGTTCAGGAACTTCCAGTCCTTCTCCTGGCACATTTCGACGAGCGCTTTGTTGTACTCGTCCACCTGGGTCTGGGTCAGGCTCTGGTTGGAGTGCTGCTGCCCGATGGGCGGGATGGCGTTGACGATGATGTCCACGCTGGGGTAGGCGGTGACGATGGCCTCGATGCCGGTCCGGTAATTTTTGACGAAGTCCGCGGCCTTATAGCCGGGGTTCAGGTCGTTCGTGCCGAAGGTCAGGATGACCCGGCGAGGCTGCAATTTCGCCACGGCCTGGGGCATCGTGATGTAGCCGGACGAAGTGCTTACCTGCACGCAGGCAAAGGTCACCAGGCTCTTGGCGGTCATGCCCACCGAGCCGATAGCGTTGTCGTAGCTGCAATAGTCGAACATGCGGTACATACGGGCCGTGTTGCTGTCGCCCAGAAACAGCGTCTCGTCCACATAGCTGTCGCCCGCGTCGGCGGACTGCTCAAGGATCGTCGAGGTGTAGGCCTGGGTATCGATGGTGTTTTCCTCTTTATTATAGCCGCTCTCGACGACCATGGACGCGCTGTCCACGGTGGAGACGCTCTGGGCGTCCGCGCCGCCGAGGTCGATGCCGCCGATGAGCACCAGCGAGATGCCGACGCTGACCAGCAGCATGACACTGCACAGAGCCAGCACCAGATACATCTTGCTGCGCATATCCAGCGCTTTTTTCTTTTGTGATTTGGTTTTGCCTGCCATGAAAGGCTCCTTTCGCGTGGGAGCATGGAGTGTTTACACAATATGTAAATTCATTTTACACCATTTTCCACCGGAACGCCAGTCTTTTCGCAATTTTTACATAATTTGCCGCAAAACAAAAACCCCGCCGAAGCGGGGGTAAACAGAAATGAGGATAGCTGTGTTAAAAGGCTTCCCCCTCATCCGGCCCTGCGGGGCCACCTTCCCCCCAAGGGGAAGGCTTTGGGAGAATCACTCCTTCGGCAGCAGATGTGCCTTCTCCAGGGCGGGGCGCAGGGCGATGTACAGGACAACGGCGCAGACGGTGGAGAGCAGGGAGTTGACCAGCGTCACACCGCTGGCGATCTTGGTCACGACGGAGACGAACTCCGCGGGCTGGCCAAAGATGTACAGGTTGCGGAAGTAGCCGATGAACGGGTCGGTGAACACGTTGACCAGCAGACCGCTGAAGGCCGACGCCGTGACGGCGGCCACGTACTTGAGCTTGTTGCCGGTGGGGAAGGTCCTGAGGTGGATGACCTTGTGGGACACCGCGCCGCAGACCAGACCGATGATGAATTTCAGAATAAAGGTCGTGATGGCGTAGCCCGGGTCACCGGCGACAACGTCGGCCAGCGCCAGGCCGATGGCACCGGCCAGACCGCCGGACACACCGTCCAGCAGCATGGCGGTCAGCGCCGTGAAGGTGTTGCCCAGATGGAAGCTGGACCCCGTACCAAAGACGTTCGGGATGCGGAAGAACTCATACGCGACAAAGCTCAGCGCGGCCATGATGCCGATGATGCTGATTTTCTGCACGGTGAATTTCGTTTTGGTCAGCGCTGCGATCAGCAGTGCCAGGGCTGCTACGACGAACAGCAGCAGCCACATCGTTGCGGTAGACATAGTTTCGTACACCTCTATTGACATTTTCCTTCCGGGAAGGTATGTTTTTATTATACTGATTTCTGGCTCTGAATAAATGCTCAGTTTTTAAATTTTTTATGGGGCCAGTATGGAGGACTGTCATGATAGAGTTGGATGCCGACCAAAAAACGCCGCTGTATGAGCAGCTGTACGCCGCCCTGGCGGATGAGATCCGCACCGGCCAGCGCGCACCCGGAACGCCGCTGCCGGGCCGCCGCACGATGGCTGCGCAGCAGGGCGTCAGCGTCAACACGGTGGACGCCGCCTACCAGATGCTGGCCGCCGAGGGTCTGGCCGAGCCGCGCCCCCGCAGCGGCTTTTATGTGCAAAAGACCTACGGCATGCTGCACAGCCGCGCCCGCCGTGCCCCCGCCGCCCCTGCACCGCAGCCGCCCGCCGCGCCGCAGCCGGTCTACGACCTGTCCACCGGCAGCGTGGACACGGCGCTGTTCCCGGCGCGCAGTTGGGGACGCATCCAGAAGGAGCTGCTCTACCAGCGGCCCGAGCTTTTACAGCGCGGCGAGATGCAGGGCGACGCCCCGCTGCGCACACAGATCGCGGAATATTTGTCGGTGTACCGCGGTGTGGAATGCACGCCGGAGCAGATCGTCGTCGGCGCGGGCATTGAGTATCTGCTCGGGTGCCTGGCACACCTGTTCAGCGACGGCATGGCGGCCATCGAGAACCCCGGCTATTTCCGCACGCGGACGGTCCTGCAGAACAGCGGCATTCCCTGCACGCTGGTGGACATTGACCGCGAGGGCCTGCCCGCCGACGCGCTGGAAAAAAGCGGCGCAAATCTCTGCTATCTGACGCCCAGTCATCACTTTCCGACGGGTGTTACGATGCCTGCGACCCGCCGCGCCCAGCTGCTGGCCTGGGCAGCGGCCCGGCCAGGGCGATACATTTTGGAGGACGACTACGACTCGGAGTTCCGCTTTGATACGCGCCCTCTGCCCAGTTTGCAGGGTATGGCGGGTCCGGACGGCCCGGTGGTCTACCTGACGACGTTTTCAAAAAGTCTGGCCCCGGGCATCCGCATTGCCTGCATGGTGCTGCCGCAAAGCCTGCTGGCGCGCTATCGCCGGGATTTTGCGACCTACGCCAACACGGTCAGCCGCTTTGAGCAGCAGACGCTTTGCGAGTTCATGGCGGGCGGGTATTTCACGCGGCATCTTGCCCGGATGCGCCTTGCCTACAAGCGCCGCATGGAGGCGTTTGCGGCAGCGCTGCGCGCGGCGCTGCCGGGCGTGGAGCTGGACGGCGTACACAGCGGGCTGCATTTTCTGCTGACGCTGCCGGGAGCCGGCGGCGAGCGTGCCATGGTCGCCGCCGCGGCGCAGCAGGGCGTGCGGCTGCGCGGCCTGAGTGAGTATTATCTCGCCCGGCCCGAGCTCTGCCGGGCGGATACCGTGGTAGCGGGGTACTCGGCCCTGAAGGAGGACGATGTGGAGAAGGTGGCGCAGGCGCTGGCGAGGGCGTGGCTATCGTGAATGCCCTGTAGGGGCCGGGCATGCCCGGCCCGCAACCTAACGGTTGAATCCCCCCTTAACGGTTTGCTTTGTAGGGAGGGGTCTTGACCCCTCCGCCACCTCCCGGGAAACTGCCGTCAACGGTATATCCGTAGGGGAGGGATTCATCCCTCCCGTGTACCTCCCGTCGCCGCTCACCTCCGCGGGGCGTCGGGGACGCCGCCCCCTACAGCGGCGATCCGTAAACCTTCCGCCGCCGCCAACCCCTGCGGCGGCCAGAGGGCTGGCCGCCCTACGTCCTCCCGTTACCGTGATCCGTAAGGGAAAAGTTCATCCCTCCTGGGCCGCTTGTACTGCCGCCACCCCGTAGGGGCCGGGCATGCCCGGCCCGCAGCCCTGCCATTGCCACCCGTTTATCTTTTGCATCGTAGGGAGCGGTCTTGACCGCTCCGCGGGGCATCGGGGACGCCGCCCCCTACAGCGGCGATCCGTAAACCTTCCGCCGCCAACCCTGCGCACAAACAAAAACCGCTGCCCATGTGCATTCAACAGGCAGCGGCTTTCTATTTTTCAATCAAGGCTTATTCATACAGCGGAAACTTCTTCGTCAGCTCCTCGACCTTCCTGGCGACCATGTCCTTCTTGTTCGCAAAGTCAAACACGCAGTCTGCAATGCAGTCGGCGATCACCTTCATCTCGTCGGGACCCATGCCGCGGGTCGTGACGGCGGGGGTGCCGATGCGCACGCCGCTCGTCACAAACGGGCTGCGCTTCTCGCCGGGGACGGTGTTCTTGTTCGCGGTGATGTGCACCTCGTCCAGATTGTGCTCCAGCTCCTTGCCGGTGCAGTCCTCGTCGGTCAGGTCGATCAGCAGCAGGTGGTTGTCCGTGCCGCCCGAGACCAGCTTCACGCCGCGGGCGGTCAGCTCGGCTTCAAGCGCCTTCGCGTTCTCAACGATTTTGCGGGCGTACTCTTTGAACTCCGGCTTCAGCGCCTCGCCAAAGCAGACAGCCTTCGCGGCGATGACGTGCTCCAGCGGGCCGCCCTGCGTGCCGGGGAAGATGGCGGAGTTGATGCGCTTGATGATATACTCGTTGTTCGTCAAAATCAGGCCGCCGCGGGGGCCGCGCAGCGTCTTGTGGGTCGTGGTGGTGACCACGTCGGCGTAGGGCACGGGGCTCTGGTGCTGGCCGCCTGCGACAAGACCCGCAATGTGCGCCATATCGACCATCAGCATCGCGCCGTAGCCGTGGGCGATCTCGGCCAGCTTCTCAAAGTCGATGGCGCGGGGATAGGCCGACGCACCGGCGACCAGCAGCTTGGGGCGGACCTTTGCGACCTGCTTGGCCAGTGCGGCGTAGTCGATGCGGCCATCCTCGGCGGAGACACCGTAGGAGACAAAGTTGTAGTTCTTGCCGCTCATATTCACGGGGGAGCCGTGGGTCAGGTGGCCGCCCTGGGACAGGTCCATGCCCATGACGGTGTCGCCGACGTTCAGCAGTGCAAAGTAGACGGCCAGGTTGGCCTGTGCGCCGGAGTGCGGCTGGACGTTGGCATACTTCGCACCGAACAGCTTGCAGGCGCGGTCAATGGCGATCTGCTCGACCTGATCGACGTACTGGCAGCCGCCGTAATAACGGTGGCCGGGGTACCCTTCCGCGTACTTGTTCGTCAGCACGCTGCCCATGGCCGCCATGACGGCAGGGGAAACGATGTTCTCGCTGGCGATCAGCTCAATGTTCTGCCGCTGGCGGCCCAGCTCACGCTGCATAGCCGCGCCCAGCTCGGGGTCGTAGCTCTCCACAAAGCCGATGGTGTCGATGATGTCCTTGTACATACTGCTTTCCCTCCTAATGTATATGCTGTCCACGGCGGGAAACGGCCACGGGCGGATTCTATAGGCGCCCGTCGTTCCCGCCGCCGAGCATCTCCCTTACAGCGTTCCCTTGGTGGACAAAACGCCGTCGATCCGCGCATCTCTGCGCGTCGCGGCGTCCAGCGCCTTGGCAAACGCCTTGAACATGGCCTCCAGCTTATGGTGGTCATTCTCCCCGTACAGCACCTTCAGGTGCAGATTCATCATGGCGCTGTACGATACGGCGTAGAAAAACTCCCGCGCCATCTGGGTGTCCATGCCGCCGCAGCTCTGGCCTGCAAAGCTGGCGTCGTACACAAAGTAGGGCCGCCCGCCCAGATCGACGGCGCAGAGTGCCAGCGTCTCATCCATCGGCAGCATGCAGCTGCCATACCGCACCAGCCCTGCCTTGTCGCCCAGCGCTTCTTTTATGGCCGTGCCCAGCGCAATGCCGATGTCCTCAATGGTGTGGTGGCAGTCTACGTCCAGGTCGCCGCGGCAGGTGACGCTTACATCAAACAGGCCGTGGCGGGCGAAGCCGTCCAGCATGTGGTCAAAAAAGCCGATGCCCGTGTGCAGGTCGGCCCTGCCGGTGCCGTCCAGGTCAATCGTCAGCGTGATCTGTGTCTCCCGCGTATTGCGGGTGACTGTCGCGGTGCGTGCCATAGGAATCCCCCTCTTTAGTGCTTTAAACTAACTATAGCACGTTGGGGCGTGTGCGTCAACATTTTCTTAGCCTTCCCCCTGGGGGGGAAGGCAGCCCCGCAGGTTTATAAAATTCGCCCAAATTTATTTACGAAATCGCAACACTTTTCCCGGCGGCAGGCGCTACAATAGAATTATGATTCAAAAGTGTCTTTTTTGAAAGGACAAGCACCACCATGGCAAAAATAATCGGAATTGACCTGGGGACTACCAACAGCTGTGTGGCGGTGGTCGAGGGCGGCAAGCCCGTCGTCATCCCCAACGCCGAGGGGCAGCGCACGACGCCCTCTGTCGTCGCGTTCACCAAGGTGGGAGAACGGCTGGTGGGCGAGCCCGCCAAGCGCCAGGCCGTGACGAACGCCCCCCGCACCGTGTCCAGCGTCAAGCGGCTGATGGGCAGTGAGACCCGCGTGCCCATCGACGGAAAATGCTACACGCCGCAGGAGCTGAGCGCCCTCATCCTGCAAAAACTGAAGGCCGATGCCGAGGCGTATCTCGGTGAGCCTGTCACCGAGGCAGTCATCACCGTGCCCGCCTACTTTAACGATGCCCAGCGCCAGGCCACGAAGGACGCCGGGCGCATTGCCGGGCTGGACGTGCGCCGCATCATCAACGAGCCGACAGCCGCGGCGCTGGCCTACGGGCTGGACAATGGCCGCACCCAGACCGTCATGGTCTACGACCTCGGCGGCGGCACATTTGACGTGTCGCTCATCCGCATCGGCGACGGCATCGTGCAGGTGCTCTCGACCTGCGGCGATAACTTTCTGGGCGGCGACGACTTTGACGAGCGCATCGTCAACTGGCTGGCAGACCGGTGCAGGGCCGAACACGGCGTGGACCTGACGAATGACCGCGTGGCGATGCAGCGCCTGCGCGAGGAGGCCGAAAAGGCGAAAAAAGAGCTTTCCAGCGCGAAGCAGACCGACATCAATCTGCCGTTCCTCACGATGGCGGCAGACGGTGCGCTGCACCTGCAAACTACGCTGACACGCGCTAAATTTGAGGAGCTCTGCGCCGATTTGATCGAGCGCACCGCCCTGCCCGTGCGCAACGCCCTGAGCGACGCACGCCTTTCGGCCAGCGACCTGGATCAGGTTTTGCTGGTCGGCGGCTCGACCCGCATCCCGGCGGTGCAGGCCAAGGTCGTGCGGATGACCGGTCTGGAGCCGTCCAAATCGCTGAACCCCGACGAGTGCGTTGCACTGGGCGCGGCGGTGCAGGCCGGACGTCTGGGCGGCGAGATGCTCTCCGGCCCCGGCGAGGATCTGCTGCTGATGGACGTGACCCCGCTGACCCTTTCCATCGAGACCGTCGGCGGCGTGGCAACGCATTTGATCGAGCGCAACTCCACGATCCCGACGCGGTTCAGCAAGGTATTCACCACCGCCGCGCCGTTCCAGAACACGGTGCAAATTAAAGTGCTGCAGGGCGAGCGCGAGTTTGCCAGGGACAATAAGCTGCTGGGCACCTTCACGCTGCGCGGCATCAAGCGCGCCTGGGCGGGCGTGCCGAAGATCGAGGTCACGTTTGACATCGACGCCAACGGCATTGTCAAGGTCAAGGCGCGCGACATGGACACCGGCAAGCAGCAGAGCATCACAATCTCGGGCACATCGAACCTGACCGAGGACGAGATCAAACGCGCCATGGAGAACGCCGCCGCCTTTGCCGGGCAGGACAAGGAGCGCAAGGCCGCACTGGAGGCGCTGAACGCCGGCGAGGCCGCGCTTTACCGCGTGAACACCGCGCTGGGCAGCAAGGCCGGCAAGGCGCTGGACCGCGGGACCCGTACTAAAATCAAAGAAGCAGAAAGAGCGCTGGAGCGCGTTCTGAAGCACAAAAAGGCCGACAAGCTGACCCCCGTGGACGTGAATGCCATCAACACCGCACGGGAGGCGCTTTCCGCTGTGGCCGCCCCGCTGGTGGCCCGGTGGGAGAGCGAGAAGGCGTAAAACGAGGCGGCAGCCGCAGGGCCCCCGGGGCGATGCTTAAGCCGTAAGGCGGGAATTATGCGGTATTGCCCAAACAAAAAATCCCGGTGCACACTTGCACCGGGAAAATACCGATCTTATCGCTTCTCCAGCGGAACGTACTCCTGCGGCTTGCCGAGGTACTTGTAGGCGGGGCGGATGATGCGGTTCGCGAACTCGACCTCCTCGACGCGGTGGGCACACCAGCCGGGCACACGGGCAATCGCAAACAGCGGGGTGTACAGGTCCTCGCTGATGCCGAGCATACGGTAGATCAGGCCGCTGAACAGGTCCACGTTGGCGCAGACCTTCTTCGGGCCGTGCTTTTCCTCGGCAAAGACCTGCGGGGCCAGGCGCTCAATGCTGCACAGCAGCTCGTACTCCTCGTCGTAGCCCTTCTTGTAGGCCAGGCTCTTGGCGTGGGTTTTCAAAATCTGCGCACGGGGGTCGCTCATCGTGTAGACGGCGTGGCCCATGCCGTAGATCAGGCCGCTGCCGTCGCCGCGCTCCTTGCGGAGGATCTTGCGCAGGAACTCGCGGACCTCGTCGTCGTTGGACGGGTCCCCGACATTTTCCAGAATGTAATCCAGCTGGTGCATGACCTTCAGGTTCGCGCCGCCGTGCTTGGGGCCTTTCAGCGCACCGATGGCCGAGCTGATGGCCGCATAGGTGTCCGTGCCGGAGCTGGACAGCACGCGGCAGGTGAAGGTCGAGCAGTTGCCGCCGCCGTGGTCTGCGTGGACGAGCAGGCAGAGGTCGAGCAGACGCGCTTCCTCGTGGGTGAACTTCTGGTCGGCGCGGTAGGTGCTCAAAATATGCTCCGCCGTGCTCTGGCCCTCGGTGGGCAGGTGGAAGTACATGCTGGACCGGTCATAGACGCGGCGCTTGATTTGGTAGGCGTTGACCATCATCGTGGGCAGCTCGGCGATCAGGTTGATGCTCTGGCGCAGGATGTTGGGCAGACTGTTGTCCTCGGCGTGCTCGTCGTAGCTGTACATGGCCAGCACGCTTCGTGCCATCTTGTTCATCAGGTTCGGCGACGGCGAATTTAAGATCATGTCGTCGGCAAAGCCCTGGGGCAGCTCGCGGTGATGCTCCAGCAGCTTGCGGAACTTGGCGTACTGCTCCTGCGTGGGCAGGGAGCCGAACAGCAGCAGCCAGATGACCTCCTCAAACATGAAGCGGTCATGGGCGTCGGCCTCGGCGGCCAGCGTGTCAATGTCGATGCCGCGGTAGACCAGGCGGCCCGGAATGGGCACGATGGTGCCGTCCTCCTTTTTGTCATAGCCGATAACGTTGGAAACGTTCGTGATGCCGGCCAGCACGCCGGTGCCGTCCAGATTGCGCAGGCCGCGCTTGACGCCCATTTGATCCGCCAGATGCGGGTCAAGGGTGGCGTTGTGTTCCAGATATTCGTGGCAGAGCAGCTCAAGCTCATCCGGCTCCAGGGCCGGGACGTCTGGGTAATACATCATGCGTACCCCTCTCTTTGACCAATTTTATATACTTTGCATACTTATACAGGCGCATATCACTGCTGGCTTCCCTTACCAATATGCCTGATAGATTGATTTTATAGCATTTCCGCAAATTCGTCAAGGAAAACTTAAAATTTTTCTAAATTTTTCGGGAGGATGCTTTAAAAAATTAAGCCGGCGGCCCAAAATGTGCCTGTTGTGTAAAAATGCGGATTGACAACCGGCCCCAAACCGGGTAGTATGTTAGGTATACCGCAGAAAATGCAGAGTAAGACAGGGAAAGGGGAAAAGTATTATTTATGAAAGCAGTTCTGATTCCGGGCGACGGCATTGGCCGTGAAATTGCCGAGAGCGTCCGCGAGGTATCCGCCGCACTGAACACCGGCATTGAATGGCAGGAGTTTGCTGCCGGTGCCGAGTACGCCGCCGAGAGCGGCGAGCTGATCGCCCCCGGCACGCTGGATGCGATCGAAGCGTGCGGCTGGGCACTCAAGGGTCCCACCGCCACCCCCATCGGCAAGGGCTTCCGCAGCATCAATGTGCAGCTGCGCCAGCGCTTTTCCACCTATGCAAACCTGCGCCCTGTGCACACGCTGCCGGGCGTACCGACCCGCTTTGACAATGTGGACCTTGTCATCGTGCGCGAGAACACCGAGGATCTCTACAAGGGCATCGAGTATATGCTGAACGACGAGATCGCCAACGGCGTCAAGCTCATCACCCGCCCCGCGTGCGAGAAGATCTGCCGCTTTGCATTTGACTATGCCCGCAAAAACGGCCGCAAAAAGGTCACGGCAGTCCACAAGGCCAACATCATGAAGCTGACCGACGGCCTGTTCCTGCGCACCTTCCGCGAGGTCGCCGCGGAGTACCCCGAGATCACCGCGGACGACTGCATCATCGACGCTTTGTGCATGAAGCTGGTGCAGAAGCCCGAGCAGTTCGACGTGCTCGTCGCGCCGAACCTCTACGGCGATATTATCAGTGACCTGTGCGCCGGTCTCGTCGGCGGCCTGGGCTTTGCGCCCAGCGCCAACATCGGCGACAGCACCCGCATCTATGAGGCCGTCCACGGCTCTGCCCCCGACATTGCCGGGCAGGACAAGGCCAACCCCAGCGCCATCCTGATGGCCTTTGCCATGATGCTGAACGACCTGGGTATGACCGACAAGGCCGACAAGCTCAACGCCGCCATCCAGGCCCAGGTGGCCGAGGGCAAGGTCATCACCGCTGACATCGGCGGCACGGCCGGCACCAAGGAATTTACCCAGGCCGTTATCGCCCGGCTGTGATTTTTTAAAATGAAAGGCAAGGAGAGAAGCCTATGAAACTGCACGATACCGGCGTATACCTCGTCCACGGCGTGCCACAGGCCGAAGCCCCGGCAGGCTTCACGCAGGAGCAGGCCAAGCAGGGCACCATCGCCTACGGCATCTTAAAAGCACATAACACCGGCGATTCCATGCAGGACCTGCGCATGAAGTTCGACTCGATGACCAGCCACGACATCACCTATGTCGGCATCATCCAGACGGCCCGCGCGTCCGGCATGACGGAGTTCCCGCTGCCCTACGTCATGACGAACTGCCACAACAGCCTCTGCGCTGTCGGCGGCACCATCAACGAGGACGACCACCAGTTTGCCCTGTCCGCTGCCCACAAGTACGGCGGCATCTATGTTCCGCCGAACATGGCCGTCATCCACAGCTACAACCGCGAGATGATGTCCGGCTGCGGGCGGATGATCCTGGGCTCTGACTCCCACACCCGCTACGGCGCCCTCGGCACGATGGCCGTCGGCGAAGGCGGCGGCGAGCTGGCCAAGCAGCTCGTGGGCCGCACCTACGATATGAGCTATCCCGGGGTCGTTGCCATCTACCTGACCGGCAAGCCCGCTCCGGGCGTCGGCCCGCACGACGTCGCGCTGGCGCTGGTTGCCGCGACCTACGCCAACGGCTATGTGAAGAACAAGGTCATGGAGTTCGTCGGCCCCGGTGTGGCAAACCTGAGTGCCGACTACCGCAACGGCATCGACGTCATGACCACCGAGACGACCTGCTGGTCCTCCATCTGGCAGACCGACGATACCACGAAGGAATATTTTGTGCAGCATGGCCGCCCCGAGGCTTATAAGGAATTGAAGCCCGCCGACGTGGCCTACTACGACGGCTGCATTGAGCTGGACCTCTCCACCGTCGAGTGCATGATCGCGCTGCCGATGCACCCCAGCTACGCCTACCCGATCCGCGAGCTGAAGGCCAACGCCAAAGAGATCCTGCAGGCGGCGCAGGACCAGGCCAACAGGCAGCTGGGCGGCAAGGTCGAGATGGACCTCGTCGGCAAGATCTGCGACGATGGCCGCATCTACGTTGACCAGGGCGTTGTGGCCGGCTGCTCCGGCGGCACGTATGAAAATATCTGCGCCGTGGCGGACATCATCAAAGGCAAGAGCTGCGGCAACGGTGAGTTCAAGTTCAGCGTCTACCCCGACAGCATGCCGACCTATCTGGAGCTGGTCAAAAACGGTGCTGTGGCGGACATTGTCTCCGCCGGCGGCATCTTCCGTGAGTGTTTCTGCGGCCCCTGCTTCGGCGCGGGCGACACCCCGGCCAACGGCGAGTTCTCCATCCGCCACACGACCCGCAACTTCCCGAACCGCGAGGGCTCCAAGCCCGGCGAGGGCCAGATCAGCGCCGTCGCCCTGATGGACGCCCGCTCCATTGCGGCCACCGCGGCCAACGGCGGCTACCTGACCGCCGCCAGCGAGCTGACCGACGTGGAGTACACCGTGCCCGACTACCACTTTGAGCAGGGTGTCTACGACAAGCGCGTCTACAACGGCTGGGGTCATCCGGAGCCGGACTACGCGCTGAAATTCGGCCCGAACATCAAGGACTGGCCCGAGCAGCCCGCCCTGACCGACGACCTGCTGGTCAAAATTGTCAGCTACATCACCGACCCCGTCACGACGACGGACGAGCTGATCCCGTCGGGCGAGACGTCGTCCTTCCGCTCCAACCCGCTGCGGCTGGCGGAGTTCACCCTCTCCCGCAAGGATCCGGCCTACGTGCCGAACGCCAAGGCCGTGAAGGCGCTGGACGAACAGCGCAAGGCAGGTGTGCTGCCCGCCGAGGTTGCGCGTGTCTACGACGATTTGAAGAAGCTGGGCTACGCGCCCGACGCGGCCAACACCAACATTGGCTCGGCCATTTTTGCCAACAAGCCCGGCGACGGCTCCGCCCGTGAGCAGGCCGCCAGCTGCCAGCGCGTGCTGGGCGGCGCAGCCAACTTTGCCTGCGAGTATGCCACAAAGCGCTACCGCTCCAACTGCATCAACTGGGGCATGCTGCCGTTCCTGGTGGAGAACCCCGGCGCGTTGGACAACGGCGATTACGTCTACCTGCCCGGCGTCCGCAAGGCCCTGCTGGAGGCCGCGGACGAGCTGGACGCCGTGGCCGTCAAGCCGGACGGCGGTCTGGTGAAGTTCACCGTCAAGCTCGGCGCGATGACC
>ERZ772900.871-NODE-871-length-30305-cov-11.060860_pt1 | contig 30305 bp, 26 predicted proteins | sample MGYA00512124_ERZ772900 | MGnify/ENA primary metagenome ERZ772900 (study PRJEB29015, sample SAMEA2737716) | human gut metagenome | biome: human gut; feature: human-associated habitat; material: faeces | place: China | collected 2012 ... | reverse complement strand
AGAGCCTCCGCGCATCTCAGCAGATCCGGCATCCACCCGTACACCATACCCACCGTTGTCTTCGATGGTACCGCCGTCCATGGTGAATTTAGATATACCGTTACCTCTTGCAAAGATCGAGACACCATCCGTATTGCAGTTTTTGATCTCGCCAGAACCCTTCATGCTGAAGCTGGCTGTTTCTCCGCTGGAGGCATACACTTTAACGCCTGCGCCTTCATGTGCTGTGCAATTTTCAATCGAGCCGTCGGACATATCAAAGGAGCCGCTGGACACATGTACGCCGCCGCCCGCGTTGGTCGCATTGCAAGCGGAAATTGTTCCGCCGGACATCTCAAAGGAGCCGCCGAACACATATACGCCGCCGCCGTCGGTTGCACGGCAGTCCTGGATCGCGCCACCGGTCATACGGAATGTGCCATTGCCCATAGACACACCTGCGCCGTTGGTTGCAGTAAAGCCGCAGATCGTGCCGCCGGTCAACGTCAGTGCATTGTTGCTGTCACTGCCGTTCATCAAGATGGCACCGCCGTAGCCGTCCACGGTCCCGCTGCCCTGAATGACACCCCCTCCGATGTTGTCCTCGATCGTCAGCGCACCGTTCTGGATAAAGAACGCTCTGCTGTTTTCCGGTGCCGTAAGCGTATGGTCGTTCAGATCAATGGTCAAACGGTTTCCATTGTTAACTGTAACTGCCCCGGTCATCACAATGTTTTCCGTCAGCCGGACCTTGCACTCGTTGTTTGTATAGATCAGCTGATTCAACGAAGAGACCTCTAAATAGTCCTCACTGCTGTTTTGCCGGTCGATCTCCTGCCCGATCACAGTTTCAGGTTGCTGCCCCCCCCCGGACGCAAAAGCAGGGGCAGGCATGATGCTGACTGCCATACTGACCGCCAGAACCATGCTGATCAAACGTTTTCTCATTTGCAAAGTCCTCCTTGAAAGTAAAATTTTTCCTGTCTGTTACAGACAAATCATTGTTTTTATTCTAACGCTTTTGAACGATCATTGCAATAAGCTGCAGCGATCCAATGCAATGTATTTTCACACAAGACCAGTTTCTCTGTTTTCTATTTTTGTACAATCTTGCTCTTGTGCATCGCAGCGGAATCGATTACAATAAAGTCTGACAAATGCAGTGTGGCCCCGGCGGGCTGCACTGCCTTTTCTTTTTTATATCGAGAACCCGAATCTTCTGGCAACCAAGATCATCGTGCCGCATAAGCTCATCCCACGGGAGAGCTGCTGCCCGCCGCCGGAGATCTGATGTGCAAAAAACGAGGCCGTTCCCTCTCTTTTCCAGAGAGGCAGAACGGCCTTGTTTTTCTTATTTTTTCCGGTACTCCCGGGGTGTCATGCCGAAGTGCGCCTTGAACGCCCGGTTAAAATAGGAGAGGTTCTCAAACCCGCACCGGGAAGCGATGGTCAGAACCGTCTCATCCGTGGCCTGCAGCGCTTCGGCGGCGGCGTTGAGCCGGAACTCGTTCAGAAAGGCCACAAAGCTCTGCCCGGTCATCTGCCGGAACCACCGCATGAAGTGGCTGGCACTGAAGGAGCAGACCCCGGCGGCATCGGCGACCCGGAGTTCCTCGGTATAATGGGCCGAGAGCCATTGCAGGAGCGTTTTCAGCCGCTGGGTGTCGGCTGTCTCGGCGGCAAGCCGCTGCCGGCCCTGTGCAAGGAGCAGGGCAAGAAACCGCAGCAATGCCCCCTTGACCTGCAGCTCGTAGCCGGGGAGCTTGGCGCGGTTGGCATCCTCCACCTCCCGCAGGCAGGCGGCGGCCTGCAGATAGCACAGGTCGTTCGGGGTCAGCCGCGCAGGCAGCGACAAGCGCCCGCTTTGCAGCGGAAGCAGATATTTCTCGGCACAAAGGTCCTCTGCGCCGCCCAGAAGCTCCAGCTCAAAAATGATATTTTCGTATTCCATGCACTGCCCTTCGGCCTGCCGCAGGGCATGGAGGGTGCCGGGCGTAAAAATAAAGATGTCCCCCATGCGGGCCGGGCAGCTCTCAGCGCCCACCTGCACCAGTCCTGTGCCCCGCTTGACAAAGACCAGCTCCATGCTCTCCTGCCAGTGGAGCGCCACCTGCGGAAAGTCCTCCGGAATGGTGCAGGGATACAGATTGAAGGGAAACCGCACGGCACCATGCTGCTTGGTCTCCTGCAAAGATGCCTGATTTTGCATCGTTTCACCTCCCGATGATAGGATTGTACCACAGTCTGCGCTTTTTAGGCAAGATTTTGATTGTTTTATGTGGTATATCTGGAAGTACAGATGTCAAACCTGTTTTCCGCAAGGTGTATTTGAAAACAAAGAAAATGACGAATATTTCGCAAGCACAAACGGGATCCAAGGCTGTTTCACGCAAGATCCGGCTGTGCTTGTAGAAATAGACTAAATTTTCGACTTTTCAGATACACCCTAACAAAGGAGGATGCATTTATGAGCTTTACCGAAACGTTACAGGGTCTCACGGGCAAGCCGCTGGCAGACTGCACGAATCAGGAGCTGTATCTCGCGCTGCTGGAACTCGTCCGGCAGAAGAGCGCCGACCGTGTGCAGCCGGTCACCGGCCGCAAGCTGTACTATATCAGCGCCGAATTTCTCATCGGCAAGCTGCTGTCCAACAACCTCATCAATCTGGGACTGTACGATGAAGCCCGCGATGCACTGGCTGCCGTCGGCAAGAGCCTTTCCGATATCGAAGAGGTGGAGCCGGAACCTTCTCTGGGCAACGGCGGTCTGGGCCGTCTGGCTGCCTGCTTCCTCGACTCTCTGGCAACGCTGAACCTGCCCGGCGACGGCGTGGGCCTGCGGTATCACTTCGGCCTGTTCCACCAGTCCTTTGAGGACGGCGTGCAGAACGAAAAGCCCGACCCGTGGCTCACCGCCCACAGCTGGGCAGAAAAGACCGACATCACCTACCCGGTGGAGCTGGCGGGCAAGGAATACACTGCCCGGCTGTACAAGCTGGCTGTCACCGGTTACGAGGGCCGCACCAACACTCTGAATCTGTTCGATCTGGATACCATCGACGAGAGCATCGTCCATGACGGCATTGCCTTTGACAAGACCGCCATCGACAAGAACCTGACCCTGTTCCTCTACCCGGACGACTCCGATGAGGCAGGCCGCCGTCTGCGGGTGTATCAGCAGTATCTCATGGTTTCTGCCGGTGCCCAGCTCATTCTGGCAGAGTGCGCCGCCCGGGGCTGCAATTACCACGATCTAGCCGACTACGCCGCCATCCAGATCAACGACACTCACCCCAGCATGGTCATCCCGGAGCTGATCCGGCTGCTGGGGCAGCGGGGCATTGAGTTTGAGGAAGCCGTGGAGATCGTTACCAAGACCTGCGCCTACACCAACCACACCATTCTGGCCGAAGCACTGGAAAAGTGGCCCCGCGCCTATCTGGATACCGTGGTGCCCCAGCTGATGCCCATTATCGAAAAGCTGGACGCACTGGCCCGCACCCGCACCAAGGACGAGAGCCTTGCCATCATCGACAAGGACGACCGGGTGCACATGGCCCACATGGACATCCACTTCACCCACTCCACCAACGGCGTGGCGGCGCTGCACACCGAGATTTTGAAAAATTCCGAGCTGCACGGCTTCTACGAGCTGTACCCGGAAAAGTTCAACAATAAGACCAACGGCATCACCTTCCGCCGCTGGCTGCTGGAATGCGACCCCCGCCTGACCGCCGCGCTGGAACAGCACATCGGCTCCGGCTTCCGTAAGGACGCTACCGAGCTGGAAAAGCTGCTGGCTTTTGCTGACGACGAAGCTGTGCTGGAGCAGCTGACCGCTGTGAAAAAGGCCAACAAGGAAGCACTGGCAGACTGGCTGCTGCGCACCCAGAAGGTGGCAGTGATGCTGTGCGTGCCGGCTGACGTACGTTTCGACGACATCAAGGATGTCGAAGACGTTTCCGAGTACCACAAGGCTGAAATCAAGCACTTCTTCGAGCAGTACAAGGCTCTGGAGCCGGGCAAGGAAGTGCTGCCGGGCGATTACTGGACCGGTGCCGCCAAGGCCGAGGAAGAAATCGTGGCCGCCCGCAAGCGCCTCGAAGAATCTGAGAAGTGATTTCCACGCCTTTCTAGATAGCTTTAGGTAGCAATCCAAGGAAAGCCCGTTGACGTACGCACTCGCACACGTCAACGGGCTTTTGCATACCTTCCAACGTCCAGATTCCGCCAGTCACTGGAAGAATCCTCCCGCAAACCAGCCCCTCAGCGGGCAAAAACCTCCACTCACTGGAACAATCACCCCGCCAGCAAGCCGCCCAACGTCCCAATCCTTCCAGTCACTGGAAGAATCCGGACCGCAGAACACCCCCGTACTGTCCAAAAACCTCCAGTGAGTGGAGGAATCCTCCCGCTGACAGGCCTTTTATCGTCCAGATTGTTCCAGTGAGTGGAGAAACCCGGACGGGATGAGAGGCATGGAGACGAAAAGAATGAAAGGCCGCCTGCAGCGGATGGAGTGCTTCAGGCGGCCCTGGTTGTCGGAAAGGAAGGGGAATTTCAGTTATCGGGATTCAGGTTGGCCCGCCGGAGTCGCGGTTCCAGCAGTTCCAGCGGTTTCAGCCACGGCAACCGCCTCGACGGCTTCCACGGTCTGAGCGTCGTCGGCTTCGATCTCACCGTTGGCGAGCTTCACTTCGAGCTCCTTGACGATCTCATCGTGCATCTTCTCAGTGATCTTCACCTTGAACAGAAACACGATCAGGCTCAGGATGATGAGCACGAGCGGAATGTAGAAGGCGCAGATCTTGAAGATGTGGATGTTGGATGCGGTCATGTCGGCTGCGGTCGCATTGCCGGTCATGCCAGCGGCCACGGCGATGATGCCGACGATGCCGTTGGACATGGCGCCACCGATCTTGTCGAGCATCGGGCGGACGGACAGGGTGACGGCCTCGTTGCGCTTGCCGGTCTTGAGCTGGCCGTATTCGATGGAGTCGGTCATGCTCAGGATGGCGGTCATCTGGATGGTCTGCGCGGGAAGGTAGAAGAGGACGAGCGCGACGATGACGACGGGCAGGTTCATGGGCGCGATGATGAACAGCGTGTAGCCGGCGATCATGAGCGCCATGCCGGCGATGTACAGCCAGCGGCGCGGGATGCGGCGGTTGAGCACCGGGTAGAGGGGCGTGGTGCCCAGTCCGGTGATGACCGGGATGATGCCGGCGATGGAGAAGCTGTCCGGAGCTCCGAGCACGTACTTGAACTGATAAAAAAGCACGCCGGTGGTGGCGACGTTGGCCACGGAGTACAGCAGGTAGCTGAGGGCCACCCACAGGAGCTGGTCGTTCTGGGCGATGGCCTTGAACGCCTCGATGGGGTTGCCGTTGGCCTCGGCCTTGGCGCGCAGCCCGCCTTGGTTCTCTCGGGTGCCGAACGCGACGCTCCACGCGGTGAGCAAGCCGAGCACGGCGATGATGATGGCGAACGCCGCCCAGCCGGTGCGGCCCTGCTCCCACTGGCCGGTGAACTTCCAGGTGAACCAGCTGACGACGGGCACGACGATGACGGTGACGCCGTTGTAGCCGATGGATCCGGTGAACGCGCCGAGCGCGGTGTACGTGCTGCGCTCGTGCGAGTCGGAGGAGATCGCGGGGATCATGCCCCAGTAGGAGATGTCGCGCAGCGAGTAGATCACGTCGAGCAGGATGAACACGATGACGAACAGGACCATGAACACGCCGGTGTTCACGTCCACGAGGCCGAACAGGCCGGTGAACACCATGATCAGCAGGATGCCGGGCACGATGCCGCCGATGAACTGCCACGGGCGGAACCGGCCCCATCGGGTGTTCGTGTTGTCCACGAGGTTGCCGAGCAGCGGGTCGAGGAAGATCTCCGCGATGCGGATGACCACCACGAGTCCGGTGATCACCGCGATGAGGCGTTTGGCAAGCGTCTTGTCCACGTCGATGAACAGCGCGGTGGTCACGAACGTGATGAAGAACGTGCTCATCGTGTTGTAGAACGCGGCCTGGCCCAGGTTACCGAATGCGTATGCGATCTTCTGACCCGTGTTCCGCGTGGGCTGCGGCCTTCCGGTCGTTTCCGTGTGTTGTGTGGTGGATCCGCTCATGGTGTGGTGGCCTCCTTGCGACCTGTAAAGAATCCGTGCGCGTGAACCGCTCCGATCCCGCAAAGCGTGAGTATAGAACTTTCTTGAAAAAGTAGAAAACTATACCGCGTGTCGCAAATCATGCCAACGTTCTGCAACCGGCACTCCGTGTGGATGAGTAAGGTTTGAAGCCTGCTTGATGTGCTTGAATCTTAAGAAATCCACGTATTTTGCATGTTGCAGGCCTTGTGCCGCGAAATGCTGGAAAGAATTTGCGCAATCAAGTAACAGTATTTATCCTTGTTGTACAAGGAACCCGATTCAACGAGGTTCCCTCACTGCGGCGGCAACGACGCGACGCAATCCGATGCGAAAGCGAGGACATCATGAACACAACCGACGATCAGCGGAAGAACGGCGATCCGATCGTCTCCCCGTCCATACCGACGACGGCATGGCTCGCCGACCCGCGCGTGTACGCGGTTCACCGGCTCGACGCCCATTCCGATCATGCGTGCTGGTCTCGCTCCCCAGTCGACGGCGAGGGCACGGATCTCAGGCAGAGCCTTGACGGCGAATGGCGGGTCCGCGTCGAGACGGCGCCGACGGGTCGTTTCCCCGATGGGACGAGCGACGGGCCGGACTGGAGCAGCGACATGTCGCCTCTGTTCGCCGCGCCCGGATTCGACGATTCGTCGTTCTCACGCGTGCAGGTGCCCTCGCATCTGGAGACTGCGGGGCTGCTTGCCCCGCAGTACGTGAACGTGCAGTACCCATGGGACGGACATGAGGACCCGAAGGCCCCGGCCATCCCCGAGCACGGCCATGTGGCGGTCTACCGGCGCGAGTTCGACGCGGATGGCGAAGTCGCCCAGGCCGTGCGCGAAGGGCGCCCGGTGACGCTTACCTTCCAGGGCGCGGCCACAGCCATCTACGTGTGGCTCAACGGCTCGTTCGTTGGCTACGCCGAGGACTCCTTCACGCCCAGCGAGTTCGACGTGACGGACGCGATCAAGGTGGACGGCAACGTGCTGGCGGTCGCCTGCTACGAGTATTCGAGCGCGAGCTGGTTGGAGGATCAGGACTTCTGGCGTCTGCACGGCCTGTTCCGCTCCGTCGAACTCAACGCGAGGCCCGCCGCCCACGTCGCCGACCTCCATGCCGACGCCGACTGGGATCTCGCCACATCAAGGGGTTCGCTCTCGCTGGATGTGCTGATCGACGGTGCCGCGAACGCCGCGACGGCCGACTTCGCACTGCGGGACAAGAACGGCACCATCGTCTGGCGCACCGCCACGAAAGCGGACGGAACGCTGCACGCCGAGGCCGAGATCGATGACGCGGCGCCATGGAGCGCCGAACGTCCCGACCTGTACGAGCTATCCGTCACTCTGCTCGACGCGGACGGCAAGGTCCTGGAGACCGCTCGCACTCGCATCGGCTTCCGGCATGTGGCCATCGAGGACGGCATCCTCAAGCTCAACGGCAAGCGCCTCGTGTTCCGCGGCGTCAACCGCCACGAGTTCGACTGCCGGCGCGGCCGGGCCATCACCGAAGAGGACATGCTGTGGGACATCCGCTTCATGAAGCGCCACAACATCAACGCGGTGCGCACCTCGCACTATCCGAACCAGTCACGCTGGTACGAGCTGTGCGACGAATACGGCATCTACCTGATCGACGAGACCAATCTGGAGACCCATGGCAGCTGGAACAGCCCCGGCGACATCCCCGTGGGAACCTCCGTCCCCGGTGACGACGAGGCCTGGCTGGGCGCGTGCATCGACCGGCTGGACAGCATGATCCTGCGCGACCGCAACCATCCCAGCGTGCTCGTCTGGTCGCTGGGCAACGAATCCTACGCGGGCGAAGTCCTCAAGGCCATGAGCGCACACGCGCACCAACTTGATCCGGGTCGTCCCGTCCACTACGAAGGTGTCAACTGGAACCATGCCTACGACGGGATCAGCGACTTCGAAAGCCGTATGTACGCCAAGCCGGCCGAGATCCAAGACTGGCTCGAACACGGCGACGAACGGGGCGAGGCGAGCAAGCCGTTCGTCAGCTGTGAGTACATGCATGCCATGGGCAACTCGTGCGGCGGTCTGAGCGAGTTCATCGACCTCGAACGGTACGAGCGCTACTCCGGCGGGTTCATCTGGGATTACATCGACCAGGGGCTCGTCCAGCGTCTGCCCGACGGGAGCGAACGCCTCAGCGTCGGCGGAGAATGGGGCGACCGTCCAACCGACTACGAATTCGTGGGCAACGGCATCGTGTTCGCCGACCGCACGCCCAGCCCCAAGGCGCAGGAGGTCAAGCAGCTGTATTCGATGGTCAAGCTCGCCCCCGACGGGCACGGCGTGACCATCGAGAACCGCAACCTGTTCGCCGGCACCGACGGCTACGTGTTCGCCGCACGGCTCCTCGAAGACGGGCATGAGATCTGGCATGCCGACTACCGTTTCGACGTGGCCGCAGGAGATACCCAACACCATGACATCGCCTTCCCGGACATCGACGCGGACGGGGATACGCGCGAAGTCACCTACGAGGTCGATCTCTTGCTCGCCGAAGCCACCGCATGGGCGCCGGCCGGCTACGAGCTCGCGTTCGGCCAACTCACCGGCACGCTCAACCCCGAACAGGACATCACCGAGACCAGCCATGACGACGACGGCCACGCAACTCGCACGCTCAGCCGATGGAACGCCGGCATCCGCCGCGACGACGAGGAAATTCTCCTGTCACGCACTCAGGGAGGCATCGTCTCCTGGAAGCGCGACGACCGGGAAATGGTCATCCGTCGCCCCGAACTCGTCACGTTCCGCCCATTGACCGACAACGATCGCGGTAACCATTCCGGTTTCGACCGTGCCGCATGGTTCGCGGCCGGCCGATACGCCATCGTAACCGAAACGAAAATCCATGAAAGCGATGACGGTCTCGTAGCGGAATACCAGTACGAGCTTGCCGATCCGAACCACACGCCCGTGTCCGTCACTTACCATGTCAACTCCGATATGCGTATGCAACTGACCGTCGAATACCCCGGGAACGCCACTGACATGGCCAGTCTGCCCGCGTTCGGCATCGAATGGGAGCTGCCCGGCGAATACGATCGTCTGCGCTACTACGGCCCCGGCCCCGAGGAGACCTACCGCGACCGTAAGCAGGGCGGCAAGCTCGGCATCTGGGACGCCACCGCGAAGGCGAGCATGGCGCCGTATCTCATGGTGCAGGAAACCGGCAGCCACGAGGACGTCCGCTGGCTCGAAGCCACCGACATCCAAGGCCACGGATTGCGCGTCACCCAACGCGGCGACCGTCACTTCACGGCCAGCCTGCTGCCCTGGAACACCTACATGATCGAGGCCGCGCGCCGCCACGAGGACCTGCCCGAACCGCGCCACAACTACCTGCGCCTGCTCGCGGCCCAGATGGGCGTCGGCGGAGACGACTCCTGGGGAGCCCCCGTCCACACGGCCTACCAGCTGCCCGCCGGCAGGCCGCTCACCCTCGACGTGAACCTCGAACTCATCTGACCGGCAACGGGCGGCGGCATGCACCACCATGCCGCCGCCGGCCCCGCCTACGACGCGGCGATCGAGGCCACGGGCGCTGCGGCCGCGGACGGCACCGGCGAGGAGGCGTTCGAGCACGCCTGCCGCACGGTCGGCATCAACCCGCCAGGTCCTCTCGCTCATCACCAACCCGATGGACGTGATCTGCCGCAACATCCGCACCGTGCGCGAGAAGATGGCAACCCGCCCCGACATCCTCGGCTGCCACCTCGAAGGCCCGTTCCTCGCCCTCAAGCGCAAGGGCGCACACGATCCGAACTGCCTCAAGGACCCGGTGCCCGAACTCGTGAACCGCATGCTCGACACCTCGGGCACCGACCTCGCCGCCGGCAAGCTCGGCTGCATCCGCCAGATCACCATCTCGACCCCACCGACTGGACCGCCCAACACGTCTGGTGCGCCGGCCGCCAGGTGGAGTAAACTCCTTCCAGCAAAATCGACGCCGGTGCCGCCCGTCTTCGAGACGACGTCTTACGCCTGAGGAACGAAGCTTGCGCGCGGCACCAGTTCGGTCGTCAGCAGGATGTGCCGACGCACCCGCCGCTCATGCTTCAACCCATCGATCAGGGTGGAGAACGCCATGCGGGCCAACTCCCTTTGATCGATCGCATACGAACTCAGCGGCGGCGACGTGTACCGGGCGATCGACTGGTTGTTCACACTCACCACGGCCAACTCGTCGGGAACCTCCACGCGCAGTGCGTTCAACGCCTGCAACGCCCCCACCGCAAGCACGTCGGCAGCCACGATCAAACCATCGGGCATGCTGCCGGCCTCACGATGGTCAGCCACCAACTGCTCCGCGAGACGATAGCCGTTCTCCACGGTGAACGTGCCGGACGAATACACCAATCCGTCCGTTTCCAATCCCAGATGCGCGGCCCACTGACGGAACGACAGCTCGCGAATGTCCTCGGGATAGTCATGCATGCCCATGATGCTGCCCACGCCGCCGAGAAACGCGATACGACTGCGGCCCGCCGCGATCATCGCGTCCAAGGCGTCCAGCATCGTCTGCGACAGATCGGGACGCACGGAGTCGAACAGGCGCGGCGCCGGATTCGTGTCGATGCACACGCCATGCGGGAGCACCATATGCAGGGCGCGCAGGTCCGCTTCGGGAAACACCGTGGCTCCCACGGTGATGAACCCATCAAACTCCGTTGCGCGTTCCGTCAACTCGTGTATGGACCGGATGAACGTGAGCTGGTCCAATTCCAACGACTCCGCACGCTCCGCAAGAACCTTCCGCAGATCGGCGAAGTACGCGTCCTGCAATTCCTCCCCGGACGGAGGCGCATCCAACACCGCGATCGCGGGACGGAACACGTTGCGATACCCCATCTCCTCGCACACGCGCAACACACGCCGACGCGTCTCCTCCTTGATGGAGAACGACGGGTCGTTCAACAAGCGTGACACCGTGCTCTGCGACACCCCGGCCCGTCCCGCGACTTCCTTGAGCGTGGCCATGACATCCTCCCCGCAAACTTTAGTAAAGGGTTTTACTACAGCATAACCCGGGAAGGCGGGGTTAGCGGCATTGGCGGCGTGGAAGTTTACCCATGACTGGTAGACTGCACATGTCCCGGCAATAGGGGCAATGCATAGGGGGGTGGCGGGCATGTGCAGCAACATTCCCGTCACCTTACGATTCTTATAGCGTGTCAGGTAAAAGAATTATGATTCTCAATCCACCTTCCGGCCGCGCCTGCAGACTCAAATGGCCAATGATGGGGACTGTCTCTCGAAGTGTGTAACTGGCCTTAACTGGCCGGTCGTGTGGCCGGTCGGAAAGGCTGGTGGACGATGTCTGCTGGGACAATGGGGAAACATGACACCGACGAAGAAGCCGGACGCGGAAAAACGCAACGCCGAGCGGGAGGCAGCGCTCACATTCGTGCGCATGGCCAAGGAAAAGGACTGGACCTGACAGGGCCCGACGGACTGCTCAGACAGTTCACCAGAAGCGTGCCGGAGACGGCCCTGGACGAGGAGATGACCGAGCACCTGGGCCGCGCCAAGCACAAGAAATCCAAGGACGGCAGGGCCGCGAACACGCGCAACGGCACCACCGCCAAGACCGTGGTCACCGATTCGGTAGGCCCGGTCAGGATCGAGGTGCCGCGAGACCGCGCTGGCGCACGGTGTTTGTGTCGCCGACGTTGCTGATGTTGCCGGGGGTAATAGTGATGATGGCGTTGCCGGCGCGTGTTCGGGCGAATCCGACGTCTGGCACAAGACCGTCATCTGCTGGCTCGTCCTGGTCGCATACCTGTACATCCAATGCGAGAACTATGCGTTCGCCGCCCTGCCGCTCCTCGTGTTCGCCGCCTCGAAGGCGAGGCGCGAGCGCTGATTCCTCGCGGGCCGACGCATCGACGCGCCCCGAGATGGACCAAAATCCAGAATAACCGACATTCGCCGCTGTTCCGTCTTTCGCCCAAGGCGTATATCTACCCGTATCTTGAGGTGCATCATGTATTGTCGCGGCTAACTAACCGGCGAAACGCGGCATGTTTCGCATTCTGGGCGAAAAGCCCAAGGCCCACAGGAGGTATTGATGACGTTCGTTGCACGGTCGGTGCGCTATGTGCTCAGAAAACGAGTGCGAACCATAGTGCTCCTCATAGTATTGACCATCATAACAGCGAGCATGCTATCCACGATCGCGGTTTCTCGAGCAGCTCAACAGGCCGCCGGACGAATCGAGAAGGAAGCGGTCGGCGGATTCGTGCTGGCCAGCAACCTGCAGGGCAGCATGCTCACGCCTCGCGGAGGTGGCATGGTGCGTCCCGCCGACGTGCGCAGGATCGCCCAACTGCCCGGAGTCGATTCGTATATGGTCCGTCAGAACGCCACTGCCGATCTCGTGGGGGCGAATGTGGCGAAGGTCCCCGGCGGCGATGATTACGATGCGACCAAGGAGCAGCAGTTCGGCAACGCCGCCAACGTCATAGGCACGAATGATTCGTCGAAACTCAACGTGTTCACGTCGCGCACGCTCGGCATGGCCGAAGGACGGCATCTGAAGGCCTCCGACAAGTACACGTCGATGATCCATGAGGATCTCGCCAAAGCCAACGGGCTCAAAGTCGGAGACACGCTCACGCTCAAGGCCAACGCCTACGACGCCGACAACGAATCACATTCGACGGCGACCGTCAAGACCACCATCGTGGGCATATTCAAGGGCGACAGCGCCAGAAAGGTATCCAGCCGAGCGGAACTGACCGCCAACACCATCTACACCGATCTGGATACCACACGCGATCTGTACCAGTACAAGGACGGCAAGGAAATATACCAGGACGCCACCTTCGTGCTGTCCAAGGGCGTTGACGAGGAGAAGACCATGGACGCCGCAAAGAAACTCCCGGTGGATTGGAACAATTATCAGATCACGCGCAACGACCAGTATTCGTCGAGCATGCTGCATGCTGCCCGCGGCGTGCGCTCCATGATGCGCGGCGCCCTGATCGGCGTGACCGTCTCGGCCGTGCTCGTGCTCAGTCTCATGCTGCTGCTGTGGATGAACGACCGCCGTCAGGAGATGGGCATACTGGTGTCCCTTGGCGTCGGCAAGCCCTCCCTGGTCGCCCAATACCTCACCGAGATGGTGCTGATCGGTCTGCCGTCCCTTGCCCTCGGCTGGCTGTGCGCGCAGGGAATGGCCCAATGGCTCGGCACCACGGCGCTCCATTCCGTGAACGCCTCCGCGGCGAAGGAGCTGAGCAGCATGGGACAGGTCGGCGGCGACCTTGAATCCAGCATGTCGGTGCGCACCCTGGATTCGCTCACGGTGTCGGTCGACGGGACCGCCATGCTGTACGTGGCGCTCGGATTGTTGGCGGTGATGCTGGTGTGCGTCGCGGTGGCGTGCATACCGATGCTGCGCAAATCGCCGCGAGACCTGTCGGAGATTCGATGATGAGCATGAATGTGTGGAAGCGTGCCACGTTGGCGATCGTACGCAAGCCGGTACGCAGCGGCATCATCGGTCTGCTGATGCTGATGGTCTTCACGAGCCTGGTGGCGCAGGTCGGAGTCTCGACGGCCCTGCGTACCATGTCCGACAGCATCGGCGCGGGCATGGGCATAGGGTTTACCGTCAGCGCCGGCGAGAATCCCATCAGCGCCGAGGAGGCGAGCCGGTTCTCGCGTATCCCCGGTGTGACGAAGACCGCCTATGCGACGAAGACCTTGGCGCAGGTGGATGGCGCGCGCCCGGTCATGCCCCGGCAGGGCCCCCGATTGGACTCCGATCTGGCCATGCAGGTCAGCGTGCTGGGCACCACCGATTCCTCATTGTCCGAGGAATTCCAGAGCGGCCTGTACCGTCTGGAGCAGGGCCGCCATATCTCGGGCGACGGCGACAATGTGCTGGTCCACCGCGACTTCGCGCTGCAGAACGGCCTATCGGTCGGCTCGACATTCCGTCTCCGGCAGGAGGGGCGCAACGCCACGGTGCGTGTGGCCGGGATCTTCTCCGGCAACGTGCAGGCCCAAAGCCCCTTGCCCTCGGACACTTCCGAGAACCTCATCTATTCGGGTAGGCGGGTGACCTCCGCTCTGACCGGAAACGACCGGATCGGCATGATCCGATGCCTGTCGGATAATCCGCAGGACCTGTCCGCGGCGGTCAGTCAGGCCAAGACCATGGCCGGCGGCAAGTACGACGTCACCGACGATTCGGCCCGGCTCTCCGGCGTCCTGCAATCCGTGCAGACGGTGCGTGATCTGGTGCGCATGGTGCTGCTGTCCGTCTGCCTCGCGGACGTACTGGTGCTGGCGATGGCGCTGGTCTTCTGGATTCGCTCACGCATCCATGAGATAGGCACGCTTCTGGCCCTCGGCATCGGCAAGATGCGGATCGTCGCACAGCTCGCCATCGAAACCGGACTCATGGCGGTGGTCGCCGCCCTGTGTTCGCTGGGCACCGGCGCCATGCTGTCGGGATACGTGTCTTCCCGACTGTTGCGCGATTCGGGCGTCGCGCCGTTGGAATCGTTGCACGTGGAGGCCTTGCCGCCTGAGCAGACGCTGCTCATCCTGCTGCTCGGATGCGCGGTCATCGCCGTGGCCCTTGCCGTGTCATGCGCCGCCGTGCTGTCCAAATCCCCGAAATCCATTCTTTCCTCTATGCGTTAGGAGTCACCAATTATGTCTAACTGTCTGCAACTGGACCATGTCGATTACGCCTACGGCGCGGCGAAGATCCTTGTTCTTTCGGATGTCAGCGCGGATTTCGAATCCGGGAAGATGTATGCGATCACCGGCCCGTCCGGCGCCGGCAAGAGCACGCTGCTGTCGCTGCTGGCCGGCCTGGACGCCCCCTCCCGGGGAGTGGTCCGCTTCGAAGGGGAGGACATCGCCACATCGGGCTATGCGAAGCACCGTCGGGAGCACGTGTCCCTGGTGTTCCAGGACCATAACCTGATCGACTACCTCACCCCCGAAGAGAACCTGCGGCTGGTCAGCACCAAGGCCGATATGAAGATCCTCGAGGAACTGGGTTTGAGCCGTGAGGAATCCAAGCGCAACATCATGCACCTGTCGGGCGGCCAGCGTCAACGGGTGGCGGTCGGCCGCGCGCTGGTCGCCCCGGGCCGCGCGATCCTCGCGGACGAGCCGACGGGCAGCCTCGACCCGAAGATGACCGACGAGGTGATTCATCTGCTGCAGCACGCCGCCCATCAGCTCGGCAAATGCGTGATCGTGGTGACTCATTCCAAGCGCGTCGCCGACTCCGCCGATGTCGTGCTGCGTCTCAGGAGCAAGAAACTGACCCGGGTGTGACCCACCTGAGCCGGGCGGCACCCATACACCGCTTCGGCATTTCGGCACCCCGGCACCCCGGCACCCCGGCGACCCACTCGCGTTGCCGGGGTGCCGTATTCGTTCTGCGACATAATGTCGTGATAATGGAACCATGCCAGTGATGAATGATGAAGTGCCCGGCGAGGGCGATTTCGACGCGGGGCGTCGACGTGGCGAGTTCGACGATATCACTTCTGGCGGATTCTAGCGGTGGTTGCAACACCTGGTGTTTTTTTGGTGTTGCAACCACCGCTAGAATCCGCCTTTCTGGTGTTCCCCGAATCCAAGCAACCACCCAAGCTCGTCGAATACTTCGGCAAGGCGCTCCCCTATGCCATGACCGGCCTGCTGGTGGTATACGCGCTACGCAACACGCCGATCCTGACCGGTTCGCACGGTATTCCGGAACTCATCGCCTGTGCCGTCATCACATTGCTGCATCTGTGGAAGCGCAACATGCTGCTTTCGACCGCCGGCGGCACCGCGGTGTATATGCTGCTGATACAGCTGGTGTTCTAGGAGCATGCCTGGCGGCGAGTCCCGTCAAGGATGGATGAGGAACCCGCCGCCCAACCTGCCGCAGAACCGTCACTCGAACGGATACTTCAGCCCCCACTTTGCCCGCAGCTCGTCCATGAGCTCGACGATGCGCAGCGAATCGGCGTGCGGCATCTCGGCGCACTCCTCGCGCCCGTCGAGAATCGCGTTCGCCGCGGCGGCGACCTGATACTCGTAACCGGTCAGCTGCGCCGGCACATCGTAATGCTCCGCCACGGCATGGTCGGCGCCGTACACGTCGATCGCTTCGATGTTGTTGATGTTGCGGCACACCACGTACCCCTTGTCGCCCCAAATGCAGCCCGCACGGTCGGAGCAGGCGAGCATCGACGACGTGGACACCGCCATCACGCCATTGGCGTAATACAGCGTGGTCGAGTTCTGCGCGTCCACGCCGGTCGGGGCGTATGGCGTCATCGACGTCTCGACGCGCTCGACCGGCACCTCGCCGTGGCCGCCCATCACCATGTCGATGAAATTGAGCGGGTACACGCCGACGTCGAGCAGCGCCCCTCCAGCCATCGCGGGATCGCTCATACGCGCCTTGCCCGACACCGGATAGCACAGGTTCGCCGAAATCGACCGCAGCTCGCCGATCGCGCCGGAGGCCACGATCCGGTCGACGATGGCCCGCGACGGCATGTAGCGCGTCCAGATAGCCTCCGTGCACAGCAGACCGCTGCCGTCGGCCGCATCGAGCAGCGCACGGGCCTGCGCGGCGTTCGCGGTGAACGACTTTTCGACCAGGATGTTCTTGCCGGCCTTCAGGCAGGCGATGCCCTGCTCGGCGTGCAGGCTGTGCGGCGTGGCGATATACACCAGATCCACGTCCGGGTCGGCCAGCAGCTCGTCATACGAGCCATACGACACCGGGAACCCGTATTCGGCCGCGAACGCCGCGGCCCTGCCCCCGTCACGCGCGGCGACCGCATACGGCGCTACCAGACCGGCATACCGCGGGTCCGCCGCCATCGCCACCAGTGTTCGAGCCATCGAATGCGCGATGCGCCCAGCGCCCAGAATCGCCACGTTGACGCGCAACCCCTGCGCTTCGGCCTCGGCACGTCTGCCGTTCAGTCTGCTCATCATTCCTCCTCGAACGTTCCGATACATGTTCCGATGGAATACGCGGGTATCCCCGCGAAACCGGCTGTCAACGCACCAGAATAATCCGGTGAACGATATCCGCCCGGCTCGCCGCGGCGCAATCCGGCGAATATGACGCGACGCGCCCGGCAGTCATGCCAAGGCGCGTCGCTTTTCATCGCATCTCGTCGCGTGCCGCCACGCTCCGGCGGCCGGCCGCATGCCGTCATCCGATCTGCCGTTCCACCCAATCGACGATGTACGGCGCGACCTCCTGAATCTGGCCGATGGCCACCTGGAACTCGCGGGGCCCGCCATACCAGGGATCCACCAGGTCGATGGAGTCCTCGCGGCCGGCCGCCGGCTTGGGCAGGTTCGGGTCGAAACTGCGGTACATGTGCACTTCGGCGCGCTTGGAGGACGGCAGCTGCCGCAGCAGTGCGCGCATATGCGAGGCCGTCATCGGCAGGAACAGGTCGGTTTCCTCGATCTCCTCGCGCGTGACGCGATGGGCGAAATGATGCGTGGGGATCTCATACCCGTCGGCCCGCAGCACGCGCACGGCGCGCGGGTCGATAGGATGGCCGTACTCCTCGTCGCTCACGCCGCTGGACAGGACGCGCACGCGGTCCTCCCCTATCCCACGCGACTCGAATTCGGCGCGAAGGATGATCTCCGCCATGGGCGAGCGGCAGATGTTGCCCGTGCACACGGTCATCACGGTGTATGGGTGCTGCTGTGTCATGATGGCTCCTGATGGTTTCCGATGGGCGCCTGTGCGTAAGGCGCCCGGTGAACTTGCGCGCGCGGCGATTCAGCCGATCTTGCGATAGGTGACGAAGCGGTACCGCTTGATTCCGCTGTCGTCCTTCTGCGTTCTCTTCCAATGGCCGGGGTCGGCGACCTCCCACAGGCCGGCATCGACCAGAGCATCCATATCGGGCGCATACGTGTCTGCGTCCACTGAGGTCTGGATCTTCGTCACGAACGCCTTGCTGGCGAAAGGCAGCGCCTCCTGGAAGACCTGCGCTCCACCGATCACCCAGATCTCGCTGCGGTCAAGCCCGTCGTCGGGAATGGCCTCCTGCCGCGCGATGTCGAGCGCCGCATCCAGATCGGTGACGACCGTGGCACCCAGCGCCAGATACTGGGGATTGTGCGATACCACGATGTTGTCACGATTGGGCAGCGGACGGTACTTCACGTTCAGTGACTCCCATGTCCTGCGTCCCATGATCACCGGGTGAGAGACGGTGAGCTCCTTGAAACGTTTCATATCCTCCGGCAGATGCCAAGGCATGCCGCCGTCGAACCCGATGGCACCGGGACGGCCGTCTTTGTCGTCAGCTTCGGCCCAAATCAGGTTCACTGAAAACGTCTTGGGAAAGTCATCACCCCAATCATCGGCTTTCTCCTGCCCGGCGAACCCGGGCTCCGGTTCGTGATAGCCGTTGCGGCTACTATCATGCTCCATTTCATTCACTCCTTGAATCGGACTGGGACAATAGTGTAACGGTCGGTTCAGACCGCGACCGGCGCCTTGATGGTGGGATGGTGCCGGTAGTCGACGATCGTAAAATCCTCGTACTGGTAGTCGAACAGCGAATCGGCCTTGCGGATCTCGATCTTCGGATACGGGTACGGCTCGCGCGACAGCTGCTCCAGCACCTGGTCGACGTGGTTGTCGTAGACGTGGCAGTCGCCGCCGGTCCAGACGAATTCGCCCGGTTCCAAGCCGGTCTGCTGCGCGATCATCATCGTCAGCAGCGAATACGAAGCGATGTTGAACGGCACCCCGATGAACATGTCGCACGAACGCTGGTACAGCTGGCAGCTGAGCCGCCCGTCGGCCACGTAGAACTGGAACAGGGCGTGGCAGGGCGGCAGCGCCATGTTCTCGACCTCGGCCGGGTTCCATGCGCTGACCACCATGCGACGGGAGTCGGGGTGGTTGCGGATCAGGTCGAGGACATTGCCGATCTGGTCGATGGTGCGATTCGGGTCTTCGGGGGTCGGCGCGGGCCAGCTGCGCCACTGCACACCGTACACGGGACCGAGGTCGCCGTTCTCGTCCGCCCAGTCATCCCAGATGTGCACGTTGTGCTCCTGCAGCCAGCGCACGTTGCTGCTGCCCTTGAGGAACCACAGCAGCTCGTATGCCAGTCCCTTGAAGAACACGGTCTTGGTGGTGAGCAGCGGGAATCCTTCTGACAGGTCGAAACGCATCTGCTGTCCGAACAGGGATATCGTTCCCGTGCCGGTGCGATCGGACTTGAGCGTGCCTTCGAGCATGATCCGGCGCACCAAATCCTCGTACGGCGTGGGGACGTCACTGTGAGGACGGGCGGGGATACGGGTGCGGATATCTGCGAGTTGTTCCGGTGTCAAAGCCATGCCCCCAGTGTAACGACAGCGGCTAACAGCCCGACGCGAGTGGCGGAGACGACGGACGGCAGCGTGCGATGGATGCGGTAGCGTCACGCTGCGCGGGTACCGTCACTGTGTGCGCCCTCGCACACAGTGACGGTACCACAAACCCCAGTGTTTCCAGCGGTTTCCAAGAAACCGTCACGCCGCGAACCCGCACAGCGTGACGGTACCCGCACAGCGTGACGCCGAAACATGGCATGCACAGGCGATTCGGAGATGAAACGCCGGACGAGACGGGGGTAGACGCCCCAAACCAGACCCAGATCAGACCAAAGTACCCATCGAGCAGACGTGCTCGGGCCGGAGGGGCGTCCAGCCGAACGCGCATCACGACCCATGGCGAACGATTGTGGTCTACATTAGAGGTATGTGTGACGCGGCAGGCGCGTCATGACGACTACACGAGGAGATACGCATGGGCAAGCGACTTTGGGTCGAGCGCAACAAGGATGGTTCATGGGATGCGTTCAGCGATGACGGCGCTCACATCAAGTTCGGCAAGGGCCGCGGAGTGTTCACCCCCGGAGACCTGATGAAGATCGCGCTGGCGGGCTGTGCCGCGCTGTCCAGCCAGTTCGCCATCGAGCACACACTCGGTGACGGCAAGGGCGCGAGGATCGTCGTGGACGGCACATATGACGCCGACAGCGATGCCTACATCAACTTCAACGAGCAGGTCGTAGTGGATGCCACTGACGCGAAGCTGAGCGAAGAGGATGCGGACAAGCTCAAGGAGCGTGTCACGCGCCACATCGAAAAGGGCTGCACCGTCAAGCACACCTATGTGCAGGAGACGCCGGTGCGCATGGACGTGACGGTTCGCCGCTGAGGCATCGCGGGGCTCCTCCCCTGTCATATAACGGCACGGAGGAGTTCATGCTACCGCGTCCGCGGCACGAGCGCCGGCACAACAACATCGTGGCCCCGCCGGGCATCGAGTCCGGCGGGGCCACTGCATGTATCAGAGCCGAATCAGGCCTTGTGCTCGGGGTCGATGACCGAATCGATCTGCTCGACGACCTCCGGCTGCGCGGCCGGCACCGGCAGCTCCTCGACACCGCCAATGGACTCCAAGGGCTTCGGCTCGACATCGGCCGGCGAGCTCGGAACCGTGTCAAGACGGGATTCCGCGGCTTCGACGTACTTGCGGGGTACGACATACACCGGGCCGACGGCGTGCTGGATCAGTCCCTGGCTGGTGGAGCCCAGCAGCAGGCCGGTGAACCCGCCGCGGCCGCGGGAGCCGACGACGACCACGTCATGGTCATAGCTGGCCTTGGTCAGCGCCTGCACGGCGTTGCCCGGCACCACGGTGCGGGTGATCTTCAGATCGGGGTAGGACTCCTCGATCGGCTTGATACGCACCTCAAGATCCTCCATGAAGGATTCCATCACGGCCTTGTCGCCGTCCGAGCCCTGCACCTTCGGCGCGGCGGAGATCACGTCGAGTTCGGCACCCCACATGTTGGCGAACGAGGCGGCGATGTCCAGCGCCTTCAGACCCCACTTCGACTCGTCGGAGCCGACCGCCACCTTGGTGATCGTGTTGTTCAGGTGCATCAGGTTGCCGTCGTCGTCGGTATAGGGCACGACGACGATCGGGCAGTACGCGTACGCGGGCAGCGACGAGCTGGTGGTGCCGAGCAGGCGCTCGGCCAGTCCGCCCTTGCCGCGATTGCCGATGACGATGAGATTGTAGTTGCGCGACAGCTCGACGAACACGGACGCTGGGTCACCGGTGACGATCAGCGTCGCCGCCTCGACGCCCTGCTCGTCGGCGATGGCCTTGGCCTTGGAAAGAATCTCCTGTGCGTCGCTGTGCGCCGCGTTGTCATCACCCATCGCGGTGTACGTGGCGTCGAACGACACTGCGGCGTAGCTGGGCAACGAATACGCGCATACGATCTGCAGCGTCAATCCCGCATGCTTGGCAAAATTGGCGGCCCACCACGTGGCCTTGTAACTGGCATGAGAACCGTCCACCCCAACCAGAATCGCCTTTTCGTTGATCATGGCAACCTCCTTAAGGTAACACCGATGCAGCGGCGCATCGGGTCATAGTTCCTAGAATACCGCGTACGCGTCAGGATGCGGGATGAACATCAGTCATTTTGCCGATTGAGAACAATGCCACATTCCTGGCGTCGGTGTGTCATAACGCGCGGCAGCGCAGCGGAAGCGGGCACGGCATCGTCGCCGCATCACCTGTCGAAAAAGCACGACAGCGCCCCAATGGAGGCGCTGTGCAGTGCGAAATATCGTTCGAAGACTCTTCGACCGGAAGCAACCGGCTTAGATGATTCGGTAGTACTCGAAGGAAGCGTATACGGGCACGATGGACACGCTCTTGCCGGGGCGCGGCGCGTGAATCATCAGACCGTTGCCGACGTAGATGCCCACATGGCCGGATCTCCACATCAGGTCGCCCGGCTGGGGATCGTTGACCTTCGTGCCGTGGGCCTGAGCCCACACACGCTGCTGATAGTCGATACGCGGCAGGCTGATGCCGAACTTGGCGTACACATACTGCGTGAAGCCCGAGCAGTCGAATCCCGACGGCGTGGTGCCGCCGTACACATAGGGCACGCCCTGGAACTGGGAGGCGTAGGCGACCACGCCGGCGCCATTGGCGCTGACCGGGGCATCGACCGCACCGTCATTGGAGACGGACGACGAGCTGGTGCTGCTGGTCGCGGCCGATGCGCGGGAACGGCTGACCTCCGCCGCCTGCAGGCGGGCGGCTTCGGCGGCGGCCTTCTCGGCGGCCTTGCGCTCCTCTTCGGCCTTCTTGGCCTCTTCCTCGGCCTTTTTCTCGGCCGTGGACTTGGTCTCGGGCACGTTCAGGGATTCCACACCGCCCCAGCTTTCGCTGTCATCGGAGCTGACCGATACGGTCTCCTTGAGCAGGTCCTTACGCGCGGTGTTCATCTTCGGGAACGAGCGAGAAGAGGTAATCGCCTTCCTGCTCGCATTATCGGAACCGGCCAAGGCGACAGGCACCGATACCGTGAACAACGCCACCGCAGCTGCTGCGGCGGTGATAGTCGAAATAATCTTCTTGCAAATCATCATCGAGGCATGATTGTAGCACACAGGCATGCATCTTCGCCTGAAAACATTCACGATAGGAAATCACGCCATATCGGCAACATCACGGGAAAACCGGCAATCTTCACACGACCGGCGCGACACTCCCGGGAGAATAATAGAGATGAATCTCACTGACGGGGACCGAAGACCCGCCGAAAATCAGTAGTGGATGTACTGGAAGTCGTTCACGTTGGAAAGGGTGCGGGATGCCGGCTTGCCGTTCAGCGAAGCGCCGCACTCCGAGATGGTGACCGTGCCGTCAGCGTTGATGCTCTCCACGATGGCGACATGGCCATACACGGAACTCGCGCCTTCCTGGCCCGCGCGGAACACCATGACGTCGCCCTTGTGGCGAGGCGTGTTGTCCACCCAGTAGCCGTGCGCACGAGCGGAGTTCGCCCAGTCCTGACCATTGCCGAAATATGATCCGACGGGCAGGCCGAGCTGATGGCGACGCAGGTACGCCCACCACGTGCACTGGCTGAACGCATAGGCGAGACCGCTGTCGCCCGTGGCATGGTTCGGGTTGAATCCTTCGGGCAGCTTGCCGGCATCCTGATCGACCAGCACCGCGACCTGCGGGTTGTTCGCCAGGGAGCGGGACAGCTGGCTCACGTCGATGGCGGAGTTCTTGTCGTTCAGCTCCCAGTTGCCGTTGTTGGTGGTCTGCACGGATTTGGCGTCGGCGATCGTGTTGCTCGTCTTCGCGTCGGCCGCGCCGCTCGTGGCCGCGGCTGCGGTCTGGTCGGAGGCGATGGGGCCGAGCTCGGTACGGGATTCGGAACGCGAGACCGTCGAACCGGTCACGCGGGCCAGCTGAGTGGTCGTCGTGGCGGGATCGTCGGCCAGCAGACGAGAGTTGGACGACTGCTGGATATTGGAAAAGGCCAAGGCGGTGGCCGCAGTGCCGACCAGAGCCGCAAGGGATGCGGATGACATCATGTACGACTTGCGCTGCGCGGCCTTCGCGGTCTCGCGGATGGCCCGGCGGGTCATCGGGGCGACCTCGTTCAGCTTGGCTGCAAGAACGGGGTCGATGGCGAGCGCCACGGCATCGCCGTTGGCCGCCTGCACGGCACGCACGACCCTGGCCGTGTGGGAACCCCGGGAGGAGCGGAATAACGCCGAAGGGCTGGTGCGCTGAACGGAACCCTTATTGGCCTTATGCGCAGCATGCCTCATACTTTTTGCTCCTTTAATACCATCGCGATGCGGCCTCCCGAAGACGCCGCACGTTCATCACGGTTGACCAGCTTACCGCGGGGTGCGGCCATCGGCAACCCGACCGCATCCGACACATGAACGCCGACCCCCATCAATCCGCATCATTGGCTAGTGTTGAGCATATGGACAATATCGTGAACATCCCGTCCTCAATGAAGCCCGAAGACGGACGATTCGGCTCCGGCCCCAGCAAGATCCGCCCCGAGCAGGTGGACGCGCTCGAACGCGGCGGCAAGACGCTCCTCGGCACCTCACACCGGCAGATGCCGGTGAAATCCCTGGTCGCCTCCATCCGTGAAGGACTCGGCTCGTTCTTCTCCCTGCCCGACGGATATGAGATCGCGCTCGGCAACGGCGGCGCGAGCGCCTTCTGGGACATCGCCTGCGCGTCGCTCATCGCCGGCAAGGCCGCATTCGGCACATACGGCTCATTCAGCACGAAGTTCGCCAAGTCGGCGCAGAGCGCGCCCTTCCTCGACGACCCCGTCATCTTCGCGGGAGAACCGGGCACCTATCGGCTCCCCGAGCGCACCGACGGCGTGGACACCTACGCGTGGGCGCACAACGAGACCTCCACCGGCGTGTCGGCACCGGTGCGGCGCGTGGAAGGCAGCGACGAGCAGAACGCGATCGTCGTGGTCGATGGCACCAGCGCTGCCGGCGCGTTGCCGGTGGATGTCAGCCAGACCGACGCGTACTACTTCTCCCCGCAGAAGGCGTTCGGCTCCGACGGCGGCCTGTGGATCGCGGTGCTGTCGCCGCGCGCCATCGCACGTGCGCAGCAGGTCGAGGGCGAAGCCAAGCTCGAAGGCTCCCGCCGTTGGGTTCCGCCGTTCCTCTCGCTGACCTCCGCGCTCGACAACGCACGCAAGGATCAGACCCTGAACACGCCGTCGGTCGCCACGCTAATCATGCTGGAGAACCAGGTGCGCTGGCTCAACGAGAATGGCGGCATGGCCTGGTCCACGGCACGTTGCGCGCAGTCCGCCGCGCTGCTGTACGAGTGGGCGGAGCGCAGCGAATACGCCCGGCCGTTCGTCGCCGACCCGGGCTCGCGCTCCAATGCGGTCGTCACCGTCGACCTGGATGACGCGGTCAGCGCCAAACAGGTCATCGCCGCGCTGCGCGAGAACGGCATCGTAGACACGTCCGGATACCGCAAGCTCGGGCGCAACCAGCTGCGCATCGGCGTGTTCCCCTCGGTGGAGCCGTCGGACGTGGCCGCGCTCACCGCGTGCATCGATTACGTCGTCGAGCACCTGTGACGGACGCGGCAGCAAGAGCCGCCCGATCATCAAGGACTGAACGCTCGGGCGGGTGCCGGTGTATGTACCGCCACCCGCCCGATTCATCCCATGCGCTAAGGTATATAGGTATGAAATTCGCAGCCATCATCAATCCTGAAGTACGCAAGCCGGCACCGAAACCGGTGCGCGTCGACCTGCGCAAGACGTTCCTCATCGGCTGCGTGCTGTGGTCGGTCGCGCTGATCGTCAGCGCGATACTGCTCGCGTGCGGGCTGGATGTGCTGCAATTGCTCATCATGTGCGCGGCCGGACTGGTCATCGGCGTCATGATGCTGGTATGGGAGCATTTCGACCGCTGGGATTACCGGCGTCTCGGCAACTGAGCCGTATCAGTCCCCCACCGGCAGCGACAGCGTGAACGTGCTGCCCTGCCCGGGAGCGCTCCACACCGTCACATCGCCATGATGGGCGAGCGCCGCATGCTTGACGATCGCCAATCCCAGACCGATGCCGTCGGTCGTGCGCTCGTTCTGGTTGGAACCGCGGTAGAACCGTTCGAAGATACGGGGCAGATCGGCCTTCGGCACGCCCTCGCCATGATCGATGACACGCACCACGGCGTTCTTCCCGTCCGAAGACAGGGCGACGGAGACGCCGACCGCCCCGCCTGGGTGTGAATACACGATCGCATTCTCCACCATCTTGCGCACGGCCATGCGAATCTGATCGGCCTCCCCGTGAATCATCACGGGGCTCTTGCCGCCGACCCGCACCTGTACCCCGGCATCCCGCGCAGCGCCGGCAAGATCATCCACGGCCCCGGAAACCTGCGAGAACAGGTCGCAACGGTTCGCCTCCGAAGCCGTCACCGGCTCCTGAGCCTTAATCAGCATCAGCAGGTCAGAGATCATGCGGTCGAGCCGCACACAGGAATGCCGCACCTGCCGCGCGTGGTTCGACAGCTGCTCGTGGCTCACGTCCGCGCTCTCCAACGAATCGGCCAGCCGCTCCAGCGCGCGGGTCGGTTGCAGCAGCTGTTCGGAGACGTTCGATATGAACGAGTCTCGAATCTGAGCGAACCGGATCGACTCGCTGACATCGTTGATCAGCACGAGCACCAGATGGTCGCCGATGCGTCCCACCGTCACCTTCAGCCAGTTCGGCCGAGACGAGGCCTCTGCGGTCAGGCCGTCATCGGCAGCCGCGGCACCGAATCCGTTCATCGTCATGAACTGCTCCGGCGTCTGAGTCTCCAGGTCGAACGAGCACCGGGAACCGTCCTTCATCACCTTGTGCACCGCGTCAAGCAACGTAGGTTCGATCAGCGTGTCATCACGCACCAAGCCGAGTCTATAGGCCGCAGGATTGGCACGGACCACCTCGTCCTGATCGTCTACCACGACCGACGCCAGCGAGAGCATCGACAGCACCAGCTGGGTGGAGTCATCCAGATCATCGGCCGGCTCGTCATCCTCCTGACGGCGGCGCGCGCCGCGACGCCGAGACTGCAACGACGGCAAGCGGTCATTGCTGCGCAGCGCGTTCATGATGACGGGCTGCAGCCGGTCCGCGATGAAAAAGCCGATTCCCGCCAATGCGGCCAGCGCCAATAGCGCGAAAACTACAAAAATCCATACCGACGGCTGAAACTGAGGCATGGTTCCATTGTCTCACACCGAGAGGCGACATGCGGCGAACGTGAATTCCGGGTGAACTAGCCAATGAATTTTGAGACAATTTCAAGAACCTGACCGCCACGCACTAGGCAAACACAGCTTATGCGGCTTACACTTGATAGAGGTTCCATCAAGAGCAACTACATAGCATGAAAGGCTACAACAATGCGCGTTATTTTTGACGAGGAGCTCAAGGCCGTTGCCGATGACCTCGATCGCATGGTGCAAGACGTGCGCAAGGCCATCAACGGGGCCGGAGACGCCTTGCTGAAGCAGGATGTCGAAGCCGCCCAGAGCGTCATCGACGGCGACATCGAGATCGATGCCCTCGAATCCAGCGTCATCGACCAGTGCATCCGTCTGCTCGCCAAGCAGAACCCGGTGGCGACCGACCTGCGAGTCGTCGTATCGACGCTGCGGCTCGCCGCGACCTTCGAGCGCATGGGCGATTTGGCGAAGCACATCGCCGAAGCTGCACGCCGCATCTACCCCGAACCGGCGCTGCCGGCCGAGGCCACGGAGCTGTTCACCGAGATGCAGCAGTTCCTGTCGATGACCGCCGACCGCATCGTCGTCATGCTGCAGGACCGCGACGCCAAAACCGCCGAGGAGATCATCCTCGACGACGACAAGCTCGACGCGCTGCACCACAAGACCTTCGACCTGGCTCTGTCCGACAAGTGGACCGGCAGCCGTCAGCAGCTGATCGACGTCGTGCTGCTCGGCCGCTTCATGGAGCGTCTCGGCGACCACGCCGTGTCGGCCTCCCGCCGCGTCGTGTACATCGTGTCCGGCTTCGATCCGAGCAAGGAGCCGTCGCGCGACGAGGACGGCGCCGTCGAGTGACGACGACCGTGGCGATGCCGTCACCGGCATTCCGCCATAACTGAACTTCTCTCCACGGAGAGTCCCATGAACGGCGAGACGGCCACGGCTGCTCGCCGTTTTTGTATGCCCCGACGGGCGGTGCGCGGCTTTGGAACCCGGATCATAGACTCCATCGCGACGTCACCGTGCGTGAGTTGCGTCACCGCGCGCGCCCTCGCAGCGTGACACCCCGCACGAGTCACGCTTCGCCGCGCTCCCAGTCAGCGGAAGCGGGAATGGTGCGAATCGGCGAGAAGACGGCCACGACCATGCCCGCCGTGGCCAGCGCACACACCACGGCGGCGATCAGCGTGAACCCATCCGGCACGAACCGCAGCATGCCGCCGACCACGACCGGTGCCACGGCGCCGAATACGCCGAGCAGCGTTTCGCATACCGAGGAGACGCCCCCTCGGCCTACATCACACACGTCGGCTCGTGGCCGAATACGCAAAAGGGCCGCTCCCATGAGGGAACGGCCCTATGCATCAGGCTAATGCCGGGTCAGAGAATCACTTCTGGCCCTGAGCGGCGACGGCGGCGGCACCGGCGGCGGCGGCCTCCGGGTCCAGGTACTCGCCACGCGGCTTGACCGGCTTGAAGTTCTCGTCCAGCTCGTAGAGCAGCGGGATGGCGGTCGGGATGTTGACCTTGGCGATCTCGTCCTCGGACAGGTTGTCGAGCATCTTGACGATGGCACGCAGCGAGTTGCCGTGGGCGGCGATCAGCACGGTCTTGCCGGCGCGCAGCTCAGGCTCGATGGCGGACTCGAAGTAGGGCTTGACACGCTCGACGACGTTGGCCAGGCACTCGGCTTCCGGAACCGGGTCACCGGCGTAACGCGGGTCGTGGTTCTGCGCGTACTGGTCGTTCGGGTCGATCTCGGGCGGCGGGGTCGCGTAGGAGCGACGCCACAGCATGAACTTCTCGTCACCGTACTCCTGACGAATCTCGGTCTTGTTCTTGCCCTGCAGAGCGCCGTAGTGACGCTCGTTGAGACGCCAGTCACGCTGAACCGGAATCCACAGGCGATCGGCGGCATCCAGTGCGATGTTGGCGGTATTGATGGCACGACGCAGCAGGGAGGTGAAGACGATGTCCGGCAGGACGTTCTTCTCCTTGAGCAGCTCGCCACCACGCTTGGCTTCGGCTTCGCCCTGCTCGGTCAGCGGGACGTCCACCCAGCCGGTGAACTGATTGGTCTTGTTCCATGCGCTCTGTCCGTGACGGAGCAGTACTAGTTTGTAAGTCATAACTCGCAGTCTACCGCTCAGCCCGGCCAAATTCGAGCCTTTGTCCACCGTTTCGCCAAACGCTTGCGCAGGAATACTCACACCATCAGCGAAATCAGCAGGATGACGGCGAAGAACGGGGGCTGGAAGCAGGCGTCCGACAGCGCTTTGCGGAATTCCTTACGGCCCGTGCTGGTCACCATGCGCCACGGCACGCCGATGCCGGACAGCATGAGGATGCCGCCCCACGGCGTCCACAGCAGCATCACCACCCACACGCCGATCGCCCATGCGACGACGCAGCAGACGCCCAGCATCACGCGGGCGCCACGCTCCCCCATGCGCACTGCGAGCGTGCGCTTGCCATGCCGGCGATCCTCGTTGATGTCACGCAGGTTGTTCACCATCAGTATCTGGCATGACAACAGCCCCGCGACGACCGCGCACAACACGCCGAGCACGCTGACCGAACCGCTCAGCGCATACTGCGTGCCAAGCACGGCGGCCAAACCGAAGAACAGGAACACCGAGAGTTCGCCGAATCCCGCATATCCGTACGGATGCTTGCCTCCGGTGTAGAACCAGCCGGCCAGCAGGCAAAGCACGCCGACCAGCAGCAGCCACCACGCCTGTGACAGGACGACGGCGACGAGGCCGCACACGCAGGCCAGCAGAGCGCTCACCACGGCGGCGACGAGCACATGCTTCGCCGGAACCAGGCCGGACGCGGTCAGCCGCATGGGCTTCTTGGTCTTCTTCTCACTGCCGCCGCGTCCCTCATCGACACCGCGGATGCCATCGGAATAGTCATTGGCGTAGTTCACCGCGATCTGCAGTAACACGCCCACGCACACGCACAGCAGCGTGACGAGCCAGAACCGAGACATCATCGCCTGCGCATCGGCGGTGACCGCCGCGCACTGCGACGTGTCGGACCGGGTCTGCGCGCAGTTGAGATCGCCCACGATCACCGGATACGCGCAGCATGCGCCCACCACCACGGAGGACAGGGAGGTCGTCAAGGTTTTCGGGCGTGCGCCGGATATCCACAGTTTCACAGTCATGCAGTCCAGTGTACGTGCCTTTCACGGATTCCGTGGATATGTCGTCATGATCATCCGCCGACATCAGCACGCCCCGCTGGCGGGGGGCTGTCGGCACAGCATCAATACATAACAGGCGGGGCTCCACGCACACACGCGTGGATGTTCCAGCACCTGCTGATCCAGCAGATTCTGCAGGAGCATCATCATTTTGTTCATAGTTACCGTTACGTCCTGGTGTAGCGTAATCAAATTTCTTAATCATGAAGTTTGCGATGAAGAACATGATAACACCAAAGAGTACAGTTACCCAAATGAAGTTAACGATATCCATCGCCAAACCAGCGTTAATAG
>ERZ772900.870-NODE-870-length-30351-cov-6.658272_pt1 | contig 30351 bp, 28 predicted proteins | sample MGYA00512124_ERZ772900 | MGnify/ENA primary metagenome ERZ772900 (study PRJEB29015, sample SAMEA2737716) | human gut metagenome | biome: human gut; feature: human-associated habitat; material: faeces | place: China | collected 2012 ... | reverse complement strand
CCACCGCCGGCAAGGAGGCCAGCGGCACCGGCAACATGAAGTTCATGATGAACGGCGCACTGACCATCGGCACGCTGGACGGCGCCAACGTGGAGATGCACGAGGTGCTGGGGGACGAGAATATGTTCCTCTTTGGCCTGACGGCGGAGGAGGCCTCCCACATGAGCCGGGGCTATGACCCGTATCTGCTGTATACACGTGACCCAGTGCTGCGCCGGGCGCTGGATCAGCTGAAGGCCGGGTTCCGGGATGGCGTCAGCTACGAGGATCTGTACCAGAGGCTGCTGTTCGGTGTGGACTGCCCGGCGGATCAGTATCTGCTGCTGGCGGACTTCGCCTCCTACTGCGCCGCATCCCAGCGGGTGACGGACACCTACCGGGATCGGGAGAAATGGAACCGCATGAGTCTGCACAACATCGCCCGCAGCGGTATCTTTTCCGCCGACCGGTCGGTGGCGGACTATGCCGATACCATCTGGCACGTGCCGTATAAGAAGTAAGCACCGGAAATGAAAAGAACACTCCCGGAGGACGCATTTGTATCCTCCGGGAGTGCTTTTTTATGTGCGGGGCTACGGTGTGTCGTGGGAAAGTGTGCGGGGGTTACTTCCGCAGGGCGGAGTCCACAACAACGGCACGGGCCTTGGCCAGCTTCAGATCGTGCTGGAGCCGGGCGGGAGGCACCTGCTCCCGCAGCTGGGGAACGGTCATGCCGTAGAGGGCGGCCATCTCCCGATACTTCTCCTCCAGCTCCTCCTCGGTGATAGTGATGCCCTCCTGACGGGCGATCTCCGTCATAGCCAGCTCATACCGGGCGGCAGCCACGGCGTTTTCACGGGCGTGGTCCCGCAGGTCGTCCATGGTCAGCTGCGCCGCTTGCAGGTAATCGGACAGGGAAGCGCCCTGACTCTCCAGATGCTGCTGAAGCTCCTGAAGGATGCCGGTGAGCTGGCTCTCCACCATGGAGTCGGGCAGCTGTACCTCCATGCCCGCCACCACCTGCTGCATCAGGGCCTCGGCAAAGGCATTGGAGGCGGCCTGCTGCTTTTGCAGGATAGCCTGCTCCATGATGCTGCGGCGCAGGTGGGACACATCCTCGAAGCCCTGCTCCTGTGCAAAGGCATCCGTCAGCTGGGGCAGGCTCCGCCGGACGATGCGGTGGGCCTTGACGTGGAAGGTGGCATCCTTGCCCGCCAGCTCCGGCACATACTGGGTGGGGAAGGTGACGTGGACATCCCGCTCCTCCTCCGGGCGGATGCCCGCTACCTGCTCCTCGAAGCCGGGGATAAACATCCCGCTGCCCAGCAGCAGGGGATAGCCTTCGCCCTTGCCGCCTTCGAAGGGTACGCCGTCCACGAAGCCCTCGAAGTCCAGCGTGACCTCGTCGCCCATGGCGGCCCGGTTCTGCTCCTGTTCCACCAGATGCTCCGTCAGGAAACGCTGGACGGCCTCGTTGGTGTCGTCATCGGATAGCTCGGCATTCTCCCACGGGGCGGACAGGCCCTTGTGCTGACCCAGCTTCACCTCCGGGTACAGGTCGATGAGGGCGGTGAAGGTGTAGCCGTCTGGGCCGATGGTCTCCACGTTCAGGGCGGGAGGGGCGGCGATCTGGATGTCCTCGGAGGCGATGGCCTCCACCAGTGCGGCGGGGAAGGTCTCGTTCACCGCCTCCTGATAGAACAGATCGTGGCTGTATGCCTTTTCCAGCGCCTCACGGGGAGCCTTGCCCACGGCGTAGCCCTCCACCGGGTACAGGGCCTTGACCTCCTGATAGGCGTCGTTCAGGGCCTTCTCCCACGCATCACGCTCCACGGTGATGGTCAGGCGCAGCTGGCGGTTGGCCAGCTCCTCTTTCTTTTGCAGGATCATGGGGATTCCTCCATATCTTTTCATTTATAACATATCTATTATACTCGAAATCTGCCGCCGCCGCAACCGGGAAATGGATTTGTAAAATAATTGTGACTTATACCACAGGAATACTTCCTTTTTGAACGGGGCTATGCTATAATGCCCCTCACGGAAAACTGTTGAAATCAGGAGGATTCTCATGCAGACCATCAAGACCTTCATCAAGGACCACCCCCATATGTGGTGGGGCCTGTATCTGCCGGTGTATCTGGGGGGCTTTTTCCTTATTGAGCACTTCATCACCGACAACTATTGGGCCACCCAGACCTTTATCGATGAATACATCCCCTTCTGCGAGTACTTTGTCATTCCCTATGACTCATGGGGCTTTCTTCTGCTGGCGCTGGGCCTTTACCTGATCGTCAAGGATGCCGAGGGCTTCCGGCGGTATATGTGGAGCATCATGCTGACCTTCGGGTTTGCCACTATTTTCTGTGCGCTGGTACCCAACGGACAGGACCTGCGCCCGGCGGTGATGGAGCACCACAACTTCTGCACGTGGCTCCTCCAGAACACCTACAATCTGGACACCAACACCAATGTGCTGCCCAGTGTCCATGTGCTGGGGGTGCTGGACGCCCTCTATGCCGTTCACCGGACGCCGGGACTGCGGCGCACCGGATGGCGCACTTTCGCAGACATATGGGGCGTCATCATCATCTGCTCCACACTCTTTGTCAAGCAGCACGCCTTCATCGATGTGGTGGCGGGTCTGGTGGTGGGCGCCATCGCCTATGTCATCATCTATACGATCATCGGCGGGCGGCGGGATCGCCGCATGGCGGCAGCGGGAAAGGAGGTCCCCTGTGGAGAACATACCGATCCTTGAGGGCATCAGCCCCGATGAGGTAGAGCAGATGCGGGTGTGCTTCGGCGTCCGGGAGGAGCGCTTCCGGGCCGACACCGTGATTTATGACATCAGCGAGGGCCGGGGAGAGCTGGGGCTTCTGACCGCTGGCAGCGCCGTCATCCAGCGCATCGACCGGCAGGGGGGACGCACCATTCTGGAGCATCTGCCCACAGGCAGCGTGTTCGGAGAGATGCTGATGTTCGAAAATGTGGCCGGGGACAGCATCACGGTGGTGGCGGCGGAGTCGTGCCGGGTGTGGTTCATGAGCGCCGAGCATCTGACCCGGCGATGCGAAAAGGCCTGCACCCATCACAGCCGACTGGTGGAGAATATGTTCCATATCATGACCGGCAAGGCCGCCGCCCTCTCCGAGCGGGTGGAGGTTCTGAGCCGCCGCAGCATCCGGGAGAAACTGCTGTGCTACTTCGGTCTTCAGACCGGCGGCGACGACTGCGGCAGCTTTCATCTGCCCTTTACCCTCAGTGCTCTGGCGGACTATATCTCCGCCGACCGCAGTGCCATGATGCGGGAGCTGCGGAAAATGAAGGAGGAGCATCTGGTGGATATCGACCGGGGACAGGTGACGCTGCACCATGCCCTTGCATGAAAAAGGGAAAGTGCAAGGAAATATTTGACGAACCATGGGCGGATGTGATAAGATAAGACGAGCGCACACGGGTGAGGAGTTCCGTGTGTGCCCATGGAACGTAGCAAGCCATGACTTTTGAGGAAAGAAGGAACATCCATGTATCGTATCGTAACGAAGGAAGCGCTGAAGCCCACTGTGATCCTGTACGAGATCGAGGCACCCATGGTGGCCAAGAAGGCCCAGCCCGGTCAGTTCATCATTCTGCGTGTGGACGAGAACGGCGAGCGTATCCCCATCACGATCCACGACTATGACCGTGAGAAGGGGACCGTCACCATCATCGTGCAGACCGTGGGCGCAACCACCGAGAAGCTGAGCCACAAGCAGCAGGGCGATTATCTGCATGACTTTGTGGGTCCTCTGGGCAAGCCCACCGAGACCGAGGGTAAGAAAAAGGTCTGCGTTGTCGGCGGCGGCGTGGGCTGCGCCATTGCCTACCCCGTTCTGAAGAAGTTCCACGACTGCGGCGCTGAGGTCCACGCTGTAGTGGGCTTCAAGAGCAAGGACGTGGTGATCTTGGAGGATAAGTTCAAGGCCGTATCCTCCGTGATGAAGGTCTGCACCGACGACGGCTCCTATGGCCAGAAGGGTCTTGTGACCGAGGCACTGAAGGAGCTGCTGGACGCCGGCAATCAGTATGATGAGATCTTTGCCATCGGCCCCATGGTCATGATGAAGTTCGTCTGCAAGACCACGGCCCCCTACGGCGTACCCACCACCGTCTCCATGAGCCCCATCATGATCGACGGTACCGGTATGTGCGGCGGCTGCCGTCTGACCGTGGGCGGCGAGACCAAGTTCGCCTGCGTGGATGGCCCCGACTTCGACGGTCAGCTGGTGGACTGGGATCTGGCTGTCAAGCGCAACCAGATGTATCATGATTTCGAGGTGCATAAGCACGAGGAAGTCTGCAATCTGTTCAAGCAGGAGGTAAAGTAAGATGGCTGCAAAGATCAATATGCGTTTGGATAAGAACGAAATGCCCTCTCAGGACCCCAATGTCCGGAATAAGAATTTCCTCGAGGTGGCTCTGGGCTACACCGAGGAGCAGGCTCTGGACGAGGCGGCCCGCTGCCTGAACTGCAAGAACCATCCCTGCGTCAACGGCTGCCCCGTCAACGTCCGCATCCCGGAGTTCATCGCCAAGATCGTGGAGCGGGACTATGAGGGTGCCTATCAGGTGATCCATCAGACCAGCTCCCTTCCTGCCGTCTGCGGCCGTGTCTGTCCGCAGGAGAGCCAGTGCGAGATGCACTGCGTCCGTGGCAAAAAGGGCGATCCCGTGGGCATCGGCCGTCTGGAGCGCTTTGTGGCCGACTGGCACAACGCCCACAGCACCGAGGCTCCTGAAAAGCCCCAGTCCAACGGTCACAAGGTGGCCGTGGTCGGCTCCGGCCCTGCGGGTCTGACCTGCGCCGGCGATCTGGCCAAGAAAGGCTATGAGGTCACCGTGTATGAGGCTCTGCATCTGGCCGGCGGCGTGCTGGTGTACGGCATCCCCGAGTTCCGTCTGCCCAAGAGCATCGTGCAGAAGGAAGTAGACGGCCTGAAGGCCATGGGCGTGAAGGTGGAGACCAACATCGTGGTAGGCCGCACCATCACCATCGATGAGCTGATGGAGGAGAACGGCTTCGAGGCCGTGTTCGTTGGCTCCGGCGCCGGTCTGCCCATGTTCATGCACATTCCCGGTGAGAACCTGAAGGGTGTGTATTCCGCCAACGAGTTCCTGACCCGTATCAACCTGATGAAAGCCTATCGTGAGGACTCCGATACCCCCATCATGGATCTGAAGGGCAAGAAGGTGGCCGTGGTGGGCGGCGGCAACGTGGCTATGGACGCCGCTCGCTGCTCCAAACGCCTGGGCGCTGACGTGTACGTGGTGTATCGCCGTGGCATGGAGGAGCTGCCCGCCCGTCACGAGGAGGTGGAGCACGCCATCGAGGAGGGCGTGATCTTCAAGACCCTCAATAACCCCGTTCAGATCAACGGCGACGAGCAGGACTGCGTCAAGTCCATGACCTGCGTGGAGATGGAGCTGGGCGAGCCCGATGCCTCCGGCCGCCGTCGTCCCGTGGAGAAGAAGGGCAGCGAGTTCGAGCTGGATGTGGACGCTGTCATCATGTCTCTGGGTACCACCCCCAACCCCCTGATCAAGTCCACCACCAAGGGCCTGGAGGTCAACAAGAAGGGCGGTATCATCGTCAACGAGGATGGTCTCACCTCCCGCCAGGGCGTGTATGCCGGCGGCGATGCCGTTACCGGTGCTGCCACCGTCATTCTGGCTATGGGTGCCGGTAAGCTGGGCGCCAAGTCCATCGACGAGTATCTGAGCAACAAGTAAGCGAGAGTTTACATAAAAAGCAAGGACTGTCCCAAGGGAGAGGCTTCGTAAGGAAGTCCTCTCCCTTTGGCTTTTGTAATCGGCCGGAATGATTGGATCGTAGGTAAAATCAATCATATTGGAGGATTACAAAATGGACAAGTACATTTATGACGAGAAAAACGGACTTTGGTATGAATTGCAGGGCGATTGCTATCTTCCCTGCCTGAAACTGCCTAAAGAAGAATCAAGGCATATCGGCATATGGGGACAGCGGCATTTGCGGTATCTAGTATCACAGGGTATGTTACTACATTCTGCTGACAAGCGGCAAGCTGAACGATTACCTTGCCGACATAAACGAGCAAGCAGAGGAACTGTTCTCTCGGCTGGTAAAACAACTTGCCGAAAAGGAGGGCGTAACGGAAGCACTCAAAGCGGAAAACCAAATGCTGTGGGTGCAGAAAATGAATAGCATTCGCGACACCGCTATGGAGATTGTTTCAAACGATTTGATTTACGCATAACAAGCTATCGGAAAGGCTGCTGTCGCAGACGGCGGCTTTTCTTTTTCGGGAAGTATTCAAGAAGTCATAAAGTTCCGTGAGTAATGGAAGAAGGCAATACTTTGAGAAAAAAGAGAGTAATATTCTAAAAACTACTTGAGATTTCGGGAAAAATCTGCTATAATGCTGTTGTATATCTATGGGGTAGGGGGATTTATATCCTTTTTGCCTTAGAAATCATGGAAGGAGGACTTGACTATGGCAAATGGAAATGCGCCGATTATTATCGGCTCGGCTCGGCTCGGCAGGAGCATAGCGCCGTTTTTTCAGCGTGTCAAGTCTTATTTCATACAATTTATAACGAACCAGTTGCCGGAGACAGGGCGCATTGTGCCTTGGCTTCGGCTTTTGCGTTTGCCGGAAGGGTGGTGGTTTGATATTGAAGTTCTAACCGCGACCGGCAAATCTATCTTTTCCGGTTAAACCTCCTGTCTTCTCCGGCGTGTCCGCTGTCGGAGAAAGTAAAAATAGCGGATAGAATTATTTGGGAGGAATGAAAATGAAGAAAAAACTATTTGCAATCCTACTCAGCATTGTAATGGTAGTTGGATTGCTACCGACCGTAGCCTTTGCTGCGGAAAACTACGATTTGTATGTAAACGGCGAGCAATTTACAAGTGAAAAGCTTTCCATCACCTGTGGAGAGGGAACCGCAAGCTACGACCCGAATACAAAGACCCTTACGCTTAACAATGCCACAATTACAAACGGCGGCAAAAGCGATGAAAGTCCTAAGTACGGTATCAGAGTAGTCGGAGACACCGATTTAACGATCAAGCTTTCCGGCACAAACAGCATTACTTTAGATAACGGCGGCGGAATTTTTGCAGACGGCAGCAGTGATAATTACAATATTATCGGTGACGGTAAGCTTACAATCAATGTAAAATGGGATGCACTCTATACGCTTAATGGCAACATCAGCATATCCGAAGGTGCAGAGCTTGATATAACTTCTGTCAAGGGCTGCGGAATTACTTCTTATAATAAAGGAAAGCTTTCCATTGACGGCGCAAAGGTTGCGGTCTCTTCCTATTACACTGCTGCAAGTGCCAAGGAGCTGGTGATTAAAAACAACAGCGAGGTTGTTTTGATCGCAAGCGCGGATCAATTTAACGCAGTGTATATGGGCGATGAAAACGGCGCGGGCAAAATTGAAATTATCAACTCCAAGGTGGAAGCAACAAGCTATTATCCCGCTTTGTTTACCGAGGGCGATCTGACGGTTAACGGCGGCGAGGTAAAATGCACCTCTACTGCGGACGGCGCAATATGGACAAGAGGCGATATTCTGATCAAGGGCGGCGCTAAAGTAACCACTTACAGTGAATACCCCATGGGCGGTAACGGATCTTTCACCGTAGAAGAAGCAGAGATTGATGCAAAGAATACGAATGTGAACAATATCCCTGCAATTTTTGATGAATGTGTGCCTGTGATTGCCGATGGCTATCATCTGAACTATGCAAAAGCTGTAGACTCGGAAGGAACAGAAATTGACCTGCTTTCCAGTGGTACTCAGTACTTTGCACTTTATAAAAATGTTCATTTTATCACAAAGGCTGTCTATCCGGTTTCTTTCGTTGTAACGCCGGACGGTCTGACCAATGTTGTTATTAAAGTGAATGGTCAGGAGGTTACCGGTTCTGTCAGTCTGGAGGCTGGAACTTACCCTGTTGAAGTAACAGCCGATAACTGCAAAGCATACACCGGCAATATAACGATCACCGCCGATGCGGCAACGCATACGCAGACGATTGCAATGACTTATTTACCTGCCGACTACAATAAGGTTGACGAAGCCATTGCTAAGGCAAACGCATTGAACAAGGACAACTACAAGGACTTTACCGGCGTGGAAGCCGCCGTCAATGCTGTTGTCCGTGACAAGAATATTACCGAGCAGAGCGAAGTGGATGCAATGGCAAAGGCTATCGAAGATGCGATTGCTGCTCTTGAGAAAAAACCTGCCAGCACCAAGCCGGGAACATCTGATAAGTCTCCTCAGACCGGTGACACAAGCAGCCTTGCTTTGTGGATGGCCCTGTTGTTCGTCAGCGGCGGTGCAGCCATTGGCACAACGGTTGTCAGCAGGAAGAAAAAGTATAGCGTAAAGTAAAATCAAATGTTTAACCCAAGGGCGGCTGTCGGAAACGGCAGCCGTCTTTCCTGTCACAATATACCGAAAAAGATTGACGAACAAGTGTTCTGTATGATATAATCTATATGCTCTCATTAGAGAGCCACAACTGAATATCTGAGTGAAACACAAGGCAGCTGCCGAAAGGGATTGCGGCTGCGCCGTTCCATTGCAGTGTCTGCCTGCGGAACGGAAAAAGCAGACATTCAAGGTTTCTGAATAGCAGAGCCGGTACATAGTTTCATCAAAGATATAGCGAGAGATCATCTCCCGCTGATTTGATGTGCTGTGTACCGACTCTTTTTGCCGTTATAGACATCGTTCAAACAATTTTGCAGAGGGGGTTAATTTCCGGCCCTTCTCGCTGCCTACCAATTGAGGGGCAAATTGAAAACTGAATGACCGTCCGAATGGGATATGATTCTGCCACGACCTCCCCGATGGGGGCAAGCAGAACAACGCTGCGGTGAGATTCCGAGGCAGGCACAGAAAAACGATATTCGGAGAAAACGGCAAACAATCCGCAAATTTTTCAAGAAACAGTTCCGTTTTACACCCGTGATTTCTCCTATTTGTGAGGAAGTCGTTTGACGGTCAAGACTGTAATTTTTCGCAGATTTCTTTTTGCGGGAGCGCCAAACGGCCTCCGCATCGTCTGCGGCATTTCTATTAGAAAATCCGTGAATTCTGCCGGTCTTGAACAGGACTTTTTCCGGCAAAAACAGGCCTTTTACTCATGTTGTGATTACCGGTACCATGACCCAAAATGCGATTACGATTAAAGCGGATGGGGGAAAAACGGAGCTGGTGACACTTTTCAATGTGGACATTCAAATGAGCAGCGGCTCTGCAATCAAAACGACAGGGCAGGGTGCGGTAACGCTGGAATTGAATGGCACAAATATAGCGAAAAGCAATACCGGCGGTGCCGGTATTCAGAAGATGAATACAGATTGGCTCGTTATTCAGGATAATAGCACGCCTGACGGCAGCTTGACTGCCGCAGGAGGGGACTACACGGCAGACATCGGAGGCAGTTAAGAGGTGCCGATACAAATACCTTTTCTTCCATTGGATGTACCTCCATATCTTCTGGGCCTTGATCCGACCCTGTATTTCGGCAGGTTCCACCCGTCAAAATACATATTACAACTTGCCAAAATAAAAAAGTTGGAAAAAGCTCTTGACAAAATCGAACAAAATGCTATAATAAACAAGTCGCCGGTTGAGGGACTCATTTGCGAGTGTGCTGGAATAGGCAGACAGGCAAGCTTGAGGTGCTTGTGTTCGATTGGACGTGTGGGTTCAAGTCCCATCACTCGCACCATCCCTCTCCTGCGGTGAAAAAAAGAAGAACGGATATGCGCGAGTGGTGGAATTGGCAGACTCGCTAGATTCAGGTTCTAGTGCTCATTACGGGCGTGCGGGTTCAAGTCCCGCCTCGCGCACCATATCGAGTGGTCATAAGGGATTTCACTTATGACCACTCGATTTTTCTATTCTGATACGATTTGATGCAGGGAGCAGGCAAGTGGTCTGCTCCTTTTCGTTATGCTGTTTTCGGCTCTGTGAGGTATTCGACAGCGACTCCTTGGCGGGTATCCGCTTTGTAATGCGGATGCCTCGGCACTGCCGGGATCTCCACATAGCCAACAAAGCGGTAGTAGATCACGATCCGCTGGGTACGATTCTTGCCGATCCCCTCCGTTTCAAACACATCAATGTGGTCGATCAGCTCTCGCAGCAGCGGCGCTGTCAGGTAATCCATCTGCATAAACCGCCGCACAGCAAGGATGAAGCTCTCCCGCTGCTGTTGCTGCTTTCCGGATTCGGACAGCTTCTTGCGAAGGGCGGTGATCTTACTTTTCAGCGCCATTCGCTCCACCTCATATTTATGGGACAGCTGCATAAACCACTCATCACTGACCTTTCCGGTGGCGTTGTCCTCATAGAGTTTTTCATAGAGCCGGGAAACGGTGTCGTTCCGGGTCATCGCCTTTTGCAGTTCCTCCTCACAGCGCTTTTGTTCCCTTAAAAGTTCCTTGTCGGTCTTTCTGGCCAGCAGTTCGGCAAAGGCATCTTCGTCGCTCAGATATTCTACCACCTACACCAAGGGCGGCTCCATCATTTCCGCTTATCCGGAGGAGGCCACCGTACTCATGCGGGCCAGCAGCGAGGACAACTTCTACAAGGCCGGCTGGTGGAACGGCATCGACGATCCTGAGGCGGGCCTGAAGGGCCACGCCCTGGCTACCAACGCCATTTACAGTAAGCTTCTGGGCGCCGATTTCACCGTGGAGTCCGGCGAGACGCCTGAGCCCACCCCCAACCCGGATACCAAGCCCGATACCGGCAAGGATACCCAGTCTCCGGAGACCGGCGACGGCATGACCGTCACCGTGTGGGTCATGGTCGCAACTCTGTCTGTGGCCGCTGTGCTGGTGCTCTCCGCCAAGAAGCGTGAGGATCGATCTTCTTCCGCCACATAACCTGAAAACAGCCTCCTCCGCCTTACAGGCGGAGGAGGCTGCTTTTTCGGCGGGTTGCCGGAAATGGGAAAATGTGGTATGATACTAAAAAACATTTTCCCCGGAGGTGCGTTATGACCCAACTGCAAGGCTTTTTTGAGAAGAACTTCACCCTGTCCCCGGACTACTGCGGGGCATCGGCCCGGATGTCGCCGCTGGCGGCCTTCACCATGTTTCAGGCCATTGCCGCAGAGCACGCCGAGCGTATCGGCGTAGGCGGTGCAGCCATGGCCCGGCGTGGTGCCTTCTGGCTGACGCTCCACAGCCGGGTGGACTTTTTTCGGTGGCCCGCTCTGGCGCAGGAGGTGACGGCGGCCACATGGCCGGAGCACTGCGAGGGGAGATCCCTGCGCTGCTTCCGCAGCTACAGCCTGCGGCAGGGAGATCAGCTGCTGGCGCTGGGCCGCACCCAGTGGGCGGTGCTGGGGGAGAAGGGGCGGCTCATTCCCTTTGCCCAGTCTGGCTTCCCGGAGGATTTCCCCTTTGTGGAGCGGGAGGGCATCACGGAGGCCCCCGCCCGGTTCCGGGACGACCTGCTGCCGGAGGAACTGGTGCAGCGGCATACGGTGCGTTCTACGGACATCGATATGGGCCACCATATGAACAATGTGGCCTATGTGCGGCTGCTGCTGGACTGCTTCCCGGCCAGCGTGCTGGCAGGTGGGGAAATCGCCTCCATGGAGATCCACTATGCCGCTCCCTGCCTCGAGGGGGAGGAGTTGTCGGTTCTCTGCCGCCGGGAGGGCGGCATCTGCCGCATGGCGGTGCGGAAGCCCGACGGCAAGACCGCCGTACTGGCTGCCGTCCGCTTTCACGAAAAGTAAGTGAGCATACAAAAGCCCCGCAGGAAACGCTTCCGCTTCCTGCGGGGGCTTTTTGCTTATCCGAACACGTGGAGGATGACGCACAGCAGGATCAGGCACAGACCCAGACACGCCATCAGTAGTGCAAAAGAGAGACTTCCCTCCATCCGCTGGAAGGTGTCCAGTACGGTACCTACGTGATCTGCCGTCTCCTCTTGGGAGTACTTGCTGTTGTGGGACATGGCCCGCACCACAGAGCTATGGGGCGAGCGGCGGACGTGGTCACGGGTATCCCGCAGCAGAGTGCGGCGCATCACCAGCACCAGTAGGTCCAGCAGGTCGCATGCCACCCGGCACAGGGTCATCAGTACCCGGATGAGCCACCGGAAGAAGGGCTTGTAGACGCTCTCCTCCAAGCTGAGCCACGCCGGCCACAGGGAGCGGTAGCGGACCTCACCGTCCCGACGCTCCGTGAGAAGGGGCCGGATCAGCAGGAAGTATACCAGCATACCGATGGACAGGGAGATGACCACGCCCTTGAGGTTCTCCCAAGCCAGATAGTGGACAGCATGGGAGAAGTCATGACCGCCGGTGAAGGAGAGGGTAGCGGCGGCAATTTTCTCCGACAGCCCATGGGGCAGCAGACCCAGCATCGGCAGCGGTATCGCTGCCAGCACCAGCGCCGCCACGGAGAGGGGCGTTCCCCAGCGCCGGGAGGCGGCGTGGGCATCTGCCGGTGCCGTCTGCCAGAATACCGCCACATAGATCTTGGTGAGATAGGCCGCCGTCAATCCACCGGACAGCAGGAACAGCCACTCCGCCGCCGTGATGGCGATGCTGCCGGTCTCCACAGCCAGCTCCACCACAGCCTCGTGGACCAGCGTTTTGCTGACGTAGCCCAGAAAGCCGGGGATACCGGCCAGGGAGCAGGCTCCGCACAGGAACAGCCCGTGGAGCAGGGGCTTGCCCCGCCCGAAGCCACGGATGCGGTTCAGATCCAGCTGGTGGGTGTTGTAATACACCACACCGGCAAAGAGAAACAGGGTCAGCTTCACCAGCGAGTGGTTCAGCATATACAGCACCGTACCGTGGGCGGCCAGAGCGTTGTGCTCCCCCAGCAGGGTCAGCATGGCCACGCCCACCAGAATGAACCCGATCTGAGATAGGGAGGAGCAGGCCAGAATGTACTTGAGGTTGGTGGAGAACACCGCCATCACGGCGCCCAGCACCATGGTGATGCAGCCCAGTATCAGCACCAGAACGCCCCAGCTGCGGCTGCCCGGCAGCAGGTAGACGGTGACGACCAGAATACCGAAGATACCCGCCTTGGTCAGCACGCCCGACAGCAGAGCGCTGGCGGGGGCCGGGGCCACCGGGTGTGCCTTGGGCAGCCAGATGTGCAGCGGGAACACACCCGCCTTGGCGGCGAAGCCGAAGAACACGCACAGAGCCGCCCACCACAGGGCCGTGCGGTCCGTTACGGCGGCGCAGGCCGCCTTCAGCTCCGACAGCACCAGTGTCCCCGTCAGATGCTGGAGCAGGAACAGCCCCATCAGCGTCACAAGACCGCCCAGAACAGCGATGGTCAGATAGGTCTTTCCGGCGTCCAGCGCCTCCGGCGTCTCCTCCTGTACCACCCACACATAGGAACCGAGGCTCATAAGCTCGAAGAACAGGAAGGTGGTCTTGAGATCCGCCGACAGGAACACGCCCAGTGTGAAGCTCAGGCAAATGAGAAAGAAGAAATAGTACCGCCGCAGGTGGTGATGGCCCCGGAAATACTGGGGAGACAGCATGGCGCAGATGAGCCACATGAAGCACACCACCAGCCCATAGAGCCGCTGGAAGCCGCCAAAGGTGAAGGACAGCCCCACTACGGGGGAGACGATGACTGTCCCTACCGGCAGACGGCACAGGGCCAGCATGGCCCCCAGCACCAGCAGCGCCGTGGCGATGACCAGCTCTCCGACCCACTGAGCGGAGAGCTCCCTCCGCCGTGGGATAGCGATGCCGACAGCCATGACGGCGGGCAGCATAAACAGAATCAGCAGATAGAAGGTCGTCACAGTGTCACCGCCTCTCGAATCAGATCCAGCAGTCCCTGGGGCATCAGACCCATCAGCAGGCAGGCCGCCGCCAGCACCACCATGGGTACCAGCATCTGCCACCCCGCCTCATGGACGGAGCCCTCCGGAATGGCCGGAGCGCTGTGCCGGGGGAACCATGCCCGGACTGCGATCTGGAACATATAGATAGCCGTCAGCAGCGCCGACACCAGCAGCACGCCGAAGCCGATGATGGGCAGGGGCTGATAGGTGTCCACCGCCGCCAGAGCGATGTACCACTTGCTGACAAAGCCGGTGAAGGGGGGGACGCCCGTCAGGGCGCAGGCCGCCACCGTGTAGCACACGAAGGTCACGGGCATCCGCTTGCCCAGCCCCTCCAGCTGATGGACGTACTCCCGGTGACTGTAATGCAGCACGGCTCCGGCAGTGAAGAAGGCCAGGATCTTCACCACGGAGTGGACGATGAGGTGCAGGAAGGCCGCCGTCAGCGCCGGGAGGGTCATAATGGTAGCGGCGAAGAGGATGTACGACAGGTTCGACACCGTGGAGTAGGCCAGCCGCCGCTTGAAGTGCCGTTGCTTCACAGACATACAGGAGGCGAACAGGATGGTGATAAGGGTCAGAGTCATCACCGCCTGCTGCGCCCACGTCCCCACCAGGATCTCCGTGCCGAAGGCGTAGTAGATCAGGCGGATACAGGCGAAGGCACCGGATTTCACCACGGCCACCGCATGCAGGAGCGCCGTCACCGGGGTAGGCGCCACCGCCGCAGCGGGCAGCCATGCGTGCAGGGGCCAGATGGCCGCCTTAACGCCAAAGCCTACAAAGGCCAGCACGAATACCGCCAGCAGCAGCTGCCGATCGCCGGTGTAGCCCGCCAGATGGCCGCCCAGTGTGAAGTCCTGCGCATCGTTGACAACGAGAAAAACCAGCCCGATAAAGGCCAGCGCCGCCCCGCTCATGGAGTAGACGGCGTACTTGACGCCGGCCTTCCGGGCGGTGGTGGACATGGGCTGCATCACCAGCGGAAGAGTGGCCAGTGTCAGCAGCTCATAGAACAGATACATGGTCATCATGTTTCCGGCGAAGGCCACTCCCAGCGTTACGCCGAAGGAGACGGTGAAAAACGACCAGAACATGGACAGATGCTTCTCGTGGCTCATGTAGTCGAAGGCGTACAGCATGGTAAAGGGCCACAGGGTAGCGGCCAGCCCCGCAAAGAGCCGGGAAGCGCCGTCCATCCGCAGGGTAAGGGTCAGCTCCTCCGTGAAGCGCAGCAGCTGGAAGCTCTCGCTGCCGCAGCGGAGAATGGAGAGCCATGTTATCGCCGAGGTCAGGCAGATCAGCACCCCATAGAACAGATGGCGGCTGCGAGTGCTGGGGAAGCGGATCAGGTACGAGGCAAGCCCGCCCACCAGCGGCAGGAAAATGGGAAGCGTCAGATAAAGTCCGTTCATTTACCCGCACCTCCTTAAAGCACCTGCGCTGCCAGAGACTGGAACAGCGCCGTCAGCCGGTCGGGGAACAGACCCAGCACCAGACACACCGCCGCCAGCACCACCAGCGGCAGGGTCATGGCCGGAGGCTCCCGGAGCCGTGGCTCCCCGGCGAAGCCCTCGCCGGGGAAGAAGCCGCTGACGATGGGGGCGAACAGGTATCCCGCCGTCAGCAGTGCCGACACCAGCAGCACCGCCGGGACCAGATAGGCCAGAGGGCCGCCGAGTCCGTCCAGTGCCGCCAGAGAGATGGCCCACTTGCTGACAAATCCCCCGAAGGGCGGGATACCTACCAGCGACAGAGAGACGAACACCAGACACAAAAACGTCACCGGCAGGCGCCGTCCCAGTCCCCGGAAGTCCTCCACGTTCCGCAGCCCTGCCAGATGGATGATGACGCCGGCAATGAGGAAGAGACCGATCTTGGCCCATGCGTGGAAGAATACCTGCAAAAGGCCGCCGGTGAGGCCGTCCTCCGTTAGCAGGAACAGTGCCGTCAGCACGTAGGAGATCTGGGAGATACTGGAGTAGGCCAGACGCTTCTTGAAGTCCCGCTCGCCGTAGGCCAGCATGGAGCCTATGAACACCGTCCCCAGCGCCAGCACCAGACAGGCCGTCTGAACCCATGTACCCCGCAGCGCAGAGGGACCGGCGATGAAGTACAGTACCCGGATGATACCGATGACGCCCGCCTTGGTGATGATACCCGACAGCAGGGCGCTGGCAGGAGCGGGAGCCACCGGGTGGGCCGAGGGGAGCCAGTTGTGCATGGGGAACAGGCCTGCCTTTGTGCCAAAGCCCAGCACCACGAAGAATACCGCCAGCAGCTCCAGTCCCGTGTGCTGCCCGGCAATGAGGGTGCCGCCGGGGGCAAAGTCCAGGGTGGAGGTATTGGTGTAGAGCACCACGATGCCGAACAGCACGAAGAAGGCCCCGCCAATGGAGTAGTAGAGGTACTTCATAGCGCCGGTCACGGCGTCGTGGGTCAGCTCATGGAGCACCAGCGGCATGGAGCAGAGACTGGTGAGCTCGTAAAAGACGTACATGGATACGAAGTCTGCCGACAGGGCCGTTCCCAACAGCATCCCCTCCGACAGAAAGAGGAACACATAAAACCGTGCCTCATTTTGGGAGTGGCTCATGTACTCCACGGAGTAGATGAGGGCCAGCAGCCACGCCACCACCGTCAGGGCGGAAAACACGGCTGCTACACCGTCCAGCTTCATGGCGATGGTCAGGGACTCCGTCAGATGCCAGATGTTGGTGGTATAGCTGCGTCCGGACACCAGCGTCCAGACCACCAGCGCCGTTTCGATGATCTGCATGGTCAGCAGAAATGTGAGCCGCCCCCGGCGGCTGGGGAAGGGGAGCGCTGCCGCCAGACCGGTCAGCAGGGGCAGTGCGATCAAGAGAATCAGCATAGATGGTCACCTGTTCCTTTCCGGTCAGCCGCAGAATAGACCCATGCCCATGGCGAACAGCTCCGTCACGGCGGCGGAGCCAAGGCCAACGGCCAGATTCATGGCCGCCAGCCCCGCCGTAGGCAGGGGGGAGAAGCGTTTGGGACGCTGGGCGTGTTCCGTCTCCTCCGGCACCCAGATCAGCATGGCGGTGTAGAGGAAGTAGAGCACGTTCAGCACCGTGGAGGCCCCCAGCGCCAGCCATACCGCCCAGACTCGCCACCCGACGGTGGCGGCGGCAGCGGTGGCGAAGTACAGCTTGGGGATGAACCCGGCGAAAATGGGAATACCCACCATGGACAGAGCGCCTATGGTGAACAGCACGCCTGCTGCCGGAGCCCGATGGGCCGCCCCCCGCAGGGAACGGAAGTCCTGATGGCCGCCGGATGCCCCGGCCAGCCCTGCCCCGGAGAGGAACAGCATGGGCTTGGTGACGGCGTGGGCCACGATCTGCAGCAGCGCCGCCAGAAGGGCGGCTTGGGTCCCCATGCCCAGCCCCATGTAGATGTATCCGATTTGTGCGCCGGAGGAGTAGGCGATCATGGTCCGCAGCCGCCCCGTCTGAATGGCGGAAATGCTGCACACCACCATGCCGCCGATGCCCAGCACCAGCAGCAGGTCCTGAATACCGCTGGCGGCAAAGACCTCGATGCCGATGACCTGATAGATGATCTTGATGAGCAGGAAGATGTATCCCTTGGACACCACTCCCGACAGGATACCGGCGGAGGCGGGGGTGGCCCGACCATAGGTGTCGGGCATCCAGAAGTGGAAGGGAAACAGGCCGCTCTTAATGGCAAGTCCGCCCACCATCAGACCGATGGCCACGGTCATGGAGAAGCGGTAGGTGCCGTCGGCCCACAGCAGGGCAATGGACTCCTTCAGCTGTGGGAACAGCAGCTGGCCCGTAATGGAGTAGGTGAAGATGACGCCGATGAGAAACAGCCCGGAGCCCACCAGAGAAAAGATCATGTACCGCACGGCGGCCAGCAGGGGCCGTCCGCCGTCACGGGCCGCCAGCAGGCAGCAGGAGGCGATGGTCAGTACCTCAATGAACACGTAGGCGGTGAAGATATCATTGGTGTAGCACAGGGCCAGCAGAGCCACGTGGGCCAGATCGATCATCACCCAGTAAAGCCGCATCCGGTGCTCCGGGATATCCCGGCGGATGCGGGGCATCCCACCCAGCACGCTCATCAGCATCACCGCCGCAAACAGCAGGGCCATGAAGGACTCCAGCACCCCCACGGTGATCTCGTTGCCCCACGGGGCGGGGTAGTGACCCATCATATAGGAGTAGCTGGTGCCGTTCACGGCGCAGAATACCAATAGCGCCGCCTGCATACAGACGCTGACGCTCAGCAGGAACAGTGTCAGTCCTCTGGCCCAGCGGTCGTTGGCGGCAAAGGAGATCACAGCGCATACCAGCGACAGAATGATGGCAAAGAGGGGGAAGTTCTGCACGAAGCTCATCGACGATCCCTCCTCTTTTTCTTATGGGAGATCATCATGTAGAGCTTATCCACGTCCAGTGTCCGATACGTCTTGTAGATCCGCACCGTCAGCGACAGCATCACCGCCGACACGCTGACGGAGACCACGATGCCCGTCAGCACCAGACCGGCGGGAATGGGATTGACGTACCGGCTCATGTCCGTGACACCGTCCACGATGATGGGAGCGGTGCGCCCGGCGATGTAGCCCCGGTCCGCCAGCAGCAGAAAAACACCGCTGTCCATGATGTCCAGTCCGATGACCTTCTTGATGAGATTCCGGGAGAACAGCAGCATACAAAAGCCGATGACGAACAGCAGCACCGCCACGGCCTCCTCATAGTTAAAGGGGAGATTTTCCAGATGCATTTTTTACAGCTCCCCCCTTCGGAAGTACATATAAAAGCTATACATGGTGCAGCACACCACCAGTCCCACCGCCACGTTCAGCGGCAGGATCAGACCGCCGGAGAGAATGTTCCCCGGCGTGCCGGGCGAGATGATGGAGTGCAGATGATTGGCGCCGGTGAAGAAGGAGTAGCTCTTGGCCAGACAGTAAAAGCCCAGAGAGCACACCACCACCGCCCGGAGAATGGAGGCCCGGAAGGTGCGGGAGGCGGCCTCGTCGCCCCATACCAGCGCATAGATCATCAGACCCGCCGCCAGCACCGCTCCGCCGGAGAAGCCTCCGCCGGGGGAGAGATGGCCGTTGAGCAGGATGTATACGCCGAACAGCAGGATCACCGGGATCAGTCCCCGGCACACCCCGGCCACAATGGGATCGGCGGCGTAGTTCACCACCTCCTTGGGCAGGGGGCGGCGCTTTTTGGGGGAGAGATTCATGAGAATGGTCACGGCGCACACGGCGGTGAACAGCACGAAGGACTCACCCAGCGTATCGAAAGCACGGTAGTCTAAGATCATACCCGCCACGGTGTTGACGGCCCCGGTCTCCTTCGTACCCTGCTCCACATAGCGCTGGGCCACCTCATTGACGGTGGGGGCATCCGCCGAGCCGTAGCGGGGGAGGTTGGCCACCGTCATCAGCATCAGCGCCGCAAACACGGCGCACAGCAGGAAGGCCAGCACATTATAAAGCCGCAGGGAGCGCCGCAGGGAGCGTAGGAAGGTGTCCCGATCCCGCTTGGGCTGATAGGGCTCCACAGCCTCCGGCTGAGGTTCGTCCTTCTCCACATACAGCTGCTGAGTCAGGTCCAGATCGCCCTCCAGCCACTGGTGCAGCAGTTCCTGCTCAGTGGGTCGCTTCGTTTTCTTCATGGGGTTCCTCCTCTCCTTGCGTCTCCTCCACGTCGGCATCCCGGTCGATGCGGTCGATGCGCCGCAGCGTCAGGAAGAACAGGATGCCGGTGATGCCTGCGCCTACGGCGGCCTCGGTCAGGGCCAGATCGGGCGCCTCCAGCAGGATCCAGATGACGGACATGATGATGGAGTAGGCCATGTAGATGATGACCGCCCGCAGGGGCTTTTTCACCAGCGCCGTGGCCACGGCGCACACCAGCAGACCCGCCAGCAGCAATAGACGGAATACGGTGCTCATGGGGCGCTCACCTCCTCCGTCTCCTCCGGCAGTTCCAGATAGCGGGCCAGATCCTCCTGCCCGGCCCGGTACTCGAATTGCGCCAGCATATGGCTGGACAGGGGAGAGGTATACCACTGGATCACCAGCACCAGCACCAGCTTCCACAGCACGGCCCGGAAGCCCACCGCCACCATGACGCCCAGCAGCACCAGCCCCAGCGCCAGCGTGTCGGCGATGGCGGCGGCATGGAGCCGGTTCAGGGCATAGTCAAAGCGGAACAGGCCCAGCAGCGCCGTAAGCAGGGCGAAAAGCCCCCCCACCACGCACAGGGCCGTCACGCCAAAGCGGATCCATTCACCGATCATGGGACGCCTCCTCCTTTTTCCGCTGATTGCGCTGATAGAGATTGATGTAAATGCGGCAGAGCATCATCACGGCGATAAACGACAGCACCACATAGATCAGGGCGATGTCCGCCAGATAATCCTCTCCCAACAGGAAGGTCAACACTACGATGACCATCACCACGATGGTGCCGACGAGGTTGATGCCGATGATGCGGTCCACCGTCAGCCTGGCCCGGATGATATACACCAGCGCTGCCAGAATGCCTGCGGCCAGTACCACCAGAGCGCCCCAGAACAGATAGTTATAGCACTGCTCGATCAGATCCATCACTTGCTGCCCTCCAGCTTCTTCAGAATACGAACCAGATTCCAGTCCGGGATGGCCTCACCGCCGTCCTTATCCAGACACAGTACCAGAAATTCCTCCTCGTGCTGCCGGATGGTGACGGTGCCGGGGGTCAGGGTGATGGAGTTGGACAGCAGCACACGGGAGCTGGCCTCCTCCAGCGGCACCTGCAGCCGCACCACGGCAGGGCGGTAGGCAGCCTTGGGGGAGAGAATGACCTTCATGGTCTGCACATTGGCCTTCACGATCTCCCATACCAGCGTCACGCCGTATTGGAGATACCGCCCCAGCCGCCCCAGTACCCGCCGCTCGTTCCGGGGATGATACCCCAGCACGGCGACGCAGAAGGCATATACAAGCCCCGTTACGACGATGCCGAACAGGCAGATCTCCAGCGTCACCCGCCCGTTGAAAATAAGCCACAGCAGAAACAGAAACACACACATCAGCATGGACTGTCACATCCTTTTCCGGGGCGGGCTGTTCCGTACCCATCCCCTGATAATTTACATAAAACGTCCAAAGTTGCACGCAAAATTTATTGTACCATGGTTAGAAAGCACAAGTCAATAAAAACCGGTTTCACAATGCGAAAAAATGAAGGAAAGCCGCCGGGAAACCCGGAAAGTCCCAGCCCGCAGCATAGGAAATCGTGCCGGTTTTTGGCATATTTCCACCGCCGGAAGGCACCCCTTGCGCCGGAGGGCGTCTCCTGTTATAATACGGTGAAGAACAGGAGGTGCGTTCATGGCGCTATACACACAAAAGGCCATCATGCGGGCCTTTGGGGAGATGCTGGAGGAGATGCCCTTCGACAAGATCACCGTGACGGCCCTTGTAAAGCGGTGCGATATCAGCTCCAACACCTTTTATTACCACTACCGGGACATCTATGATCTGTTGGATGCGTGGTTCCATCTGGAGTTGGGCCGCTTCACCGGAGAGGGTACCGACTGGCATACATCCACCAAGGCCGTCATGCGGGAGTGTCAGGCCCATCCCGCCAAGATCTACCATGTGTTCAACGCCCTGTCACGGGACCGGATGGAGCAGTATGTGTTCTCCCTGACGGACGACACCTTTTTCCGGCTGGTGCAGCAGCGGACGGCAGACAGCGGCCTGCCGCAGGAGCGGGTGGAGGAGATCGCCGCCTTCTGCCGCTATGCCTATGTGGGCTTTTTCCTGCAATTCCTGTGGAACCGTATGGAGGCGGACATCGACCGCAGCGTGGACCGGCTGGGGGAGCTGATGACTGCCTTTGTCCGCAGCGCCATGGCGGAGCCGTCGAACTGAATTTTCGGATAAACCGGCAGAAATGTCCCAAATAGGACGCTTCTGCCGCCGTCTATGAGGGCGGGGCTATCATGCGGCCTAGAAGACGGCGGAAAAGTACGATATCAACGTGCCGTGGCTGATCCTCATGGATCCCACCTCCGCCTGCAATATGCGCTGCACCGGCTGCTGGGCGGAGGAGCACCAAAACTGAAGTCGATAAACGAGAGGCCCACGGCATGGCCGTGGGCCTCTCCCTGTCCGGAGATAAAAGACAAATTGTAACCATTTTGTGCATATTTTGTAATTGCAATTCCCATGGGGATAGACCATAATAGAATACAGTTTCACGCAGCTTACGGGACAGCCTGCAGAGTGATCTGCGGGCTGTCTTTCTGGATAGACAGCATCGGTCACGTTCAATACCATAGGAGAATCGCATGGGCTTTAACACACTACCCTTTATTTTCATCTTTCTGCCGGTGTTTCTGGCAGTATATTACCTGATGCCGGAGCGACTGCGAAACGGCGTTCTGGCATTAGGGAGTCTTGTCTTTTACCTGCTCGGCACATGGAAGCGGCCGTGGTGTCTGGCGCTGCTGATGGGGCTCATGGCTCTGACGTGGCTCTCCGGCCGGAAGCTGGCGGGGAGCAAGCCCCTGCTGGTGGGGAACCTGCTGGTGCTGGGCCTGTGCCTTTTCGGCTTCAAATATGCCGGCCTGCTGGGCAGTGGCATCGCCCTGCCGCTGGGCCTGAGCTTTTACTCCTTCCAGATGGCCGCCTACGTCATCGACGTGTACCGTGGCCGCATGGAGCCGGAGGAGTGTCCGGTGTCCTACGCCGCTGAGATCCTGATGTTCCCCAAGCTCCTCTCCGGCCCTCTCATGGATCCGGCGGATCTGAAAGCGCAGATGTACCGCCGCACCTGCACCCTGCGGGAGCTGGATGCGGGCCTGCGGGACTTCATCATCGGCCTTTCCATGAAGGTGCTGCTGGCCAACCAGATCGGCGGCCTGTGGCGTCAGGTCAAGACCATCGGCTTCGAGAGCGTCTCCACCCCTATGGCGTGGCTGGGCCTTGTGGCCTACTCCCTGCAGCTGTATCTGGACTTCTGCGGCTATTCGTGGATGGCCATCGGCGTGGGGGAGATGCTGGGCTTCCGGCTGCCCCGGAACTTCGAGCATCCCTACGCCGCCCGCTCCATGCGGGACTTCTGGCGCCGCTGGCACATCAGTCTCAGCTCTTGGTTCCGGGACTATGTGTATATCCCGCTGGGCGGCAGCAAAAAGGGGGAGGGCCGTACCTACCTGAACCTGCTGGTGGTGTGGCTGTTTACGGGCCTGTGGCACGGCAGTACGCTGAACTTCCTGCTGTGGGGACTGTTCCTCTTTGCCCTCATCTCTCTGGAGCGTCTGGGCTGGGGCAAGGTGCTCCGGCGCAGTCAGGTGATCTCCCGGCTCTATATGCTCCTGGTGATCCCCCTAAGTTGGATGCTCTTCGCCATCCCCTCCCTGAAGGACATCGGCAGCTATATCGGGCGGCTCTTTGCCTTCTCCGGCGGCACGGCGGTCCATGCACGGGACTTTCTGGTCTACGGACGGCAGTACGCCGTGGTGTTGGTCATCGGTCTGCTGGTGTCCACGCCCTTACCGGAGAAGCTCTGGCGCCGCATCCGCACCTCCCCGCTGGGAACGGTGCTCCTGCTGGTGCTGTTCTGGGTATGCGTTTACTGTATGGCGGTGGCCACCAACGACCCCTTTATGTATTTCAGCTTTTGAGGACGAGCAGCCATGAAGAGATTAGAACCAAAACAGAGAGGACTGGCCGTGCTGGCCATCCTGCTGGTGGCCACCTCCCTGGCAGCCACCGTAACGGGCCTTGTGCTGAAGGCCCAGCTGCAAAAGTATGTAGGGGGCTGGGAGGACCGTCTGGCCATCGCCGTGCCATTCATGCTGCTGCATGACAACACGGACCTCCGCCGCATGGAGCAGGCCAAGCAGCGTAGTCAGGATGAGCCAAAGCAGCCGGAGCAGCCCACTGAACCGGAAAAGCCTGCCGAGCCGGAGCAGCCCACTGAACCGGAAAAACCCGACGAACCGGAGAAGCCGCAGGTGCCGGGAGTGCCTACGGAGCTTCCCACCGTGGTGCCGGGGGCCAAGTACGGCGAGGACGAGAGCTTTTTCGACGATGCCCTGTTCATCGGAGATTCCCGCATGGTCAGCTCCGCCTACTATGCAAGGCTTGGCAAGGCGGATTACTTCACAGACGTTGGCATGAATGTTTTCCAGATGTTCTCCGTTACCGCCTCGGACGATAACTTCGATGCCACGGACCTGACGACCCTGCTGCAAAACCGTACCTATAAGAAGATCTTCATCATGCTGGGCATCAACGAGTGTGGCTACCCCATGAGCAGCCTGCTGAGCGCCTATCAGGAGGACATCGACACCTTGAAAAGGCTCCAGCCGGATGCCACCATCTACCTGCTGAAGGTCTACGGCGTGTCCCGCTCCGTGGCGGAGGGTACCAGCTACTTCAGCCCCCAGCGCCTACAGGAGATCAACGACGGCATCGCCGGTCTGGCCGACGGCAAGAAGGTTCACTGTCTGGATGCCGCCCACCTCTACTGCGATGACGAAGGCTACATGAAGGAGGAGTACACCAGCGACGGCGTCCATCCCTACGCCAAGGATGCAGCGCTGTTTGCCCAGTGGCTGTGCCAGCAGATCAGCGGCGGCCGGTAGGCCTTTACAGATCACCGGATGTGTGGTATCCTGTGTAAGAACACAAAGGGAAAGGGGGCGGCAAAATGTCGGGACTCTATGACCGGGTGCAGCGCAGCCCCCGGCAAAAAACCTTCCCGTGGTGGGCGGTCATTCTGGCGATCGCTCTGGTAGTGCTGACCTGCATCGGCCTGTTCATCAGCCGACCCCAGCACATCAAGAACCGCTACGAGGCCTGCATGGACGCCGTCTCCGCCAGCACCATCTATGCCAAGCGCCACCGGGGCGTCCGGGCGCTGGTGGACGGACAGGAGCTGCGCCTGCGGGAGAGTAACGCCCGATCCATATACAGCAGTCTGGCCGCTTTGGGCGTGGGCCACTTCACCGACCGGCTGCCGGAGGGGGAGCCGGATGCCACCCTTTATTACAGTGACACCTCGGTGATGCGCCTGTGGCGCTATCCGCTGAAGCGCAGCAGCTCCGGCCGTTGGGAGGGTGTGTTCGTTTCCTTTGTATCGCTGGATGGCACCACCTACTCCTACTACACCGACCGAACGGACTGGCAGAATATCTCATGGCCATTGTCACCTGAGAGCAACGCCCCGTGGAGCAACTGAAGAATGACCGAAGGAGGTGTGACCTGTGGGTCACACCTCCTTTTTCACAGCTCCTGCTTGATGGAGCGTATGGCATTTTTCTCCAACCGGCTCACCTGCGCCTGCGAGATGCCGATCTCGGAGGACACCTCCATCTGGGTCTTGCCCTGACAGAACCGCAGGGCCAAGATGTTCCGCTCACGGGGCTGCAAGTGGGAGATGGCGTCCTTCAGCGCCAGCTGCTGCAGCCAGCCCTCATCGCTGCTGTGGTCGTCCCGGATCTGATCCATGACGCATACGGCGTCCCCGCCGTCGGCGTACACCGGCTCATACAGAGACACCGGGGCCGACATGGCGTCCATGGCGAACACCACCTCCTCACGGGGCAGCTCCAGCTCCTGGGCGATCTGCTCCACCGTAGGCTCCCGCTGCTGCTGGCGCAGGAGCCGCTCACGGGCCTGCAGGACCTTATAGGCAGTGTCCCGCATACTCCGGCTGACCCGCAGGGTGCTGTTGTCCCGGAGATAGCGGCGGATCTCCCCCACGATCATGGGAACGCCATAGGTGGAGAACCGCACCGGCTGACGGATGTCGAAGTTGTCGATGGCCTTGATAAGACCGATGCACCCCACCTGAAACAGATCGTCGGCGTTCTCGCCCCGGCTGCTGAACCGCTGGATCACCGACAGCACCAGCCGGAGATTGCCCCGGATCAGCCGCTCACGGGCCGCCATATCCCCCTGCTTGGTGCGCCGGAGAAGCTCCATCATCTCGTCGTTTTTCAGGATCTCCAGCCGGGCTGTATTGATCCCGCAGATTTCCACCTTCCCCTGCATACGCCGCCTCCACCACTCGGATGATGACAGTATTTCCCGCAGATAGGCGGCTTATACGGCGTGACAAAAATCCCGCACATTCGACGGAGAATAGAGAAAGCCTCTTGGCTGTCAAAAAGGGGGGACACTTTCGTCAACGGGGCGGAAGGGTGTGTGCGGGAAACCCGGAAGGGGTGTCCTGCACGATAATAATCACCATTTTTTAGAACTTTTTTGAAGTTCTGAAAAATGATTGCAGCGTGTCGAAAAAAACTTTTCGACACGCTGAGTCCCTCAGCTGTCAGATACAGCTGAGGGACTTTTGACCTGTAAACTATTTCGCCCTTACACCATGCGGCAGGACTCCACCTCGCCGCAGTCATCCGGGAACCTACTGTGGTCGTACTCGATGCCGTTGCGGTCATAGTAGTTCTTGATGGCGGACTTGATGGACTCCTCCGCCAGCACAGAACAGTGCAGCTTGTGGGCCGGCAGACCACCCAGCGCCTCCACCACCTGCCGGTTGGTGACGGCCAGCGCCTCATCGATGGTCTTGCCCTTAATCATCTCCGTAGCCATGGAGGAGGAGGCGATGGCGCTGCCGCAGCCAAAGGTCTCGAATTTCACATCCTCGATCACGCCGTCCTTGATTTTCAGGTACATCTTCATGATGTCGCCGCACTTGGCGTTGCCCACCTGCCCCACGCCGTCGGCATCGGGAATCTCACCCACATTCCGGGGGTGCATGAAATGATCCATTACAGTATCGGTATACAGTGCCATGATAGTACTCCTTTCACTAAATCAACGCTTACAGCATGAATTGCTTCTTACCGGATTCCAGATCCTTCCATACCGGGGACATGGACCGCAGATACGCCACCACACGGGGAACCTCCCGCAGGATGTGGTCGATCTCCCACGGCTGGTTCCACTCGCTGAGACTCAGCCGCAGGGAGCCATGGGCCACCTCATGGGGCCGCCCGATGGCCAACAGCACATGGCTGGGATCCAGGGAGCCGGAGGTGCAGGCGGAGCCGGAGGAGGCGCAGATGCCTGCGTCGTCCAGCAGCAGCAGGAGAGACTCGCCCTCAATGCCCTCGAAGCAGAAGTTGACGTTGCCGGGCAGCCGGTTCACCGGGTCGCCGTTGAGAGCGCTGTGGGGGATCTGGGACAGCCCCGCAATGAGCTTGTCCCGCAGAGCCGTCACCTTGGCCCGGTTCTCCTCCATGTGGGCGCAGGCATCCTCCAGCGCAGCGGCCATGGCGGCGATGCCGGGGACGTTCTCCGTACCGGCCCGCTTGCCCCGCTCCTGTGCGCCGCCCTCGATGAGACTGGTGATGGGTACGCCCTGCCGGACATACAGAGCACCTACGCCCTTGGGGCCGTGGAACTTGTGGCCGGAGAGACTCAGCATATCGATGTGCTGGGCCTTGACGTCAATGGGCAGGTGTCCCACTGCCTGCACGGCGTCGGTGTGGAACAGCACGCCCGCCTCCCGGCATACGGCGCCGATCTCCTCGATGGGGAGGATGCTGCCGATCTCGTTGTTGGCGTACATCACCGTTACCAGACAGGTATCCGGCCGGATGGCCTCCTTCACCTGCTGGGCGGTAACGGTGCCGGTGGGGCCCACCGGCAGCAGCGTCACCTCGAAGCCCTGCTTCTCCAGCCGCTTCAGGGAGTGGAGGACGGCATGGTGCTCGAAGGCGGTGGAGATGATGTGCTTCTTGCCCTTCAGTCGTCCCAACTCCGCAGCGGACAGCAGAGCCTGATTGTCGGCCTCACTGCCGCCGGAGGTGAAGAGGATCTCACGGGGCTTGCAGTTCAGGCACCGGGCCATGGTCTCACGGGCGCTCTGCAGCAGCTCGGCGGCGTGCTGGCCCACACTGTGCAGGCTGGAGGGGTTTCCGTAGTTGTCCTCCAGCGCCGGCAGCATGGCGGCCAGTGCCACAGGACTCATCTTGGTGGTAGCGGCATTATCTGCGTATATCATAGGGATTCCTCCTGAAAAGATTTACCTACCATTTTGGTATGTTAGTAGTATAGCAGGATCAACCTACCAAGTCAAGGGGTATTGAAAATTTTGGGAGAAAAAGCCCTCTCCGCCGGTGCGCTTGCATCTCACCCTGCTTTGTGATACACTGAAGCACATATATAGATTCAGGAGATAACGCATATGACCGACTACCTTCACATACAGCTGCCGCCGGATCAGATCCGGGGCATCAGCAGCATCGGATTGGCCCATATGGGGGATGCCGTGTATGAACTGCTGGTGCGGACATGGCTCTGCGCCCACGGCAAGGCCACCGGCAAGGGCCTGCACCGGGCCACGGTGGCGCTGGTGTGCGCCCCCAAGCAGGCGGAGCTGGCCCAGCGCATCCTGCCCCTGCTGACAGAGGAGGAGCAGGCGGTGTTCCGCCGGGGCCGCAACGCTAACGTCCACTCCATTCCCGCCCACGCCAGCCGTGCGCAATACCAGCAGGCCACGGCGCTGGAAGCGCTGCTGGGCTGGCTGCATCTCAGTGGCCGCCACGACCGGGTGGAGCAGCTGTTCGCCGTGATGATGGAGGAGGAATAATATGCCGCTGGACGCCATTTGTATGCAGGCCGTGGTCCGTGAGACCGCCGCACAGATAGAAAATGCCCGCATTGAGAAGATCCAGCAGCCGGCACGAGATCAGGTGATCCTGCTGCTGCGGGGCGGGCGGCGGCTCCTGCTCAACGCCGGAGCCAGCCAGCCCCGGCTGCATCTGACCCAGCAGCTGCGGGACAACCCCGCCCAGCCCCCCATGTTCTGTATGCTGCTGCGGAAGCATCTGGCCGGGGGACGGCTGCTGCGTCTGGAGCAGGAGCCGCTGGAGCGTGTGGTGACGCTGACCGTCCGGGCGGTGGACGAGCTGGGGGAGCAGAGCGACTATCGCCTGATCTTAGAGGCCATGCCCCGCCACGCCAACCTCATTCTGGTGGATCGGGAGGGCCGCATCGTGGACTGCCTGCGCCGGGTGGACTTCGAGATGTCCCAGCAGCGTCAGGTGCTGCCGGGGCTTTACTACCACCTGCCGCCCCGTCAGGATAAGTGCGACCCGCTGACGACGGAGGAGGATGCCTTCCGCCGCCTGCTGGCCCGGCGCCCGGAGGACAGTCCGCTGGACCGCTGGCTCATGGACACCTTCACCGCCATTCCGCCCCTGCTGGCACGGGAGTTGGTCTGCCGCACCTGCGGCGAGACGGACGCCCGCAGCACCGACCCCGACACCCTGTGGCAGACCTTCCACACATGGCAGCAGCAGGTGCAGGAGGGCCGCTTTCTCCCGCAGCTGCTGGAGCGTGAGGGCCGACCGGCGGACTTTTCCTATTTCCCCGTGACCCAGTACGGACCCTCGGTCACCTGCCGCACCTACGACACCTTCGCCCAACTGCTGGATGACTTCTATCAGGGCCGGGAGCAGGCGGACCGTGTCCGCCAGAAGGGGCAGGATCTGATGAAGGCCGCCACCGCCGCACGGGATCGTGTCCGCCGGAAGCTGGCCCTTCAGGAGAAGGAGTACGCCGCCGCACAGGACCGGGAGCCTCTGCGGCTGGCCGGTGAGCTCATCACCGCCAACCTCTACCGCATGGAGCGGGGCATGACCTGCCTGACGGCGGAGAACTACTACGAGGAGGGCTGCCCCCAGCTGGATATCCGTCTGGACCCGCTGCTGACGCCTCAGCAGAACGCCGCCCGCTATTTCAAGCAGTATGCCAAGGCCAAGACGGCGGAGCGCATCCTGACGGAGCAGCTGGAAAAGGGCCGGCAGGAGTTCTCCTATCTGGAGAGCGTGGTGCAGGAACTACAGCAGGCGGAGCTGGAGCAGGACTTCAACGACATCCGTACCGAGCTGACGGAGGGCGGCTACCTCCGGGGCCGGGGCAAAAAGCAGCCCGGCTTCCAGCGGGCCTCCCGTCCACGGGAGTTCCGCTCCACGGCGGGCCTGCGGATTCTGGTGGGCCGCAGCAACCGTCAGAACGACAGGCTGACGTGCAAGGACGCCGACCGCCGGGATATCTGGTTCCACACCCAAAAGATCCACGGCTCCCACGTGATCCTCTGCACCGGCGGCACGGAGCCGGACCGCCGGAGCATTGAGGAGGCTGCTTCGCTGGCCGCCTACTATTCTCAGGGCCGGGAGGGCGGCAAGGTACCGGTGGATTATACCCCGGTGAAATTCGTGAAAAAGCCCGCCGGGGGGAAGCCCGGCATGGTAGTCTATACCACCTATCAGACGATCTACGCCGTACCGGACGAGGCGCTGGCCCGCCGCCTGTCGGTGAAATAAGACAAGCCCCGGAGGCCTCTCCTCCGGGGCTTGAGCCTGTCAAAAAGAAGAAACCTTTCGTCAACGGGGCGGAAGGGTGTGTGCGGGAAACCCGGAAGGGTGTCCTGC
>ERZ772900.863-NODE-863-length-30668-cov-9.978735_pt1 | contig 30668 bp, 19 predicted proteins | sample MGYA00512124_ERZ772900 | MGnify/ENA primary metagenome ERZ772900 (study PRJEB29015, sample SAMEA2737716) | human gut metagenome | biome: human gut; feature: human-associated habitat; material: faeces | place: China | collected 2012 ... | reverse complement strand
AGAAACCTGTTTTAGACGCGTTGTTGTCATGGGCAAATGAGATGCAGGCGAAAACAGCGCTGAAATCCGCGTTGGGCAGGGCCATTCACTATCTGTTGGAGCAGTGGCCGTACCTGACGAGGTATCTGGAGGATGGCCGTCTGGAGCTGAGCAACAACCGTGCCGAGCGCAGCATTAAGCCCTTTGTGATGGGCAGGAAGAACTGGCTGTTTGCCAATACGCCGGGCGGCGCGCAGACCAGCGCCGTGATCTACAGCCTGATTGAAACGGCGAAGGAGAATGCCCTTGATCCGTACCGTTATCTGCTGTGGGTTCTGCAAAACGCGCCGCAGCTGAGTGAAACTGGCAAAGCATGGGCTGAAAAGCTGCTTCCCGCGAGAGCCCCGAAAGAATGTTATGTGCCGCAAAAATAATTGACCGCCATCTCGGTGAGCAAAAGCTCCTTGAGATGGCGGCCTTTTTATACGCGGGGAGGTTTGACGCTTACCTCACATTAGTCTAACAAAGCCCTTTTTCGTATTCGTATGCTAAAAGCAGCTTAATTTGCAAAAAAAGCAGGGCGATAGTGAATAACGCGGATATAGGAATATGTCTCAAAATATTTACTCAGAGGATAGTTATAATGTTTTGAATTATGCGAATTCACAAAGATATTTTCGAATGAACTTCCTGCAGTTCGAACAATCACAGAATGCCGTATGTCATTTGCAGATCTACCTAGTTGGACAACATCTCCCCTCTGAATCGAACTCGAATCATAGTTACTATACAGAACTGCTGTAGTACTTCCAAGTCCAAATGGACCCAAACCGCTGCCCGTATTTCCTAAAGCAAAATTTCCATGTGATGTTGCACTTTCCCACGGGCTGCTACCACCGTTTTTGTGTGCAAACCAACTGGTCGTATACCAATCACTGTTATTGTGATGATACATGCGGTAGTGAGCTGCAATGTTTTGTGCATTGGCAGTCTCATCACCATTTACCCAACCGCCATATCCGGCCCATACACACTGTGACACAAAGTTTGTGCAATCCTTATCGGCTACATAAAAAAGTGAATTTTCTGTAAGCGCATAGCAATCGCTATAATTAACCGCTTTGTTTGCATCGTATGCCACAATTAAAGCATTACGCATGCTACTTGCTTTAGTATCTTCGACGGATGTATTGAGTACCTGCGTCTCCTTGGGATCTATAGGCGTTCCATAAAGCATTTTAGTATGAGGCAATGCTTTTGCTTTCGCAAGTTCTTCATTTAATAAGCGCTTCAATTCCGAAACTACAGTCGTTCCAGTTTTTTTCGCTGAAGAAGTCTTTGCATCTTCAATCCATTCTTCGTCGCCTTCGCGAGTTATAGCCGAGATTTTCCAACTATCATCGCTTGCTTTTAACGTAAATGTAAAATCAATTACCCCAAGTGTTTTCTCGCTCTTACCATCATGCCAAATATTTGCCTCATAACTCAATTTTACATCGGCAACGATTTCGTCATCAACTGCGCTGATATTACTAAATTCAGGATCAATCGAAATGTTACTATATCTGCTATCCCATAAGCTGTCATATTCAATTCGATAGTCAGTAAGTAGGGCAAAAACAGTTGTGCTCTCCGTATCCCAAAAAAAATCAGAATAGTCGAGCGGTGTTAACTCTACAAGAGATGTTGAATATGCATCAAGAAAGTCTACAATTAATTCCTCAGCAGCGGAATTTATTTTGATATTCTCTTTTTCGATAGCCATGGCATTGCAGAGCAAGACTGACATAATGATAATCGCAGAAAGGATATTTCGAATAGATGTCCTCATAATATACCTCCTTGTATAAAATTGCTTAGTAGACTGCCATTTGTAAAAGTGTGCTTGCGACAGGCTGTCTCCCCATCGCCGCTTATCAGGATAACTTATCCTCCATAGACATAAGTCCAATAGAAATGTTCCCAACATAGCCGCACCCCAAACAAGTAGCATTACTTCCGGGCGTTCTAGCATAATGCTGTGCCAAAACAAACTCACCACAGCCGCCATTACAAAGCCCTCTGTGATAAGTTGCATTATATTTCGTCCAAGAGTTGCCGCTATGAATGTGTAGTCTACTTAAACTGTTACTAGCAATCGTTCTCGCATTATATTCAACTCTCTTTCTATCGTTGTTATGAGAATTGATGAGGAAAGAATTGCCACCAGTTGCAACGCAAATAACAGAGTGTGATTGTGTTGCACCTCTCCCAAAAAAGCCAACATCTGCAACACAGAAAGAATCTGGGCTTGGATCAGTATCAAAAGTGGATGCATAATATGAAGAAAGTTCTTTTCTTAGTTCAGTTGATTTTCTCCACGCCTCTCCGCAAATATGCGTATTCGTACACGTATGACCAACTCTTGCGTCATGGGTACTATCTGTGCAAATACTGCCATTATTGTTATAATACCAGTTACTCGTTGTGCCAAGTCCGGCCGCTTTTAAGCACTGCGACACATAGTTCGCACAGTCGCCGCCCGATGCATTAAAGTTTTTATATTGTTTATTATAGTAAGTATAATCTGCAACATCCCCAGATGAAAACGAGTAGTTTCCAACATAGGCGTCTGCATAACTAACTGCTGCAGAACGAGAAAACGACGATGCTAACGCAGAGAATGTTGATACATTACCTCTTGTATCATAGTGTGGTAAAATTTCGTTGTCAAAATCATTCGCTTTACTAACGGTGTTGTTAAAGCCACTAATATCACTTTCGTCATAAATATCTTGGACAATTTGATAGCTAGTATCTCCAGCATTCGGAGCAAGTGTTAATGTATGCCACGTTCCAAATCCAGACGAAACCGGATCAGGAAAATCATCACTATACCATGTATACTCCACCCACTCGTATACTTTGCAAGACACAAGTCCGTTTTCCATTGTTGTAATGTCCTGAGGCTCCCCAGTAAAGGCTTCCCAGCTCAGCAAATGAAGCTTGCATGATTCAAAGTAATCCATCATGCCGCTTGTTCTTAAATCTGTGTTCGTCTTCGCCTCCATGGCCATCGCTGGAGCTTCAACATCATTACACACTAACGCAGGATAATCCATACTATCAGCAGTGTATCCTGCACCAAAGCTTGCTGTCATTAGCTTAGCATTTCTATAATCAAAATAGTTATCAACCGAGATCATCATCTCGCTGTTCGTATTCGCATCGTCGTTAGCCCTCGCTCCAATAGCAAAAAGGGGAAGTCCTGCAACAACAAGGCATACTGCGAGTATGATTTTGGTTATCTTCTTTTTCATATCTTTCTCCTTTACAAAAGCACTGATTCGAGCCGCTCAACAAAATCGAGGATTTGGTTGCAGTATGGATTCTGCGATGAAAAAATGGCATAATAGCTCAGTGTATATGGATAGTCTTCATTCAAAATTGTTTGTGCAGATGGATAAACCCCGTCAACTGTAACAACAGAACCATTAATACCAACTTCTCCGGTCAATAAGCTAAAATAGTATGGCCACACGCCCGTTCCATTTAGGTTTTTTTCTATAATGGCCTGTGCAGGGTTATCAGAATCGGCCGCCGAAACTATGTTTTTCGAAGTTGCAACGAGGTCAAAGCACATTGAAAGTTCCTGCCAAAGTTCAACTTCCAAGTCCAAATATCCCATTGACGGAATAATGGGTTCGCCCCCTGTTCTATCCCAATAAATCTGTGCATCTGTTGTATACGCATCCACAATCTGCGACTGATTCAGGTTATACAACTCACTGCTATTATTACGGACAAATACGATTGCATCTTTTTGAATCGGTATTGCTCGAAACTGTGAAAACCCTTCCAAGATTTCATCATTGCAGGGAATTAAAATGACGTCACTACTATTAGTTAAAAGAGATGTAATACACTCCTCCAGAGGCGCACGGTTACAAAAATCACTTAGAAGCATAGTCTTTTGATGCATCGAATTGGAATAAAACCAATCACAGATACCAGCCCATGTTGGTTGGTCGCAAACAAGCACGGAAAAATTGGGAATCATAGCCGTATTTGGTTTTTCTTCCTCGTTCGATTCGATTTCTTCGTAAGCCCCCAAGGATTTCTCACCGTATTCTTCAAGAGCATTTCTGGAAATAAAATCATCCAAGATGCCGTCCAGTTCATTTTGGCGGACGTTTTCCATAAAGCTATTTACCGTAGGATCTAAAGACTGTACATCACTTGGAAAGAGGACGCAGTAATATCCCCATTCATCTCTTGCAAACACATATTGACGACTTTCGCTCTGCAAGTATTCCTCGCAGTACTCGCTTTCAGTATATCTACAGATTGAAAAAATCCATCCTAGATTTTCCGCCGCAAAAGTATCAGCATGGAATACTGAAAAAACAGTCTGATCGGTGATGTAAAAACTTTCCGACGGATTAACGATTACTTGATTAGACAACTCACAAGGCAACGCAAGGGAAAATGCACCATTGGTGAAAACAGTCTCTTGAGGTTCAAATGCAGCGTTTCCTTGCTTATTAAAGCATCCACTAACCATTGAAATTAGCCAAAGTAACATCAAAGCAAAAAAGCATTTTCTATTCACGGAGTTCTCCTCCAAGATATTCACGTCACGCTAAATTAATAGCGTAATATGCATCTGCTGAGCTGAATTTTGAGTTATTACGATCATTCGTGTGTCCAGTATATCGATGCGAGACAGTATCATTCAAAGTGCAGAGCGTAATATGTCCTTCCCAGTAAACAATATTGCCAGCATTACAAGTCTTATATGTCACAGCATATCCGCCGACCTCATTACTCGTAATAAAATCGATTAACCTAGACGCACTTACCCATGTGAGTGATCCATAATACCAATCACTTGTAGGTAAGATTCCGCCGGCTACCATGCATTGAGACACAAAGCAAGCGCAATCATTATGGCAATGGCCAAGCGCCATACACGACGGATAATCTGTGGTGTTCCAAAAACTGCGGTCCACATAAACATACGTTTTGTTGCCATTCTTGTCATAGAATGTATGCCCGCATGTTGTCGAAGGTGTATAGCCGCCAAGATCAGGATCGTTCTGATGATAGCCATAGCCAGGGGCCGTGTGTTGCCATGCGTAATCTCTCGCAGCTACGCGATTATAATTATCAGCTGCGGCAAGAGGAACTACCGCCTGCAAGGAACTCAAATCAGATGCCAAACAAACATCAATTTCTTCCTCCGCAGATTTCTTCAAGTCCTCAAAGGAAAGCGGCTTGATTTCACTCTCTGATTCAACAGCGTAATCCCCATGACGTTGCTCAATTGTGACATTGCTAAATGTTCCGTCGCTATTGTACTTCGCTGCAAAGGAAATCTCGAGTGTTAATAACGTCGGTACTCCAATACACTCAGCTGCGTCAACGAAATTATTTGCTACCAAAGAGATGATATCTTCCGCCTGGGCTGAAGTAATATGCATCGAATTCTTCAAAGTATCGACTGCTCTCTTTGTAGTAAGCGCACTATTTCCTTTGCTGTCCATCGAAAGTTTGCTTGCTACTGCAGACGAACTGCTTGTCTCAACTCCATAGTCAACAGATTTACGAAGTTCAGCAACAGCCGCCTTACCATATTTTTGCGCAAAGTCTGCAGGGACGATCTCAGCAAGAGAAGATATATTTAGTTTTTCCTTAATTCCTAACATGTATGGCAAAGAATCAACACTTGTATATTTTAAGGTAGTATAAGCCCCCAAAGGCACTGTTGCTAAGATTTCATCCCCAGTAATTGTGAGTTCTGAGACAGATGAAGAATAATCTGACAAGATATAATGTTCTGAGAAATTTTCAAAAAACCATGATTTCACATATTCTTCGACAGCGTTTTCGATTACATCCACATTATCGGCAGAAAAGGTTGCCTGAGGTGTTGAAAAAGTGCTAAAAAGCATCAACAACGCCAAAAACATGCATAAACTCTTTTTCCATTTATACTGTCTCATTTTATCCTCCAAATCTATTGAAATATACGACAGAGTGAATTGGTATTGGCCGTTAATAAATAATTAGCCCATTGTTATCACCTTCTTTACTCATTTTCCTATTTATACGATGAAATAAATTGATTTTGGACAAATAATTCATATTTTAGCAAAGGCATTTTTTCTCTGAATAGAAAAACAGCATTATATAATGCACTAACCGTCTTTGAGGATGCTTGCCGCTTGGGTGGCACAACAAATCTTGCACTAATCGGTGATAGCTTGGAGTATTCAATGCTAATCCGAGAGCAGCTAGATTCATTAAATGTTCTAATTCAATGGATATTCCAGGACTGTTCGCATAAAGACACAGATACTTTGGAAATGAAAATCATATTTGAGCGATATTTAGAAGCTGCACAGCTACTGGAGTTGCAAGCAAAGCCATACTCGCCGATTTGTAGTGCGTATATTAGTTATTCAAGAGGATATTTTTCTGCAACGGTCAATGAAACGCAAAAAAAGATAACTTTCTTGGATAATCCCGAAAATCGAAGTATCGTAATATCCGATATGGTTGAATCAATTTTAAGAGATCAATCAACGGGTCTTAAATTTCCTCCAGTCCAGGACTTGTCATTGGCAAACAGTAAACTCATAGCTTCTATTAAGTTTCAAGATGGATGCATTTCATATAGTACCGATGAAAGCATATGGGATTCTTTTTATGTTCTACGTAACGCAGATATAAGTCGCTGGATTTTTCAGCAGCTTTGCGTAGCTGCGCATCCGTGATCAAAATTCACCGCCTCCTTCTTTGTATAGTATCTCAAGTTGCTTTTTTGCTCTCTGATCAATTTTCTGTGCCCAAGATAATGTAATGCCTAGCATCTTTGAAATTTCCCGTAAACTGTAACCGTGATAGTACTTCAGCCAGATAACATGACGCTGTTGCTCCGGAAGCTTGAGGATAGCTTCTGTAAGCAAATCATCTGTGTGAAGTTCGGAACTCAGGCCGCTAAGAATTTCATCGTTGTATTCTGCGGCGGGATGCCGGCCATTCATTCGCAGCATATCAGTTACTCTGTTATCAACTATAGTTACGACGAACTGCTTTGTTTTTGGACTCACTGGATCAATAGCCGTAATATTTTCAGCTATTTTCATAAATGCATGATGTACTGCGTCCTCTGCGTCTTGTTCATGATGTAAGCGCTTGTAAGCGACATAATACATAAGGCCACGATATTTCTGGTATATGTCTTCAAACTTGTTTTTGTCTTCCTCTGTTTCGATTACTTGAAGATAAATCAGCATAGCCCTAACTCCTACTTATTATATTCGTATTATATCAAGGTGCCAAAAATGTGTCCAGTGATTATGAATTGATTTTCATCAGCCTGACTAAAACCGGAATGCACTTGTCACATGATAAGGGATTGTTAGAGTTCGTTCAGCATAAATCTCTATTACCAAGCGATTTTTAATCCTTGCGTTTTTCTCAATCAATCTGCCCTAACAAAGGCAAATGATGCTTTATTTTTTTGAAAGGCAAGTTTAGAACTCTCATTTTTAAAGGAAAATTCAGATGGTTTTTAATGCTTGGACTTTAGAAGTAATGAAAGCTCGCATGTCTTCAATAGACTTTCGGAGTTGCGAATCATTAAATCTCGTATTATATGTGTTTTCAGAATGTGTCCAGCGATTATAAATTATTTTTCATTTACCAACGATTCTATCCCTTGCGTTTTTCAATTCATCCGCTCCGTCAAAGACAAATAGTGCTTTAATTTTCTGAAAGGCAATCCCTGTTCGGATCAGAATTCTCACCTTTATGGAAGAATTTAAGTGGTTCCCGAAGTTTGGGCTTTAGAAGTAACAAAAGCTCGCATATCTTCAATAGACCTTCGGAGCTGCAAATCATTAAAGCGCGCATTATATTTGTTTTCAGGATGATGAATTTGGTGTCGAATGTATTCTGTCATGCATATCTGCTGCTCCTGCGTTGTGCCATCGGTGTTGAGCCTCTTATAAGAAACGGTTGCCTTACCTTGCTTATACTCGTTAAGCCATCCCTGTTCTTTGAGATAGCCATATAATTCGTCATGATACCCTTCGGATATCTCGGAAAATGCAAGATAATTGACTTCATTAAGCGAAGAAAAAGGTAACTGTCCCGAGCGTGCGGCCTCAACGCATTTTCGAGATCCATCCGCACAAATCAGTCGGATATTTTTGAAGTCGAGCGCATTAACAAGTACCGCGCTATGAGTAGTGATAATTACTTGAACATTGCTTTCAGCGGAGAGTGCGATCAATGCATTGATAAGTTTTTTCTGGTTTTCTGAATGCTGTGACGTCTCCGGCTCCTCAATGGCGTAAATAATGCCGGGAGCATTTGCTTCATCCTTGCGACGCTCAACTTCTGCACGAAAGAAATTAAGCAATATCAGTCGCTTAGATCCGCTACCACGTTTGTTAATAGGAATGCTCTCATCTCCGGAAATAGTGACCGATTTGAACACATCTGCCCATTTCAGGCTCGAAGCAGGTGGAATGACAGGACTCAATGTATTGGCTATATCAGGACTCATCTCTCGCAGCTTTTCAAGAGTACGCGTCGCAACCTCTTGCAGCTTTCCTTCTACAATTTCTGCGACATGATCTAAGGTTTGGCTGATATCTTCATCTTGCAATATCTCTTTTACGGCCGCATGCAAAGGATCTTGAACTTCGCTGTCACTATCACTGTTCTTTCGGTCGGCTTGAAATAAGGAGTAAACCGGAAGGTACTTTTGGAGCTTCTCCCAAATGGGTTTGGCATCACCTTTAGTTACATCAAGCTCGACTGAATTGACCTGCAAATCATCACCGTAATAGCTCCAAATTGCTGTTCGCATTGCAGAGTTTCTCGTCTTATCTCCGCACGGGATACCTCTCGTCTCAATTATTTTTCTAAGGTCACTATCCTTTTTAGAAAGGAGGTCTGCACATTCCGGATTCGTCGGATGCATTGCACAAATAAAAACTTTTGCTGTACCTGCATTAGGATAACGTTTGACAACTTCAAGCAAACCGTCCGAATTAAGCAGATACTCTGCGCTAAGCGATGTCTCATTTGTTGCGTCGATAACAATCTTTTCAGGAAGATCTGTAAAGCAGACCCGGATTGAGATGTCTGTTTCCTGACGCGCTTTACTTTCAACATTCAGATCCGCCTTGTCCAGTTTTGTTGCTCCTTTCCCGTCGTTAAAGAAAATGTCAAGCGCCTCTAAAATAGTTGACTTTCCAATATCATTTTTCCCAACGAATGCTGTTAAATCTTCAAAGTCGCTATTAATCTCATCGCTGTAACCTCTAAAGTTTTTGATAGCCACGTTTTTGATTTTCATAAAAGTCCCTCCGTTTTGAATTGCAGCCGTGAAACGACTTCCCGCATTTATTGTGTGTTACGCGTCGAAAAACGTTGCATATTGTCTACTATAAAACGCTTGCATATTGGAATCTCGCAGATTGCTGGATTCTAATATTGCGAGCATCGATAGTGGAGGGGTATACTTGCTATAATGATACCAGATCATAGCGGTAAAATAGCAGCGCACTTTGAAAGGCCTGCTCAACATTGACGAAGGAGATGCAAAATGCGGAAGAGGTTTGTCAAGTTATTACTTTTTAAGGTAGATACACAATACAGACTTCTCTATGGGTTCAGCAGTGAAACCGAGCAATCCTCATATCCGTGGAAGGCCCTTTCTGCGGACAAGAAAGGGCAAAAACTGATTGCAAAGGCGATCCTATCGCCAAGCGAAGCAGATATTTTTTTGATAAGCCTGACGGGTACCGAACCAATCATGTTATGCGAAAGGGTAACTCTCAAATCGCCGCAGTTGTATAAAAGAGAGCAGATCCTATATTCCGATGATGAAGAACGGCAGACTGTGCCCATATCCGAATTCTGTTATCTCTCTGAATTTTGGAACAGAGAAAAACTTTCTCTGTTGAGTGAGATACAAAATGAATTCAGCGCAGATGGCAGAACGCGCTATGAGCAGACACTTGAACTTCTTGAATGGGCAAAATACAACTGTGGAATCGACTTCTGCATGGATGGACGCCGTTTTGGCAACTACGAAGTGTATTATCGTACCCCTGAGAATAGCAGTTTTGAAATAGATATCCACAAGGATCAAGGCCTGCGGGTTACAACGATTCGCAAGCGCAAAGATCTTGCAGAAGATATCATTGTTAACTGTATCGGAAAGTATAAAGACTGTGTGATCTGTAATCAGACACAAGTATGGCCTGCAAATAAAAAGGAAATCTACTTCGAGGCTAGTGAGCCAATGACATCGGTTGTGGTCCACGCATGGAATGCCGCCACAGGAAAGCTAATCGTCTCCCAAAGCATTGCGCTGATGATGGGACTCTCCATCATCTCAAGTTGGGGCGGTACTCCATATCAAATTGGAGACTCTTGGACAAATAAATTATTACATTCTGCAGCAAAGAGCAGCGAACTGATTCGAACTCAACTCATGAAAGTCCAACGTATCACCACGGATCGTGCAATCAGCACCCGCAGCGAACATGAGTCCGTGTTAGATGAGGCGATGGAGAACGGCTACTCTCTTTTTAAAGATTATCAGGAAAAAAAAGAAACTGGGGCATTCATTTCTAACACCCCCACAACCGGAGAGATCGATAGCTTTTTGCAGGTAAGAGCATATATTGAGCAATCCTCTGTTTGCAAGGCGGTAATTGCTGATCCATACTTCTCTGCACGGGCAGCAGAAAAGCTGTTGACAAGAATACAACGAACAGACCTTGAACTGGAGATCATTACCTCGCTTGGCTCGCTTGATCCGGACACAAATCAAAAAAGTAATGTTTGCGAGGAAACTCGCGCTTTTTTACAGCGGACAGCACCCCTTCTCCACAACAATCTGGTGGTAAGAAATCTGACACGTGGTGAAAAAGGCGTCTTTCACGACCGATATCTAATTCGGTATCACAAGGACGGTACGATCGATGGATTCCTTCTGAGTAATTCTCTCAACTCTATGGCGCAAAAGTTTCCGCTTGTCATAGCTCCGCTGGAGCATCGGGTATGCATGGAAGTTTGTGAGTACCTGAATAGTCTCTCTGATTCCGATATCCAACAGCAGAAGCCAAGAGCATTGAGAATCTCAAATGAGGTCCTTTTTTGCTCTGAGACATACCGGTGTCAGGTTCAAAGCGAAACTTCAGCAGAGTCAGCAGCGGAAAGGTATTTGCGGCAGTGGTATGATGAATCGTCAAAGCAGATATGTATTTGCAAAGATGATTTCTCTACAGTCCTTACGGCCGTAGCAGAGCGAGCACAAAGTGATCGAATAGATGCATGTAAAATGTTCTGTTATGCGCTGAGCAATATCTGCACGAGCCAAGTGGAACTGCTAACGGAAATGCTTCAATCCGCGGGTGGAGTTAAGGCTCTGTTCTTATCAGAGTTTCCAAATTTGGCAAAGGCTGCTGAGCAGCAGTGTGATTATCGGAAGTGTGGAGCATCTTCTCCAGAATATACACTGTGGGCACTACTAAACGGAAAAGCCCGGCCAAGCCCACAGGGGTACCACTTGCTGATTGATCAGGCAGGACATATCCATTTACGCGGACTCACATGGTTAACCTGCGGATACCATATGGCGCTCAAATTAGATATTACAGGATTCCTGACGCTGCTAAGTCAGCTGCGTTCTCCAATGATGTTTGATACACTGGCCTTTCAAATGGCAATCTCGCCACTCGATAGAGAACTATATTGTGCAGCAGCTTGCTCGGAACTGCTATATGTCCGCTTATTGAGTGCAGAATGGCTTTTTAATGCTATTCGCGACGAAAGGTCACAGTTTGAAGTTGCCAGAGAGATTTGGAATCGCTTCGAACCGGATGTGAGAGCTTTACAGGAAGCTATCGTGCTATCTAACGTTGTATTTCACGTTAGGACACGGCGGTTAGAATCAGAGGCGCAGTGGCAGGCAATTCAAGATGTACTGCTGTCCAAATTAGCATCCGACCTTCCTGCGTGCAGCGGTGAGGTAATAAATACCGCGTTAGATTGGCTGCATGATAGCAATGCCGTATCACGAGCAACTCTTCTTATGACACTTGCTGAAAGAATGGAAAACTCTCATCCGCAGAAGCAATTGCTGGCAAGGGCAGAACGAATCTTAAAACGAGAAATTCAAGACTGCCAAACCGCCTCGGATATTCCTAGGTCAATAGCACTCTATTTGAACTGCGTAGATGCGCTATACGGTGAAAATGCAGAAAATCACATTTTCAAGGATATTTTAGATTGGAACACATTTGAGGACGCCACAGAGCCAGAATTGCAAAACTACGATTATCATCGCTCGCGCAACGCCTTCATTTTAGCGCAGCGACAGATTCAAATACTGGAAGAAATGTTAGTAAAATGGCCTAAATCAGAAAAAACAAAGGCTTGGCGGAATACATGGGTGGGTCGGTTAAAGCAAATGCCCGAAAAACTCTGAACCTCCGTTGCATAGAATAAGCAAAGAGGCGCCGGGAGCGGTATACTCCCGGCGCCTCTTTGCTTATTCTTGATCGATAACAGGTCGACAAAAGCAGATAGAATTATCGAAACCGCATGGTTGCTATGCCTATCTTATTGATCGAATCATTTCTTGGATCAAGGGCACCTTGTCAGGGAACTGCGCTTTCACCATATCCAAGCAACGCTCCAGATTGCTTCTGATATCCTTTTTTGTCAGGCGATAGCGCTCGTTATGTATCTGGATACTGTCGCTCTGCACCTCTTCAACCTGCTGGGCAAGCTTTTGATGAATCGCTTGAAATACCATCCTACGATCAACACGAAAATCCACTCTGTCAGGATACCGTAAAAGCTCGATGGCAGAGAGCCATTGCGGAGGCGACAATTGGGGAGCAGCGTCCTCGTCAGCATTTTCAGGCAAGTGATCAAAGCGCTCTGTCACATTTGTTGCACAGAAGCTGGCAATGGCCGCATCTTTATAGTCATTGCAGCGGTCATGTTCCTGTTTTGCCTGTTCCAGCAGAAGACGCCCCTTCCAGTAATGTCCCATCGCCAGCCCGCCGTTGATGGCAATGTTAAGTGAGGTCAACTGTGTGCTGCTCGATTCGGAGACGTAGCCCTTGAGCACAAGCTCAGCCTTCTTCATGTGAGAATACGGCTGGCTGCCGCGCTGAATGCCGCATACGCTTTGAAGCACACGGTAGGCAAGCGCATAGTTGTCGTTCAAATGCCAACCATAAGATGCGGCATGTTGCTGGACAAAGGCGCCGATATCAGGATGACTCCTAAAAAAAGGAATCCTTGGGTCAGATTCATACTGATTTGCCTGATTGATCAACATCTGTGCCAGCAGATTCAACGCACCACCGCTTGTCCCAATCGCAGCCAAAACAAGGTATGCCTTGCTGACATAACCAAGGCGGGCGATCTCTTGATAGTTCTGATTGTTCTGATTAGCGGCGGAGACATATTTTTCATACGCCGCTTCAAGAATAATCTGAAAAATGTCGCAGCACGCCAGAACATTGCCCAAGCTGGGCTTCCATCGAGGGAATAAATTTCTCCTAAAAGTACGAACAGCTTCATCCCGTTTGTACATCGATCCCTCGTGATAATCCCTGACAGCCTCTCGAACTGCATCAGCCAGCTGAGAGGAAAAAGGCAGCGTACCGTTCATCTTGGTATCCGTCACGTTGAGCAGATCTTCCATACGGGCGTTGAGACATAAGGCCACCTGAAGGTAGCCGTCCGCTTTTGGAATATTTAATTTCTTTTCGCCGTTGATACACTGTTGGGCATACCCGACACATTTGACCAGATCTCTTGTCCCCGCAACCCCCGTTCGATAGTCCCTCGCCAGCATTGATAGCGCAAGCGAGAAAAAGAGACAGTATTTTGTCTGCAGCGGATCACTCTCATCCAGTGCCTTAAAAGACAGCACAAACCTTTCGCAGAGTGTTGATCTAAGCTGACATAATTGGGAGTACTCGTTCTTAGAAAGCTCACCGCGACGGATGACGGCATCAAGAAGGCGAATCAAGATGGCCGGCAAAGCAATCTGTGCGCAGGTGTCAGAGAGGTCGGTGGTGTCTTGCGCGCTGATATCATAGATAGAGAGGCCAAAGTATTGCCGTAAGATCGAAATAGCATCAAAGAGAATGCTGTTATCAAGAGTTTCGAGCTGTAACAGAAATACCTCCTGCGCATCAGGGGACAGCGCAGCAAGATTGATTCCGTTGCAGAGGCCATAGACCACGTTTGCAATATGAAACGCAGCAAAGAAATCTCTATAGTTATCGTGACAGAAGCTGATATTTCTTCCGTGATGACAGAGCAGGCCGGATGGGAAAACAGTATAGGGAATAGCTGCTGTCAAATCAGAAATATCAGGATTACTATCCTGATAGAGTTTTCGCAGAGTGTTCCAAGGTTTTTCCAGCGTCTCAGGGTTCTGATTCTTATATTCATTCCAAATGTCTATGGTCGGCAGATATGCAGAAAGGCACGCATATGTGCGGGCATAGGCATCACGCCTGAAGAAGTTAGGGCTCTTTATGGGTGTAAGCGCGGAATCTAAACGGGAACTGAGCGCCATTTGATACCCCAGATACGGTAGTACTTTTGTCAGGATAAAGCCGCGCAACTCACGCTCGGCAGAGGTAATATCGCTTCTTAGATTGTCAATCTCACGCAACAGCATTTGGAGCATCAATGTGGTTTTCTCTGGAGTACCATTATTCAGGTGGTCCTGAAAAGCATCTGTGATCCATCTTCCTGCATCCTTGCCGGACGGCTGCATAGCCTGGCGATAAAGCACCAAATAGAAGGGAGTATCCAGAATATTACGAGCAGCAGGAACCAAACAGCGCTGATTTGGCTCAAAATAGTCATCAATCTGTTCCTGCGACAGTTCCTTGATGTAGCAGTTGTGGAAATAGAACTTTAATCTATCAATCTGGTCAGCGTCAAAACCGTTTTCATATTCCAGCAGATCCATGTAGGTATCCAGCGGATCACGATTGCTGAGGATAATGGCTGCCTCCGGGTATTTCTTATCTGAAATGTCAAGGATATCCCTAAGGCATCGGATTTGCATCGTTGTGGTCGGGATCTCATTGAAACCATCCAGCAGGAATATAAAGGAAGCGTTGCGATCAGCCTCTGTGAGCTTATATTCCTCACGCATATAGTGGAGAATGCGATTCTCGTTGTTCTTTGACTTGCTGTTTATTCCGTAAATTCGTCTCAGCTGAATATAGAGCGGAGCAATATCGGGAGCGTTGGATGATGAGGTCAAAGAAAAAGCGAGATTCAGCAATGTACTTGTTTTTCCGACTCCACCACAGGACGAACCGCCCTTCCCAACCAGTTGAAAATGCCGCACGTCTCGATGCTCTTCTAAAAGCTGGAGCATCGGCGACGGAGCTGTATCTCCGCGGTTTTTATACTCATTGGTGACGGTACCATCCGGCGACTGGTATGTGATCCCTGGGAGAATGTCAAGAGATAGCTTCTTGACATCCCGAGCGTATCTTTCATGAAGTCCGGCGCCAATATCCCGCATATTAAAGGCAGGGATTGCACGGCAAGGAGCGATTTCCCAACGCCATTCTATCCAACGATAGGATGTTACATTTACACGCCATTGCGGGCTGTCAGTATCCATTTCATAAAGGTAGAAGCCAATACTGGCTGCGTCATCTCCTTGGGCTTTATAAATGCTTGGCGCTGTAAAGCAAGGGATAGCACGCCCACCGTCCAGCAGGATATTGTCCTCACCGCGCTGATGACAGTCCCCATTCAGATAGGCACGAACATTCAGGCCAGCAAGAATTGGCTTTAACGCTTCGCGTTGGATAGCGGCCAGCTCAGCGTAATTGTGATGGGCTAAGATTATGGTAGGAAGTGCGCGATTAAAGGCAGGATTGTAGCTCAGATCATTGATCGCACAGATGTCAAGTATTTGTGCACGATAGGTATCAGAACAACTAAGCAGGGCGGAATTCACATGAATCAGATTGATTCTGTTCTTCCATTTTCTGCAAAAAGCACCTGCATATGCAAAGGGATCTCTGTCTCTTGAAAATGGCGCAGGACCGCAGATTGACTCAACAGCTTCGCAATACTCAGAAAAACGGTGCGACAGATGGCTGCCGTCAGCATTCAAAACATCACTCGGAGCATTTCGCAGGTGTTTGAGGCGATCTATCGCAAAGTCATCAAAACTTTTGCTCACCACCTGAGTTGCCTTTTTTGCGTTTCTCTCAGCAGCCCTTCTACCCCTTTCCAATTTTACCGCGCTAATCCCTTTAGTCGAAACTCGGTATGGGTCAACATCATGATTGCCGGGGACAATGAAAATATCCTCGCTAGGGTTCAAATTATAGTGTTTAGCTAACTCTGTTAAAAACCGTTTTCCTTCGTTGTAATCTCTTCCGTAAGTATGCATATCTCCCGTAAAAACAATGAAATCAATACCCGTAACAGGAAATCCATTCTGCCCCGCTGGCCAGTCGCCCATCATCTCGCGGTCATAGTGAAGATCCGAAATATGCAGCCATCTGATTTTACCCATATACCCACGCCCTCCTTATTATGACTTACTTTGATAGTAGATGTTATTTCTAAGTCATGCTAGATTCTTCCGTATATGATATGTTTCCAAGAAAGGAAAATGTTGCAAGTCGTCGATTCAGCTCCAAAAAAAAGCACAATGTCCAAAATCGCGAATGAATCTTTATATGATTTACCAGTCCATTTTTAAAAACGGCCCTGACAGGTTGCGACGCAACCCCGACAGGGCCGTTTTGCTGATAAGAATGAATACACACTCTCATTATATATTAATTAGCGAAACAACACCAAATTTTCAAAAGTTAGCGTTTTATCGTCAATTACAGGGCAAACTATTGGTAGAATTGATGCGATTAAACTAATCAGGAAGGAGGAGTTCGTATTACACTGACCAATCTGATCGCTGCTCGCATCAATCAACTACGCAAGTCTAGAAAGCTATCAGTCAACAAAGTGGCTACAATGAGCGGACTCCCCTATTCCACCGTGAACAGCTTACTTCGCGGAAAGTCGGATTCGCCTAACTTAAAAACACTTATCCATATCGCCACAGCATTTAACATGACGATTGTTGAGTTCTTGGATGTTCCTGAAATTATTGAATTTTCAGAAGACGACTTGGAGGACGAATCTGAAAGAAATGAAGGACAAGAAGAGACCAACAAGGCGTTAAGGGAGGTGGTGCATCGTGGAGAATAAATACGCCCACAGTGACTTTGACAGCTTTTATCTAGAATACAGCCCTAAATTATGGCGCTTGGCCTACCGTCTTACTCGAAATCGTTATGATTCCGAAGATTTGGTAGACGAAGCGTTTCTGATTTATTTGCAAAAATCAATAACTATGGTCATTGACAATCCCGAAGCATATATTACTCGCATCTTGGCGAATCTAGTTCGAAACTACGCCAGATTAAGTTGGCATAACGAATTGCCTATAGATGTTCTGCCCGAGAGCACACTGAGCACAGATGGGGTTGGAATGCGTCTCCGCGAAGTCCTTCCTAAAGGCCTGTCTCCACAGGAGCAGAAGATACTTCTTCTGCTCTTTGAGGAGAGGCTCTCGTATTCAGAGATAGCAGACGTCCTTAAAATCAAAGAGGTTAGTTGCCGCTCACGACTTATGCGTGCAAAGGCACATTTACTGAATCTCTACGAAAAAGAAAAAATTCTTTGATATATGCAACATTTTGCCAATGTACAAACACGGCACTTAATAGGAGGTGAAGGTGTGTTAAAGATGTTTCGGGGGCGTGATCGTCGCTCACAGGGTGGGGTCAGCCATAATGACGTCCAAATTTTCAAGCATCTTGAGGAAGCAGATGTGGATACCCTGGTCGACGAGTTGGCCGTACTGACAGACGATGCTGCTGACGGCAATGTTGACCTTGACAAGATCAATGCGTATCTCGACGCATTGGACGAAAAAGACCCTATACCATTTGGGGTATCTGCCGAGGACTCGCTGGCGAAGTTTCATGCCCGCCATGATCTGCTGACAAATGAACTCTCAAAATCCCACCAAAAGCGATCGAAATCAAAGCGAATCGCTACTAAAATCGCTGCTTCTTTTGCCGTTTTATGTATCGTAGGTTCTCTGACCGCAGAGGCATGCGGGATAGATTTGTTTTCTACAATCGCCAGATGGACAAGCGAGATATTCCAACTCGACCAATCAGGGACTCCTTATGCTGAAATTACAAAATACCCGCTTGAAATTGGCGAAACAAAAACGTATGCCTCTCTCCAGGAGGCCGTTGATGCATTAGGGGTTACCGTTCCGCTTGTCCCTAAGTATCTGCCAAAGCGATACAACATGGATGATATCAGTATCGAACGCCAAGTTTCGGGAATCTGTGTTTATGCAGATGCCCATTCAGATAATGGAGAACTAAGCCTTCGACTGAAAGAGACTGCCCGAGCTGATCAACAAATGGCAGAAAAGAACGACGCTTTACAGCGAGAGTATGATTCTCACGGAATTAAATATTATATTTTGCAAGACGAGGGTCAGACTAAAATAATTTGGGCAAATGGAACTTTTGAATGCAGAGTATGTGGAGACTTTTCCGAGGAAGAAGCAATTGCGATTGTAGATTCTATCTATAAGGACGGATGAATATGAAAGCTCCTAAAATTAGGATTTTCCAGACAGCAATTATAGTTACAATATTGAGTTGCATGTTGTGTAGCTATGCCTCCGCAGCAACTACGCGGTCAAGTAAATATTTGGATGCCTACGGAGTTTACCTTACCCCCGTAGGTAGCGGCAAGGTTGTAATTACCGTCGATGTGGACGCACTTCATACTATGACGAAGATTGGAGCCACAAAGATATATCTTTACGAGTCAAGCGATGGGAAAAATTTCAACTTAGTCCGAACATACCGTTATGAAGATTATCCGATTATGATGAGTTCGGGTAAGCACTATTATCAAGATTTATTTACATATTATGGCACCGCAGGATATAGTTACCACGCTCTTGCATATTGCTATGCTGGCGATAGTACAGGATACGACGAAAAGCTCTTTTCTACAGCGACAAAAAAAGCAACGTAGCAAGATAGTGCCACTTAGCGTTTTCTCATCCAATATATACACAATCTAACGGTAGCAAAAACCGATGCAGTACTGATCATAGTGAGTACTGCATCGGTTTTTTCGTCCACCTATTAGAGTTACGCTATACACCATGGCTCACCCATTCTGTCCGACCATTTTCAGATAAGCAAAAAAGTGGGGCACAGACAGCCAACAAAAGACTGTCTGTGCCCCACTTTTTGCAGATGCAGTTTTGATTGTATGTTATGCAGTAGAACGCGATTTTACAAGTACAGGGACTGCGGCGAGCATGTCAAGCCTTTCTGTTAGAAGTAGAACAGGAGTAGTTTCAGCTTAGAATCCTCTTAGGCAGCCTGTAAATCAAATTTTTTAGGGCTAATCAATTCATTTGACGTAAAAGGTAGTATGTTCTCTGGCCACAAGTAAGTTGTCATGCTTTTGCCGAGGCAAAACATTTAGATTATAGACTTTTTACAGATGCGCTGATATATATAGTTGCTGATAGGCTGAACCTATTCCATAGGGCAAAGATAAATCAAAATCACAACTATTCGTAAGGTTCGTCTGATTCTTCAAAATCTGTACAGAGTTTTTCGTATATTTTTAACTCACACCAATTAATTCGGCTTCCATCATCTCCGGGAATCCAATCCAAATCGGCCAAAATAGAGGTGTTTTCGACTTGGGAAGCTTCATTCGAATTTGTGATGTTTGGGTATTCAATTTCCCAGTGTGTCCAGTCGTCAGAATCAAAAATGGCGCTATTAAACATATGCTGATCAGCTTTTACTTTATATAGATTTGCATGGTAAAGAGTTGTATGCGTTAGATAAGCACCTCGCAAATCAGCATTAGTCAGATCAGCTCCGGAAATGTCAGCATTGTCGAGTATGGCTTTTCTCAAGATGGAATTGTTTAGGTCTGCATGGCGGAGATGAGAATCACTTAAATCAGCTTGGCTCAAATTAGCTCCTTGTAAATTGCAACCGCATAAGTAGGCTGAAAGGATTTGCGCATTTTCAAACGTAACAAATGCGAGATTGATTTTTTCAAAGTCGGAGTAAGATAGGTTGCAAGATGTCATAATCGCATTTTGCATAGAAGTATTATCTGAAACGTGGATGCCCTCGAGTGAGGATTCTGTGAGTATGGCTGATTTAAAAGATGTAGATTTGATTGATTGATGATTTAGATTTACTCGTTGCATACTTGCTTTATCAAAAATGGCATTTTCAATGGTTGCATTTGTGAAGATTGCGCCATCTAGTATTGCCTCAGAGAAGTCGGCGTGTGATAAATTCGCATAAGAAAAATGTGCCCCTGTTAAATTTGCGCCTCGAAAGTTTGTATGTGATAGTATTGCACTATCGAACTGTGAGTGCTCTAAATTGGCAAGCGATAAATCAGCCCCCGTGAGGTCGGCCCTTGAAAAATCGCATTGTTCCATTTTGGAAGAACGAAAGTTTGCAAAATTCAAGGAGGCCTCAGAGAAGTCAGCATAAGATAATATGGACTCTGCCATATGCAATCTGCGTAGCCGTGCTCCACAAAAATTTTGACAAGGCAGTTTGATTCCATCTAAAATCAAATCCTGCAGATCTTTTTGCGAATCATATGGAATTCTAAAATATATTGATTTTTCAAGGTTTTTACATAGGGCAAACGGCGCAGATTCTCCCAAACTACTAAGTTGTTCCTTAACCAACCATAGCAAGTTATAAAAGCGAGTGAGTTCTTCGCTTAATCCGCTTACTCCTGATTTGCTTCGACCCCAAGCAGCATTTGCCAAGCCAAAGTTAAGAAATTGCGAGAAAAACTCATGCCACCAACCTAAAGTTCCCAAAGGAGATTTCTTGAGCATTTGGGACAAATGTCCTTGTATGTCAGGAAAAGAGGACAAGTTTTGCATTCCTAACAGATTAGTGAACTGTGTAAGTTTATTGGGACCTCCATCAAAAGATACCTCTTGATACAACTCCTTGGGCGTAAAACCGGAGCTAACTAAGCGCGCAATATGGTCATAAAATGATAATGCAATAAAGTATTCATACATTGATCGATGAACAAATAGCAGTTGAGTTCCATTCTTCCCCTCCATAAAATATTGTCCAATTAAAAGATCGCGAAGTCCTGTAGTCCCATTTTGCTCCACAATTTTATTTGCAATAGGTTCATATCTTTCGCAATCTACTGTGCCTTCGGATGGATTGAACTCCCAAATTAACTGGGCAATTTTTTTTGAAAAGCAATGTATTTGAGCGGCCTCATTACAGGTTATTTGATGAGGCCTGTCATAGCGTCGATAATATATGCTGGTTCGGTTATCTTCAACAGAAAATATTTCGTTGTAGATGTCGCATAGTCCTGTTTCTCTTGATAAATTGATTTTAAGAGCTAAGGTCATGTACAGAATCAGAGGAATTCCCATTGCATGGAAGAGATGCCCCGAGTCGCTATTAATCCGATTTAGAATTTTTAGCTCATTCTCACAAAATCCAGATATAGGCTTCTCCCAGTATTTACTTGCAAAAGTTTCAATCTGAGATGCATCGAACGGACAAAGAAGTATATATCGCATTTGCAGGTCGTCGAGTGAGTCAATGCGATTGCGTCTACAGGTAATAATCAGACTGAAATCGATAATTTCTCTTGCCTTAGCCCATTGCTGGTAAATCTCATTCAAAAGCTCCACATGCCCGCTGCGCATGGTTGCCTCATCAAGCCCGTCTAAAATAAGGAGTGAATTACTAAGATGTTCTTTGTTTAACCCCATCTCACATAACATATGCAGAGGGATGTTTTCAGATTTCCCATTCCAATCGACTTTTTCAAAGCTTGAGAAGCGGTACACTCTTATCTGGCGATTTGACAAGTAATCACAATTATTCAAAAGGTAGGTAATTAGAGTACTCTTGCCGGCACCGGGATGGCCGAGGATGACAAGCATCCTTTTTTCAGGATCATTTGATTGTGTAACCACTCTTTGTAATTGATTTGCCAGATCACGACAACGTACTGAGTCATCAGGCGTGACAGCCCCACACTCGTCGGCGGATTCATCGGAGTCCCCATAGTCATAATATTGATAATCAGGTAAAAGATATACATCCTTCAACTTTTTCTCAGAATCAAGGAAAAGTGTATCATCCCATTTCCGTAGATACTCGCTATGGTATTCATACACACTACCGGGCTGTTGTTCATATTTAGTCATACGGGATTCGTGAGATGAGATTATTTTATCTTGCTCTTTTTGGTGAGTCTCGATATCATGAATTTTGGAATTTGTTGCAGTTCTCCACTCGGATAGGAAGGAAGGATTACGGGATATTCGTTCATTAAGCTCACAAATCGCATATTCAAGCACAGATGGCAGAAACGAATTTATCTGGCCGAGTTCTTCGTCGCTGAATTGAGCAGGATGCTGACAAATATATTGCTTAGTAAGATGTGCGGCTAATTCTTTCGGGCGGTAAGGATTTGTAATAACGTCAACGCTTTTCAGGCAAATATCAGCAGCAGCACTTACGATGCCTTGGTATTTATCTGAAAGATCTGGCATGCGTTTTTTGCATATTTGTTTAATCTCAGAAAACTTTATTTCATCCCCCTCACATAACTTCGACCGCAGATCGAGTCCTGTTTTGGCGACCGCTTTTAGTACGTTCGCTCCAGGGACTAAAGGATTGATAAGTTCGGTGATAATATCAGCAGCATCCTTTGCCAAAATCTTTCTTGTTTCCAAATCTAATCCCAAACCCATATATTTATCCTCTTTTTTAATATAAAAATCTACTATATAAATTATACCATTACACCGATATTTTTCATAGTATAAATAAGTATTAAGAACTAAAAAGGTTAATGTAAGAAGATAACTGATTATACTTTATATCTGCGCAAGAACTGCTGCAGGATAGAGACTCGCAGCAGTTCTTGCCTATCGCATTAGTTGATATTAGAGGTCAGTGCAAAGAGATCCGTGAGCTCTTCAATCGCTTTTTTCTTGGCAATCTGAGCCGTCTTAGCACTAATGTTGAGTTCCTCTGCAGCATCTTCAATGGTCCGCCCTTCAAAAAAGCAGAGCCGAATCACATTGGCCTTTCTGCTGTCCAACATCCCAACATAGTATTCAATTCGGCCCTTTTTACGCTCCAATTCCAGTAGCTTTGCGGAAATCTCCTCTGAAATTTCAGAATTAGCGGCGGCGGCCTTCTGACGGTAATTCATTGCAATATAAAAGGTCTTATCTGAAACATGTCCTGGAGAGGAGCCGGTGCGATCTCCGCAGGCGTATGCCATTGCATCCAGCATCTCTTGCGCAGAGACGTGAGCGGGATGCTCCATTTCATAACGAAGTACCGAAATTTGCCGCAGAATACGAGGGTATGCTTCGAGCTCCTGAATAACGTAGTTTTTGATATTTATAGTCATGTCAGAATTCCTTTCATTGAGAATTTGTAAAGCCTCAGAGAAAGGTATAATGGTGGCGAGCGGCAACGGATAAAACGGTTCGCTCGGTGGCGGAAACCAGCCTCTTTTCAAGGCCTGATAGTTGGGCTTGTATTCTATTATCCACAGCTGAATAACACTTCACACCTTAAGTAATAGAGCGATTGGGTATCCTATTTCCTAATCATCAGAGATCACGAACCTTTGTCAGAAATCGTGAGTTGGATATAGTTTGAAAACAGATACGGCCTTCCATTGAATGCAAGAAGTTAGCGTGCTGCATATAAACCTCTATATAGATATGTACCGACATTGCTGTTTCGTTTCATTGAATTGGAAATTATTATGCACTGTTCGAGCCGGGCGGAGATAGCCAATTGGCTGTGCGCTCCCGGCGCTAACAGCACATTGCATACGACCATATTTTGCTCTGTATGATACGCGACTGGCCATGGTAAAGATATTGTTTTGTTAGCGCCGGGCGGAATTAGCCATTCGGTTTTCGCCGATAATGTACAATAAGGGACCTGTTGACAAAGTGGCGCGCAAATCCTTTCTGTGGTATAAATAGTTATAGGAGGGATGTAGCATGATGGGACGCCAAAGCAGACAAATGGCAATGATTTTCGTAGATATAGAGTCACTGATTCCAGAAAACCACCTGCTGCGGAAGATCGAGCGGATGGTATCCTTTGACTTCATTTATGATCTTTTGGCGCCATATTATCCAGCAACGGGCCGTCCATCTGTCGACCCTGTCAGTATGTTCAAAATGCTCTTGATCGGATACCTGTATGGCATCAAATCAGAGCGGCGGTTGGTGGAGGAAGTTCAGCTCAACATCGCCTACCGATGGTTTTGCGGATTTGAACTGGATGACACCATCCCAAATCACTCCACATTCAGTAAGACCAGAACACGAAAATGGCAGCAAAGCGATCTCTTTCAGAAAGCCTTCTATGAAATAGTCAAGCAATGCATAGACAGCGGGCTGATCGACGGAGAAGCGATGGCTGCGGATGGAAGCTACATTCCGGCCAACGTATCAAGAGAAAGCTGGATCAATGTAGAAATAGAAGTTGAACAGAGTATGCAAAGCTATCTCGATTCTGAGGATGGTAAATGCCATCTTTCGCTATCCCCAAATTTACTGTTCTGCTGGAACCTCTGTGGGTTTCAGCAGTTTTTTTGCTTTTGTCAACAGGTCCCTTATTGTACATTATCGACGGATCCACCGCTGTTGGGGTCATGGACGGCGTAAGCAGTGCCGTCCGCACCGAGCGGCTGGAATGTGGCGTTTTGCGCGTCAGGGATCTGAATCGGCCCAAGAGAATACGCTGCGCGCTCCGAGCAGGTCAAACCGCCCCAATCTGTCATAATTCTGACACGAACGGGGCGGTTGACCTTTGCCTGCGGCTGGCTTCGTCTGGTAGACTACGCTTTGGTAAAGCAAAGGAGGGATGCCGTATGGCGGAACGATATGACGTCGTGCTCGACGGACAGCTGGGCGAGCGCCGCGGGACGCTGACCTGGACGGAGACGGACGGGCGGCTCACCGGCGCGTTTACGCTCTTCGGGATCGATAATCCTGTCATCGGCCGCCGCAGCGGCGCGGTGCTGGAGCTCACCCACACCCTGCGCACCGCGGTCAGCCTGCTGCGCTGCTGCACGCACGCGGAGCTGCGGGGCAGGGAGCTGTGCGGCACCATCACCTCCGGCCGCAGCCGCATCCGCTTCCGCGGGAAAAAAACAGACGGAAAGGACAGAGGGATGATCTATCAGCAAAAAGTCGACTTTCAGGCGTACTATCTGCCGAAGGTCTACTATGATTTTTTAGAGGAGGGGCTTTACTGCCCCGACGGCTTCCCCGCACCGGAGTGGGATGAGGCGTGGCAGCAGGAGGCGATGACGGAGCTCTGCATCTCATATGCGCTGTTGTCCATCTCCTCGCCCAGCGTTTTCACCGGCAATAAGTCCCGCAGCCGCGAGCTGGCCCGAAAAATCAACGAGGAGGGTGCGCAGATCGTTTCCCACGCGCCGGGAAACCTCGGCTTTCTTGCGACGCTCCTGCTGCCGCTTGTTCACAGCAGTATTTTTGAAGCACGCTGCTGCCTTGACGAGCTGCACGCGGACGGCGTGGGGCTAATGACGAACTACGGCGGCGTCTATCTCGGCGACCGGCGGCTCGACGAGCTGATGGCCGAGCTGGACGGACGCGGTGCGCTCGCCGTCATGCACCCGACGTAGCCGGCAGTTATGGTGCTGGACGTGAACGAGGAGATCCCCGTTCCAGCCTTTGAATACTTCGTGGAGACGACGCGCGCCTTCCTGAACATGGCGCAGAACGACACCTTCACCACGCCGAACATGCTGGCGTTCGTCGTCCCCGCCGGGGACTATGAAAAAGAGGCCGCCCTGCTCACGGAGCTTGAGAGCCGAGGGGAGATCGACCACGCCGTCGGCCTTGCCAACACCGAGGCGATGGACGGCTACATGCTCGCCGACAAGCTGACGCCGCGGCAGTTTTCGGAGCTTGCGGGGCTGGACTATGAGATGGCGCAGGTCGTCTATGCCGCCGAGCAGGGCGACTACGGCAAGATCATGGGAAACATCGCCTCGTACAAGGTGCCGCTCATCGACATGTTCCTCTTCGTCTGCGAGCAGGCGGATGCGGGCATCATCCAGCTCGATGCCGAGCAGATGAGCATGCTCTCGGACGCGCAGACGCAGATGCGCAGCGCCAAAGCGCAGCTGCAGGGGAGCGACTACAGCCGCATGCTGCTCTATCTCACGCTCCCGGTAAGCGTCGATGAGACCTACGCCTTCATCGACACCGTCCGCACGCTCGCCCAGAGCTATTACCCCGACGGGAACGTCTACGTCGCGGGCGACTCCACGAACGAGTACGACTTCCAGAAGTCCTTTGCCCGCGACAACACGGTCGTGAGCATCGTGTCCATTCTCATCGTGCTGGTGGTGCTGTTCACGTTCCTGTCCGCCGGAATGCCGGTGCTGCTGATTCTTGTCATTCAGGGCAGCATCTGGATCAACTTCTCGATCCCCGCCGTGCTGAACCGGCCGCTCTTCTTCATGAGCTACCTCATGGTCAGGCTCTATCCAGATGGGCGCGAATATCGACTATGCCATTGTTATCGCCAGCCGCTATCAGGAGCTCAAAAACACCATGTCCCACCGCGACGCCATGATCGAGACGCTGAACTTCGCCTTCCCGACGGTCATCACCTCCGGCACGATTCTTGCCGTGGCAGGAACGCTCATCGGGCAGATGACCTCCGAGGCCGCCATCGTCGGCATCGGTCAGAGTCTCGGCCGCGGCACGATCATCTCAATGCTGTTCGTGCTGTTCGTTCTGCCGCAGATTCTGCTGCTCGGCGGCGGACTGGCGGATAAGACCAGCATCTCCATGCCCACCGCCGCGCGGACGCACCAGTCGCGCGAGCGTGTGTTTGTCGTCGGCCTTGTGACCGGTGAGATCAGCGGCACGGTCAGTGGCCTTGTCCGCGCCGGCGTCGACGGCAACGTCAACCTGCGCGTCATCTCCGGACGCATCGCGGACGGCGCCGCCGTCTCTATCCCGATCTTCCTCGGAGACTTCGACGGACAGGGACACAAGATCACCGGCCTGTGCCTGACGGAGAGCTGCTCGGAGTACGGCCTTTTCAGCCGCGTGGAGAGCGGTGCGTCCGTCCGGAACCTCACCGTCGAGGGCGAGGCCATCCCCGCCGGGACGCAGACGGACGTCGGCGGCATTGTCGGCCAGATGGTGCCCGACATCACGCTGCGCTTTTCCTCCGGCGGACTCGACGAGCTGCAGACTGAGCTGAACGCGCTGCAGAGTCTCATAAACCGCACGCTCGACGAGGCACAGTCTGCCTCCGACAGCGTCACCGGCGCCGCCGGGGTGTGGACGCTCACGCTCCCGGCGGACGGAGAGGAGAGCCACACCATCCGCTGGCACGTTCCGGCGGACGGCGGCTGGAAGAAGGCGCAGACCTCCACCGTCGGCAGTTACCTCTGCTTCGCCCTGCCATCGGACTCCGCGCAGTTTGCCGTCGTTCCCGCCATGCATGCCGCGTGGCAGCTCTGGGCGGCCATTGCGGCGGCGCTCACGGCCATCGCCGCCGTGATAACGCTCGTTATCCGCAAAAGACGCGCAAAAGCCGCCAAACGCGCGCAATAAATATAGCCCAGCCGCTTTGCCTATGGCAAAGCGGCTGGGCTGTATTTTTCCAAAAGGACTTCGCCCTTTTGGATGAGCTTATATGCTTCGGATCTGGTTCTGGATCAGCGTTCCTACCGTGTCGGCGAACTGGTCAAGCGAGCGGATGCGGGCAAAATTGCGGCCATAGATCGTGTGCGCCGCGGGCAGATCCGTGTCCTCACCCGTGAACACGCAGATGACGGAGACGCCGCGCCCCGTCAGGCCGCGTACCTCGATGGCAGTGTTCTGGACGGCGCTTCCTTCCGTATAGTCGATGAACTCGCCGTCCTGCTCCATCTTCGTGATGTCGTTCGGCTGCGCGTCCGAGAGGAGGATGAGCAGCTTGTGCTCACAGGGCGAATCGTCCATCCCGCGGCGCAGCGCGCGCAGCGCCAGCCCGTCGCGGTTGCAGCCGGCGGTGAAATAGTTGAAGATTTTCTCGTTGCGGTCGGTTTCGTGGTAGTCGCGGTAGCGCGTCACGACGGTGTAGCCGCTGATGGAGCAGAACGACGACACGCGCACGGGGATATGGCACCGCGTGAGCGCCTCGGCGATCATGTACCCCTGCGCGGCCACGCTCGTCTGCCGCTCCTGCTGCGAGGTGGAGCCGTCGAGCAGGATGTCGACCGACAGCTCACCGGGGTCGGTCTGCTGCACCCGCGTGAAGATCTTGTCGTCGCGCAGGTAGACCCCGCGCCAGACGCGCCCGCCGTCGAGCGTACCGCCGGGCGAGCGGACGGTCTCCGGCTGCAGATACGCGAGCATCGCATTCCGGATCCGCGCCGTGAGACGCAGGATGCTCTCACGGTTTCGCTCCGCGTCCGCAGCGTAGGCGTCGCGGTTGAGCTGCATCCGCGCAAGCGCCTCCTTGCGCCGGGCGTTGGCGAAGCCGCGGATGCTCGGATCCCAGGTGTCCTCGCCGCGGGCGAAGTACAGGTGGCAGAGCTGGTGCGCGTCGGTGCAGAGCTCGTGCTCGAGCTCCGCCGTCTTGCCGGGGTCGAGCAGCGGCTGGCCGAAGTAATCCTCCACAAACTTGCGGATCGTCGCCTCCGACTGCGCAAGGCTCTGGTCGCTCAGGCGGCGCTGGATCGCGGCAGAGGCCCCGGCGTCGTGGCCGGTCACGGTGTGCTCGCTGTAGCCGCGGCCGAAGCGGCGGACGGGTGGCTTGCGGCCGGTGATTCTGCGGAAGAAGCGGCGCAGAAGCGGCGGGCGCGCCCCGGCTTCGCCCTCCCCGGCCGTAAAGTGATAGTACTTTCCCAGAAAGGCCAGCAGGCGCTCCGTCAGCTCCTCCCCGCTCAGATCGCCCGGAAGCTCCAGCTCGTCGAGCATGTCCCGCTCCCGCGGCATGAGGTGCACCTCCTCGCCCAGCACGCGGCGAAAGTGCATCTCCTCGAGCAGAATCGGCAGCTCCTCTGCCGGAACGGGGCCGCTGCGCGCGATGACCTGACGCGCGTACCGCCGCCGCAGGGCAGGCAGCGCCGGACGGTTCGGCGTCTCGCGCTGATAGACCGCGTTTTCCAGCCCCAGCCAGAGCAGCTGTTCATAGACTTCCTCATGATCCGCATCGCGGATGGCGTCAAAGAGCGCGTCGACTGTCTCAGCGCCATAGCACCGGCGCGCCGCGCCGATGATGCTGTTCCAGTAGAGGTCGGCGCGGCCGTCCGGGTCGAAGACCTTCAGCGGCGGCTCAAAGCCGTATTCCCGTGCGGCGTTCCAGATGATGTTGCGCGCGCGGCGTTTTTCTCTGTCCGGAATGTTCATCCCTCAAACACATCCCCGCAGCCGATCTCCTCGGGGAAGCGCGCCTGAATCACGTCCGTCACCAGCTGGCGCTCGAACCCGTCGAAGGACTTGTTGATGAGCCCCATCCGCAGCGCGCGGTTGCCCTCGAGCCCCGCGCGCATCAGGCGCACGGACGCGAGCAGGCCGCGCAGATCGAGCGGCTTCGTGGAGAGCTCACCGCCGTCGCACTTGCGCTGGATGTCCTGAAACAGGCCAGCGAGCTGTTCGGCCCACGCGCTCTTCAGCTCCGGGAACTCGCGCCGCAGGAGCTTCACCAGCCCCTCCGCGGTGATCGTGGGCATGTCGATGACCACAAAGCGCGAGGCGAGCGCCTCATTAAGCTCGCGCGTACCGGCGTAGCCGTAGTTCATCGTCGCGATGAAGCGCGTCGCCTCGTGCAGGCGGATGCGCTCGTAGCCGGGCATGTCGATGGCGCGGCGGAAGTCGAGCGTCGCGTGCAGCACGGCCAGCGACTCGTTTTTTGCCATGTTGATCTCATCGAGCACGCCGAAGCCGCCGCACTCCGCGCACTGGTAGATCGGCCCCTTGCGCAGCGTCACCTCGCCGTCGCGGAACGTGTCCGTCCCGAGGAGGGTGGCCGCGTCGGTGTTGATGTAAAAGGACACGTCCCAGCTCGGGCGGCCGAACACGGCGGCGAGATTTTCCGCCAGCACGTTCTTGCCCGTGGCCTTCGGCCCGGCGAGCAGCAGGTTCTCCCCGCACAGCAGCGCCGTCAGCGCCTCCTCCCAGACGTCCTTGCCGTAATAGAGATATCTCGACACCGGGACGCGGGCGGCAAGCCGCTCCCCGACGGGGTATTTCGCGCGAAAGGCCTCGACCTCAGCGATGATCTGCGGGCTGACGCCCTCGTCTCTCAAAAAATCCAGCATGATATATGCCCCCTTCAGCTACACTATATTTTATCTCGCGGACAATGTCAATCCATATCCAGGGCTGACGCTTTTTTTCCGTCCCACCAGCCCACAGCTTCCAGAAACGCAAGCACATCGGCCTTGCCCTCCTGCGTGGTATACACATAGAGCATTATCTGTCCACTGCGGATTTTTGCTGC
>ERZ772900.856-NODE-856-length-30720-cov-6.464014_pt1 | contig 30720 bp, 28 predicted proteins | sample MGYA00512124_ERZ772900 | MGnify/ENA primary metagenome ERZ772900 (study PRJEB29015, sample SAMEA2737716) | human gut metagenome | biome: human gut; feature: human-associated habitat; material: faeces | place: China | collected 2012 ... | reverse complement strand
CGGCCGATGCCCTTGGTCTCGCGGGTGATGCAGATGGAGCCGCCGCCGATGCCGACCTTCACGAAGTCGGCGCCGCACTCGGCGAGGAAGCGGAAGCCGTCGCGGTCGACGACGTTGCCCGCGCCGACGCGGACGGAGTGGCCGTACTTCGCGCGGATCCAGTCGATGGTGTTCTTCTGCCAGAAGGAGTAGCCCTCGGAGGAGTCAATGCACAGCACGTCCGCGCCGGCCTCCACGAGCGCGGGGACGCGCTCGGCATAGTCGCGGGAGTTGATGCCCGCGCCGACGCAGTAGCGCTTGTCGGCGTCCTGCAGGGCGAGGGGGTGCTCCTTATGCTCGGCGTAGTCCTTGCGGAAGACGAAGTAGAGCAGGTGATCCTCCTCGTCGACGATGGGCAGGGAGTTGAGCTTGTGATCCCAGATGATGTTGTTGGCCTCCTTGAGGCTCGTCGCGGCGGGGGCGGTGATGAGCTTTTCGCGCGGGGTCATGAACTCGCGCACCGGCAGGTCGGGGCTCATGCGCGTGACGCGGTAGTCACGGCTCGTCACGATGCCGAGGAGCTTGCCGTTCGGGGTGGCGTCCTCGGTGATGGCGACGGTGGAGAAGCCGTTTTTCTCCTTCAGGGCGAGCACATCCGCGAGCGTGTGGTCGGGCGTGAGGTTCGAGGCGCTCACGACGAAGCCGGCCTTGTTCGTCTTGACGCGGCGCACCATCTCGGCCTCGCTCTCGATGGACTGGGAGCCATAGATGAAGGACAGGCCGCCCTCCTTGGCCAGGGCGATGGCGAGCGTGTCGTTCGAGACGGACTGCATGATGGCCGAGACCATGGGGATGTTCAGGCTCAGCGGGCACTCCTCCTGCCCGCGGCGGTAGCGCACGAGCGGCGTTTTGAGCGACACGCGGTCGGGGACGCACTCGGCAGAGGTGTAGCCGGGGACGAGAAGATACTCGCTGAAGGTATGGGACGGCTCAGAATAGTAAAAGGCCATGGATGGGGCTCCTCCTTGCAATATTTTTGAGCGGGGGCATCGTTCGGTTCCGCTCGATTTTTTAAGCCATATTATAGCCCCGTGCGGCGCTTTTGTCCAGTGCCTGTCCCTACAAAAAGCGCGGGTAATTGCGGCGAATTTCCGGTCATTGCGCGCTGATCCGGCACTTCACAGGCAAAATGGGCGCGGCGGAAAAGTTTTTCTTGACGCGGCGGGGGAAAGGTGATATCCTCATCATTGTTACAGGCGATGAAGGGTGCGGCAGCCCGGAGCCGCGGGAGGAAATGCCCGCCGGACGCCCCGTTACAGGCGCAAGAGTGTGGAGCAATCCGAATTCAGGTGGAACCACGGACGAGTATCGTTCGCCCTGATGTCAGTTTTCTGGCATCGGGGCGTTTTTTTATTGCTGTTAAAACATTATGATAGAAGGAGACAGAACCATGAACAACACCGAAAAGACCATGGACAAAATCGTTGCCCTGTGTAAAAACCGCGGCTTTATCTTCGCCGGGTCGGAGATCTACGGCGGCCTCGCCAACACGTGGGACTACGGCCCCCTCGGCGTCGAGCTGAAGAACAACATCAAGAAGGCCTGGTGGAAGAAGTTCGTGCAGGAGAACCCCTACAACGTCGGCCAGGACGCCGCCATCCTCATGAATCCGCAGACGTGGGTCGCCAGCGGCCACCTCGCGGGCTTCTCCGATCCGCTGATGGACTGCCGCGAGTGCAAGGAGCGCTTCCGCGCCGACAAGCTGATCGAGGAGTTCTGCCATGAGCAGTCGATCGAGCTGCCCAAGCCCATCGACGCGTTCTCCCAGCAGGAGATGAAGGACTTCATCGAGGAGCACAATATCCCCTGCCCCTCCTGCGGCAAGCACAACTTCACCGACATCCGCCAGTTTAACCTGATGTTCAAGACGTTCCAGGGCGTGACCGAGGACGCGAAGAACACCGTGTATCTCCGCCCGGAGACGGCGCAGGGCATCTTCACGAACTTCGTCAACACCCAGCGCACCACCCGCCGCAAGCTGCCCTTCGGCGTCTGCCAGATCGGTAAGTCCTTCCGCAACGAGATCACCCCCGGCAACTTCATCTTCCGCGTGCGCGAGTTCGAGCAGATGGAGCTGGAGTTCTTCTGCAAGCCCGGCACCGACCTCGAGTGGTTCAACTACTGGCGCACGTTCTGCCATAACTGGCTGCTCGGTATCGGCCTAAAGGACGAAAACCTCCGCCTGCGCGACCACGACCCCGAGGAGCTGTGCTTCTACTCCAAGGCCACGACGGACTTCGAGTTCCTGTTCCCCTTCGGCTGGGGCGAGCTGTGGGGCGTCGCCGACCGCACGGATTACGACCTGACCCAGCACCAGAAGACCTCCGGCAAGGATCTGACCTATTTCGACCCCGAGACGAACGAGCGCTATATCCCCTATGTCGTCGAGCCGTCCCTCGGCGTGGAGCGCAGCGTGCTGGCCGTGCTGTGCGACGCGTATGACGAGGAGGTCGTGGACGAGGCGAAGAACGACGTGCGCGTGGTGATGCACCTGCACCCGACGCTGGCGCCCTATAAGGCGGCGATCCTGCCCCTGTCGAAGAAGCTGAGCGACAAGGCGCGCGAGATCTACGCGGAGCTGAGTAAGGACTGGATGATCGACTTCGACGAGACGGGCTCCATCGGCAAGCGCTATCGCCGCGAGGATGAGATCGGCACGCCCTTCTGCATCACCGTCGACTTCGACACCGTGGGCGATGCGGAAAAGACCGGCGACAACTGCGTCACCATCCGCGAGCGCGACAGCATGGAGCAGGTGCGCGTGCCTATCTCCGAGCTGAAGAGCTATCTGGCAGAGAAGTTGGCGTACTAATTTTTAAATAAAGAAGATGGCAATCCGAAGGATTGCCATCTTCTTTAAATTTTCTTTGTAAATTTGCAAGTTGGGTAATGACTACATCCGTAAAAAGAGCCATATTTCCCGTTACGGAGAACAAGATTTCCACCGCATTGGGGGCAAATGCCTGCTCTGATATTTTGATTTATAGTAGTTCTTTTTTTCTGTAATTGAGTGACGTGTTCTTTCCGCGCTCTTTTTTCAACTATATTAGAGGAAGATAAGACGGTAGCGATTCTCTCAACCTCGGAATCGCTCAATAGTTCACTTTGATAAAGGCGAATTGTATTGATGAGTTGGGAATCATAAATTAAGTGTTTCGTTGTTTGGACTTTTAGAGAAGCTCTGGATGAAAAACAGACGATAGAAATAAAATTATGGGAATCTATGTTGAGAAGTTTTTCCAGAGCCTTGATGTGTCCATAGTTTTGCCTGAATGGGTTTGCAAAGCGGTATTTGTTTCCATAGACATTTTTAGTCCATTCACTGCCATTTTCGTTTCCGGTTATCCAGCCACGGTAGTTCTTTGTCTCAATAACAAAAATACCAAATCGAGAGACAACAATATGATCGATTTGCGTAGTGCCAGATTCTGTCGCTAAAAGAATATCGTTAAAAATCTTATATTCATAAGAGGGAAGAGTTGCCAGAAATGCTGATACTTTCTTTTCTTCTATATGACCTCTAATTTCTGGAATCTTTTTTACAAGGAAAATAAATCCAAGAATCACGAGAAACAGAAGTATATTATATCCCATATAATCACATCCTTTTCTCTAAAAGTATAACATGCTTATATTTTAAAGAAAAGATGTATTTGTGGATAGTCAAGATAAAAGCAAGTCAAAGCCCCGCCTTTATCAGGCGGGGCTTTGACTTGATCAGGAGAGAGAAAAATCACACAAGAAAATGGAGTTTGCTTCCTTTCTATGCTGTTATCTTACCCCGCAAACATGTCGGATTCATGAAAACGGGATGAACTTTCTGTGAATCCGCGCGGGGCGGGGGTTGTTTCGCGCGGAATTCTGCGGTATGATGACAAGAAAAAAGGAGGAGACCGACATGAAGGTTCTGATGCTCAACGGCAGCTGTAACGAGCGCGGCTGCACCTATACGGCGCTGGAGGAGATCGGGCGGACGCTGCGCGAGGAGGGCGTGGACTGCGAGATTTTCCAGCTCGGCGCTGACCCGGTGCGCGACTGCATCGGCTGCGGCGGTTGCGCGGGCGGCAGCTGCGTCTTCACGGATGACGGCGTGAACCGCTTTGTGGAAAAGGCGCGCAAGGCCGACGGCTTCGTCTTCGGCACGCCCGTCTACTACGCGCACCCGAGCGGGCGCGTGCTGTCCTTCCTCGACCGCGCGTTCTACAGCGGCAGCGCCGCCTTCGCCTGCAAGCCCGCCGCCGCGGTGGCCTCGGCGCGCCGCGCGGGGACGACCGCGAGCATCGACGCGCTGGGGAAGTACTTCGGCATCTCACGGATGCTGACCGTCGGCTCGACGTACTGGAGCATGGTACACGGAAACTGTCCCGCGGACGTCCTGCAGGATCGGGAGGGGCTGCAGACGATGCGCAACCTTGCCCGCGAGATGGCGTGGCTGATGCGGTGCATCGAAACCGCCCGCGCTGCGGGCATCTGTCCCCCCGCACCCGAACGCACCGAGCGCACCAATTTCATCCGCTGAACGGTTCGCGGGAAGCCAAGCAGAAATAGCGAACAGGCACAGCGGAAGATTCCGCTGTGCCTGCTGTTGTATGATTTGATTTGTCAAAGATGAAATGCCGTACTTCCCGAACATCCCTTGCCTCTCCCTCCGGGAGAGGTGGCCGAGCGCAGCGAAACTTACTCCACAAAAAAAGGGCAGCGCCCTTTTTTGTGGAAGTCACTCGCTGATAGCCGGCCCGTGCTCAGGGAGCTTTGCAATCAGCGTCTTATACATGTGGCGGAAGAACAGCAGCGACACCGTGAGGGCGGCAATCTCTGCGATGGGATAGCTCCACCAGACGAGGTCGTTGTTGCCGATGCTCGCGCCGTAGCGCGCGAGAATATAGGCCAGCGGCACGAGGAAGACGAGCTGGCGGATGATGGAGATAATCATCGAATACAGGGACTTGCCCAGCGCCTGGAATGCGCTGGTGAGCGCGATGGACGCGCCGGCCATGCAGAAGCTCAGCGAGATGATCCGCAGCGCGGGCACGCCGACGGCGAGGAGCGTGTCCGTCGCGTCAAAGATCTTCAGCAGCGTTCCGGGGATGGACAGGAAGATGCTCATGCCCAGCAGCATGATGCACGAGGCATAGATCGTGCTGCGCTTGATCGTCTCGGTCATGCGCCTCCGGTGCTGCGCGCCGTAGTTATATGCGATGATCGACACCACGCCGTTGTTCAGGCCGAAGATCGGCATGAAGATGAAGCTGTTGAGCTTGAAGTAGATGCCGAAGGCGGTCGCGGCTGTCTCCTTCGCAGAGTGGTAGGCGATGAGGATCTTGTTCATGCAGAACGTCATGACAGAGCCGATGGCGACCATCACCACGCTCGGCAGGCCGATGGCGTAGATCTGGCCGATGATCTTCCAGTGTGGGCGGAAGCCCTTAAAGTGCAGGCGGATGTCGTGGTTCTTCTTCAGATTGAAATAGAGCGCCAGCGCGCAGCCGCAGAACTGGCCGATCACCGTGGCAACGGCGGCGCCCGCGACGCCCATATTCAGCACAAAGATGCAGATCGGGTCGAGGATGATGTTCACGATCGCGCCGAGCCCCTGCGTGTACATCGAGAGGATGGAGCGGCCCGTACTCTGCAGCAGGCGCTCGAACATGATCTCCGCGAACAGACCCAGCGACGCGCAGCAGCAGATGCGCAGATACGTCGCGCCATTATCGACGATGTAGTCGATGCTCGTCTGGGCGGCGAAGAACATCCGCGCGAAGAACGCGGCGAGAATCGCGCAGATGGCGAAGCCCACGCCCGCGAGGAACACGCCGTTCGTCGCGATGTGGTTGGCGCGCTCACGTTCGCCAGCGCCGAGCGCGCGGCCCATCAGCGCGTTCACGCCCACGGCCGTGCCGGTGGCAAGGCCGATCATCAGGTTCTGCGCCGGGAACGCGAGCGAGACGGCGGTCAGTGCCTGCTCACAGATGCGGGAGACGAAGACGCTGTCGACGATGTTATACAGCGCCTGCACCAGCATCGAGACGATGATGGGCAGGGACATGTTCCAGATGAGTTTTGAAATGGGCATGGTGCCCAGCTTGTTTCCTTCCATGCGGCTAACTCTTCCTTTTCATCAGATTTATTCAACCTGACTATTGTAGCATGAATATCGGAAAAAGAAAACCCCGAAAAAGGCGGTAAAAACGAACTTTTTCGGGGTATAAATCCACTCTGTTTGACGAAATGACCAAAATTATTTCGCGGCGCGAAGCATATGGATCACAGTCCGGCGAAAAAGGCGCGGATGTCCGACTCGGTGCAGGAGACACTCCCCTGCGCGAAGCCGTCGCGTCCGCCGCCGCGGCCATGGAGCGCCGCGTTCATGTCCTTGACCAGTCCGCGGATGTCCTGCCCGGCGTGGATGACCGCGTAGTGATACGCGCCGTCCGCGCCCGCGAAGACGGCGCAGCGCCCGCCGCAGACCTGCGCCGCGGCGTCGCACAGGCGGCGCACGCTTTCCGGGCGCATGGCGGGCTCGATGAGCAGCACGTCGCCGCGCCCCGCCTGCTGTGCGGCGATTTCACGGAAGCGTTCTTCCTCCATCGCGGCGAGCTGCGTCTTCGTCTCGCCCAGCTCGCCGCGCAGGCGCTCGACCGCGGCGAAGGTCTTTTCGCCCTTGACGGAGAGCGCCTGCCCGATCCGGAGGTTCTGCTCCCAGCTCGCCGCGAGGGCGCGCAGCGCCCGCTCGCCGCACAGCAGCTCCAGACGCACACCGTCGCGGAACTTCTGGCAGCTCAGAAACTTCACCAGCCCGACCTCACCGCTGCGCATGACGTGCGTGCCGCAGCAGGCGCACAGATCCGCGCCCGGAAAGCCCGTCAGCCGCACCGGCCCCTCGAGAGCCTTCTTGCTGCGGTAGGGGATGTGCGCGAGTTCCTCGCGCGTGGGCCAGGTGATCTCGATGGCGTGGTTTTCCCAGATGTAGCGATTGGCGCGCTGCTCGATTTCGAGCACCTGCTCCCAAGTCATCTCGGCGTTATAGTCAATGGTGACGACGCTCTCGCCCATGTGAAAGCCCACGTTGTCGCAGTGGAACGCCGCGCACAGCATACCGGAGACGATGTGCTCGCCGGAGTGCTGCTGCATGTGGTCGAAGCGGCGCGCCCAGTCGAGTTCGCCCGCGACCTCCTCACCGACGGGGAGCGCGCGGTCACAGGTGTGGACAATCTCACCGGCGTGCTCCTGCACGTCGAGCACCTTCGCCCCGCCGAGCGTGCCGCGGTCGGCGGGCTGGCCGCCGCCCTCGGGGTAGAAGGCGGTTTGGTCGAGCGTCACGAGCCACGTCTTTTTCTCCTGTACGCAGCCGGTCACGCGCGCGGTGAACGCGCGGCAGTATACGTCGTCATAATAGAGCTTTTTCGTTTCCATAGCGTCTCCTCACAGGTGCAGCAGTTTTTTCGCCGTCTCGCCGAGAATGCCGCGGATGGCCTCGGGCGGGAGCGGGAGGGCGGCGACGGCCTCGGCGTTTCTGCGCATGTCGACGCTGGGCCAGTCCGTGCCGAATAGGAACTTATCGGCGAAGCGCGGCAGGTCGGGGAAGTACTGCAGCAGCTTCTTCGGCGGCAGACCCGTGATGTCGATGTAGGCGTTCTTGTGGATGCGCAGCATCGTCATGGCCTCGTCATACCACGGGCCGCGCCCGCCGTGGCTCATCACGAGCGTCAGGTCGGGGAAGTCGACGGCGACATCGTCGAGGAAGATGGGGTTGCCGTATTTGATGCGGGAATTCTGGAACACGGAGAGCCCCGTGTGGTACATGACGGGCATCCCCAACTCCTGCGCCGCACCGTAGAGCGGGTAGAGCGCCGCGTCGTTGGGGTAGAAGTAGTTGTAGGTGGGGTAGAGCTTCACGCCGCGAAAGCCCATCCCGGCCAGCCGGTGCAGCTCGGCGGCGAGGTCGCCCCCGCGGTGGGGGTCGAACGTGCAGAACGGGATGAGGCGGCCACTCTGCGCGCAGAACGCGGCGATCGTCTCGTTGCTGACGACGCCGGAGACGGAGGGCGTCATCTCGGCGAGCAGGACGGCGTAGTCGACGCCCTTGCGCTCGAGCATGGCGGTGAAGTTCGCGGGATCGGCGCAGGTCTGGCTGACGGCGTCATAGACCTCGGGCGAGGGGCAGAGCGACCGGAACCACTCCAGCGCGCTGTTCGTGCGCTCGGCATACTGCGGCAGGTGAACGTGAAAGTCAATCAAAAGCTGACCGTTGAGCATAGAAAAACACCTCTTTCATCCTGTCTATTATGACGTATTTTTCTTTAAAAGGCAACACTTCATCAAAAAAGGGTACAGCCCTTTTTTGATGAGGGGGGTCGCTCCGAACCGCGTGTTTTTGCGTGCGGTGCGATTTGACTGCTCAAGCGGGTTTTGTTTTTTCAACCAAAGTCGTGGCGGTTTCCGCAGGAAATTCCCTTGTCCTGCAATGCGCAGACGATCTTTTCAATTAGATAGAAGCAATCTTTATCCGTCCGGGTATCATCTGCGAGAATCGCCTGAATTTCCAGAACGGCTTGGCAGCAGGTATCATGAATCAGCTGCGCGGCAATGGCCTGCAAGTTTTCGTCTTTTAGGATCGTGCTCGACAGCGCTTGCGTTAGAATTTCTTTATAAAGCATAATTCTCACCTCTTTTGCCACTAAATTGTAGCATATTCGGCAGTGACATGCAACAAAATAGTAGCATACCACTGAGGTGAGACGATGTATTTTCAGCGTTTGGAGGATTTACGGGTGGATGCGGATCTGACGCAGGAGCAGGTAGCGCAGGTGCTGCACTGCAAGCGGGAGGTCTACCGCCGCTACGAAAAGGGAATCCACGAGCTGCCCGTCTGGGCGCTTATTGAGCTGGCGAAGTTCTACGGGACAAGTACGGATTATATTTTGGGGTTATCAGATATTCGATGAAAGGCGGGAACGAAAGTTCCCGCCTTTTTATCGGGTGGATGCGCCACCCAATATAAAATTAGTAAAACTTACAATTATGGCGCGGAAAGTATGTGAAAAGTGCGATATTGACGGAAATAGCGTGGATATTATATAGTAGAGGTACAATATCAAAGATCACTACGCTGCCATGAAAGGAGACGAACGCCATGAAACGAACCAGAAGCTACTACCTCGGTCGGTTCCGAACGATTGACCAGCTGCTCTTCATGGTGACCATTTTCGTCGCGGGCATGGGGCTGTGCATGGTTCTCTGGTCACTTGACTTGTTCGACAACAGACTCTTCCGATTCTGCTGGGAAATGTGGATCATGACTTCGTGGACATTGATGCGCTCGGCGGCGAAACGAATTCTGAATGCCACTGCGAAGCGGCGCGGAGATGATGTTCCGTTCAGCCGCGATAACATCTATTGGTCGCGGGATATGTGGTTCAGCCGGGCGGATGAGAGTGACCTTGAATACTGACATGGGGACTGTCCAAAAGGGCCTTGCCATCTTTGACGAGCAAAAGCAGCTCCCGGCCATACGGCCGGGAGCTGCTTTGTTTGTTGAACTGCGCCAAAACGCTTGATTGGACGTCGAACAGAAGCAGGGGGAGATTTTTGACGGAAGGAGTTATTCCTTCTCCACGTCACCGACGATGGCAATATGCAGCTCATCGAGCTGCTTCTGTTCGACGGTGGAGGGGGCGCCCATCATGACGTCCTGGGCGTTCTTGTTCATGGGGAAGGGGATGATCTCGCGGATGGAGCTCTCGCCCGCGAGGAGCATGACCATGCGGTCGACGCCCGGGGCGATGCCCGCGTGCGGCGGCGCGCCGTAGCAGAAGGCGTTGTACATGGCGGGGAACTTCTTCTTCACGTCCTCCTCGCCCAGACGCACCAGCTCGAAGGCCTTGACCATGATCTCGGGGTCGTGGTTCCGGACGGCGCCGGAGGACAGCTCTACGCCGTTGCAGACGAGGTCATACTGGTTGGCGTAGATGTCCAGCGGATCCGTCTCGCCGCGCTCGGCCTTGAGCAGCGTCTCCATGCCGCCGTTGGGCATCGAGAACGGGTTGTGGCAGAACTCCAGCTCGCCGGACTCGTCGCCGATCTCGTACATCGGGAAGTCGACGATCCAGCAGAACTCATAGCGCTCCTTGTCCATGTGCCCCTCGCAGGCCGCGCCGAACGTCTTGATCATCACGCCGACGGACTTGGTCGCGTACTCGCCCGCGGCGACGACGACAAGCGTGTTCGGCTGCAGGTTGAGCGCCTTGGCGAGCTCCTCCTTCATGCCGGAGACGAACTTCGTGATGCCGCCGGCCAGCTCGCCCTTTTCGTCGACCTTGAACCAGTAGCCCTTGGAGCCGGACTGCACCTCGCAGTCGGTCAGGAGCTTCTCAATCTGCTTGCGGGTGAGCTTGCAGTCGGAGATGTCGACCATCTTCACGGTCTGGCCGCGCAGGGCCTCGAACTCGCAGTCGGTAAACAGCGCGGTCATGTCCTTCGCGGTCAGATCGATGCGCAGGTCGGGCTTGTCGGAGCCGTAGACGTCCATCGCCGTGCGGTAGGGGATGCGGCGGAAGGGCGCGGCGGAGGCGACGTTATAGGTGCCGTACTTGGCAAAGATCGGGGGCAGCACGTCCTCGAGCACGGCGAACACGTCCTCCTGCGTGGCGAAGGCCATCTCCATATCGAGCTGGTAGAACTCGCCGGGGGAGCGGTCGCCGCGGGCGTCCTCGTCGCGGAAGCAGGGGGCGATCTGGAAATAGCGGTCGAAGCCGGAGGTCATGAGCAGCTGCTTGAACTGCTGCGGCGCCTGCGGCAGGGCATAGAACTTGCCGGGGTGCTTGCGGGCGGGGACGAGGTAGTCGCGCGCGCCCTCGGGGGAGGAGGCCGTCAGGATGGGGGTCGTGATCTCGAGGAAGCCGTGCGCGGTCATGGCGGCGCGCAGCGCGGCGATGACCTGGCAGCGCAGGATGATGTTCTGCTTGACGGCGGGATTGCGCAGGTCGAGGTAGCGGTACTTCAGGCGCTGCGTCTCGTCGGCCTCGCGGCTGCGGTTGATCTCGAAGGGGAGGGAGTTGTAGCGGCAGCGGCCGAGCACCTCAATCTTCGCGGGCACGACCTCGATCTCGCCGGTGGGCTGCTTGGGGTTCTTGCTCGCGCGCTCGCGCACGGTGCCCTCGACGGAGATGGTGGACTCCTTGTTGAGGTCATTGATAACCGCCATCATCTCCTCGGACTCCACGACGATCTGGGTCGTGCCGTAGAAGTCGCGCAGGACGACGAAGGCGAAGTTCTGTCCGACGACGCGGACGTTTTCCATCCAGCCGACGAGCTTGACGGACTTGCCCGCATCGGCCAACCGCAGCTCCCCGCAGGTGTGGGTACGCATTTGCATCATAGAAATCTCTCCTGTCTTGATTGTAAATTGTATTATTTGCTTGTTATATTACGGGTTGTTTTCAGAGTTTGGCGTTCTGGCGGGGGAATGGCGCATAGAATCGGCGTGTCCTGTCTCCGACGGGTTACTTTTCCCGCGCGGGAACAGTAACCAAAAGCGCGCCAGAAACCGTATGGTTTCTGGACTTCCTTTTCCGCCGATAAGTGGGATTTTCGGTAAACCGTGTCCTAAGCTTAGCATCGGCTGCTGTTCTGCGCCGCTGTCGCTGACGGTGCAAAATTTCCGGTGTTCAGTTCTTACGGGCGGGGCGGTGCCCACATCGCTCCGCAATCGGCGCACCGACTTCTACATTTTGAAAGATCAGCGGCAGCGGCGCCGGAGCAGAGACGATACTACATCTAAGGCCCCTTGCAAAGCACCCCCAAACGTGTGGGACGCACCTCAACAATATCCGCAGTGCGGGGCGCGCTGAGGGAATCTTAAACCGTAGGTTTAAGCGGCGTTTTTTGCATACTTTTTGCCGCTGCTGGCAAAAAGTATGCCGCCGGAGGCCGCTCCCCCGAAGCACGGGGCATCGGGGACGCCGCCCCCTACACACGCTGGAAGAAGTCCGTCGGTCAATCGACGGGCCGATGTGGGCATCGGCCCCTACGGAATTTACGAAAAGCCGAGCCGCGCGCCTGCCGCGCAATCACTCCACAATCACCTTGCCCGCGTTCTTCTCGGCGAGACCGGCCTGAATCCGGGCCAGCGTCTCGGGGAAGGGGAGCTTCGTCTGCTCACCGCTGACCATGTCCTTGCAGGCGACGACACCCGCCGCGATCTCGTCGTCACCGAGGAACACCACATACGGAATCGCGAGCTTGTCGGCGTAGTTCATCTTCGCCTTGAACTTCTTCTGCTCGGTATAGAGCTGGGTGCGCACACCCGCGCTGCGCAGCTGCGTCGCCAGCGAGATGGCTGGGGCGAGATCCTCCGTCATCGGCAGGATCAGCACGTCGGCCGGGGCGGTGGGGAGCGCGGGGTTGAGCATCTTCTGCTCGCCGAGGACATAGAACAGGCGCGTCAGGCCGATGGAGATGCCCACGCCGGGGAGCTGGCGGTCGGTGTAGTACTCGGCGAGGTTGTCGTAGCGGCCGCCGGAGCAGACGGAGCCGATCTCCGGGTGGTCGAGCAGCGTCGTCTCGTAGACGGTGCCGGTGTAGTAGTCCAGCCCGCGCGCGATCGTCAGGTCGACGGCGAAGTTCTCCTGCGGCACGCCGAAGGCGGCGAGGTACTTCACCACCGTCGTCAGCTCATTCAGACCCTCGTCGAAGACGTCGCTGCGGCCGCGGTAGCCCTCGAGCGCGGCGAGCACCTCGCCGTTGCTGCCGGTGATGGCGATGAACTTCAGGATCTCGCCCGCCTGCTCGTCCGTCAGGCCGACGTCCTCCATCAGACAGGTCCTGACCTTCTCCGCGCCGATCTTGTCGAGTTTATCGACGGTGCGCATGATGTCGCCGGACTGCTCCGTGAGCCCCAGCATCGCATAAAAGCCGTTCAAGATCTTGCGGTTGTTCACGCGGATCTGGAAACGCTCGAGCCCGAGGGAGGTGAACGTCTGGTAGATGATGGCGGGGATTTCGGCCTCGTTCGTGATGTCGAGTTTGCCGTCGCCGATCACGTCGATGTCGGCCTGATAGAACTCGCGGAAGCGGCCGCGCTGGGCGCGCTCGCCGCGGTAGACCTTGCCAATCTGATAGCGGCGGAAGGGGAAGGAGAGGTCGTTGTAGTGCAGGGCGACGTACTTCGCCAGCGGCACCGTCAGGTCAAAGCGCAGCGCGAGATCAGCGTCTCCCTTCTGGAAGCGGTAGATCTGCTTCTCCGTCTCGCCGCCGCCCTTGGCGAGCAGCACCTCGCTGGCCTCGATGACGGGGGTATCGAGCGGGGTGAAGCCATAGCGGCTGTAGGTCGTGCGGAGGACGTCCATCATCCGCTCCATCTGCTGCTGCGGACCGGGCAGCAGCTCCATGAAGCCGGAGAGCGTCCGGGGTGTCATTTTTGCCATATACATTCTCCTTTAATCAGTTGTGGATTTCTCTGTCAGATTGTTCGCCGGGGCGGAAAAAAACGCTCCCGTCCCGCTGCATGGGACGAGAGCGTTTCGTCGCTTCGTGGTGCCACCCAAGTTCAGCCCGCAGAGGGGCCCTCTTGTGCTCCTGTTACGGGGAGCGCGCCGTGGATGTTTCCATCCCCGCTCGGAAGCTGTCTTCCCACAGTCCTGCCGCGGCGCGCTCGCAGCCAATGGCGCGCCTCTCTGCCGTGCGGCGGACGCTGCGGTACTCCTGCCTCGTCCTCGCGGTGTTTCCAACTATTTATTGTATGGGATTTCTCCCGGAATGTCAAGCGGTGAAGGGGGTCGTTTTGGGGTTGACGATGTTGCGCCAGTCGAGGTCGCCGCGCGCCAGACCCAGGATGAGCATCTCGGCCGAGGCGAGATTGCTGGCATAGGGGATGTTGTTCTGGTCACACAGGCGGAAGATGTTGGCCATGTCGTCGTTGGGGCGCTTATCGGCGGGGTCGCCGAAGCAGAGCACCATGTCGATCTCGTTATAGGCGATGCGCGCGGCGATCTGCTGTCCGCCGCCGTGCTCGAAGGTGAGGAAGCGGTGGATGGGAAGCCCCGTCGTTTCGGAGACGAGCTGTCCGGTGCGCGCGGTGGCGCACAGCGTGTGCTGGGCAAGAATCCCGCAGTAGGCGGTGCAGAACTGAACCATCAGCTCTTTCTTGTTGTCGTGGGCGATCAATGCAATGTTCATGAGGTTAAGTCTCCTTTCCGGATCAGATTTTCATCAGCGGTGTGCGGATGCCGTTGATGCGCTTGGCAATGTTCTCGAACGCGCGGGCGGCGTAATAGCTGTATTCCCGCACGGGGGTGCCCCGGTTGAGCGAGGCGGGGACGTCTATATCCTCGGGCACGACCCCCAGAAGGGGCAGGCCCGCTGTATCTATGGCGTCGTCGATGGTGGTGTGCAGGCTGCGCAGGAGCTTTTTCTGCACGCGGTTCACCACGAGGTGGACGCGCCCGACGGGGAAGCGGTCAAGCTCCATGACCGTGTGCTGCGCGTCGCGCAGGGCGCTGACGTCTGTCGTGGTGACGACGATGACGCTGTCGGCCATGTCCGTCGCCATGCGGAAGCCCGTCCCCAGTCCGGCCGGCGCATCGATCAGGCAGAAGTCGTAGTTCTCGCGGATGCTCGCGGCGAGGCGCAGCAGCTGCGCGGCGGAGTAGCTCGGCTCGCGGAAGGTGAGGGGGGCGGGGAGGAAGTCAAGCTTCTGATAGCGTGGGTGCGTCGTGACGGCGTCGGCGAGCGAGCAGCTGCCGCTGAGCACGTCCGAAAAGTCCATCAGCGCGCTGTCGCTCAGCCCGAGGGCGAGGTCGAGGTTGCGCAGCGTGATGTCGCAGTCCATGCACAGAACATGGCGGCCCATCGCGGCCAGCGCCAGACCGACGCTGGCGGTGAAGGTGGTTTTTCCGGTGCCGCCCTTGCCGGAGACCACCGCAATCAGTTTACCCATACGCGATCCCTCATCTCAGCGGATTTTTCTTGATCTTCGCGAAGGCGCGGGGGAAGGTCTTCGGCGTGGGTCTGACCTTCCGGATGCGGACGACGCGGTGCGTCACGTCGGTGCCGGGGATGGTGTAGTCCTCACAGCCCTCGAGCTGCCCGCCGAGCTGGCTGATGGCGCTCTTCGCGCTCTGCAGCTCCTCGGCGCAGTCGACGGACTTCATCGCGAGGAAGCTCCCGCCCACGCGCACGAACGGCAGGCTCAGCTCACACAGCACGTTCAGCGGCGCGACCGCGCGCGAGACGGCGATGTCGAAGCGCTCGCGCTCCTGCGCGGCGAACTCCTCCGCCCGTGCATGGACGCACGTCACGCGCTGCAGCGCCATCGCGTTGCAGACCTCCTGCAAAAACGCCACGCGCTTGCCGAGACTGTCGAGCAGCGTCAGGTCGAAATCCGGCTCCAACAGCCGCAGCGGCATCCCCGGAAAGCCCGCGCCCGTGCCGACGTCCACGACGCGTTTGCCGCGGAAATCCTCCGTCCGCAGCAGCACCGCGCAGTCGAGCAGGTGGAGTGTCACGACGTCGACGGGGTCGGTGATGGCCGTGAGGTTCATCACGCGGTTTTTCTCCAGCAGCCTGTCGGAAAATTCCAGCAGCCGCGGCGCGGCGTCCGCCGCGAGACCCCAGCCGCTCAGCCCTTCGCGCAGCAGGCTCTCGGGCGTCATTTGTCCTCCTGCTGCTTGAGCAGGTCGCGGATCTCAACGAGCAGCTCCTCGGTCGTCGGACCCTTGGGGGGCTCGGGCTTCGGCTCCTCTTCTTTCTTCTTTTTCGCGGTCAGACGGTTCACGGCCTTGACCAGCACGAACACGACGAACGCCGTGATGAGGAAGGAGATGATGGAGTTGATGACCGCGCCGATGCCGAAGCCGCCGGGCGCCCACTCGGCAAACGTGCTGTCGGGGATGAGCAGGCCGAGCAGGGGAGTGAGCAGGTTCTGGACGATCGAGGTGACGATCGCGGTGAACGCGGAGCCGACGACCACGCCAACGGCCATGTCCAGGACGTTCCCGCGCATGGCGAATTCCTTGAATTCCTGAAAGAATTTTTTCATGACGGTTTTCTTCTATACAAATTGTATAATATCTGTCTAGCTAAATAACAATTCGTAATCAGTGCTTCGGCACAAGGCGCTCGCAGCCGCCCATGTAGGGCTGCAGCACCTTCGGGATGAGGACGGTGCCGTCGGCCTGCAGGTTGTTCTCGAGGAAGGCGATCAGCATGCGCGGCGGGGCGACGCAGGTGTTGTTCAGCGTGTGGCACAGCTGCATCTTGCCGTCCTTATCCTTGTAGCGGATCTTCAGGCGGCGTGCCTGCGCGTCGCCGAGGTTGGAGCAGGAGCAGACCTCGAAATACTTCTGCTGACGGGGGGACCACGCCTCGATGTCGCAGGACTTGCACTTCAGGTCGGCGAGGTCGCCGGAGCAGCACTCAAGCTGGCGGACGGGGATGTCGAGCGAGCGGAACAGCTCCACGGAGTACTGCCACAGCTGCTCATACCACGCCTTGGACTCCTCGGGCTTGCAGACAACGATCATCTCCTGCTTCTCGAACTGGTGGATGCGGTAGATGCCGCGCTCCTCGATGCCGTGCGCGCCCTTCTCCTTGCGGAAGCAGGGGGAGTAGGACGTCAGCGTCTGGGGCAGGGACTCCTCGGGGAGGATCTGGTCGATGAACTTACCGATCATGGAGTGCTCGCTCGTGCCGATCAGGTAGAGGTCCTCGCCCTCAATCTTGTACATCATGGCGTCCATATCGGTCTGGCTCATGACGCCCTCGACGACGTTGCCGTGGATCATGAAGGGGGGGATGCAGTAGGTGAAGCCCTTGTTGATCATGAAGTCGCGGCCATAGGCCAGCACGGCCTCGTGCAGGCGGGCGATGTCACCCATCAGATAGTAAAAGCCGTTGCCGGAGACGCGGCCCGCGGCGTCCATGTCGATGCCGTCGAAGCGCTCCATGATCTCGGTGTGGTAGGGGATGTCGAACTCCGGCACCTTTGCCTCGCCAAAGCGCTGCACCTCGACGTTGCAGCTGTCGTCCGGGCCGATGGGGACGCTCGGGTCGATCATCTGGGGGATGACCATCATGATCTTGTTGAGCGCGGCTTCAGCGTGCTCCTTCTTCTCCTCCATCTGCGCCATGCGGTCGGCGTCGGCCTTGACGGCGGCGTTGTTCGCGTCGATCTGCGCCTGCAGCGCGGCCTTCTCGGCCTCATCGGTGCACTTTTTCAGCTTGCCGTAGAGCGGGCCGTTCGCCTTGGAGAGCTTGTTGCGCTCGGCCTTGAGCGCTTCGCCCTCGCTGATTGCTTCGCGGCGCTCAGCGTCGAGGGCGATGGCCTCGTCGACGAGGGGCAGCTTGGCGTTCTGGAACTTCTTACGGATGTTCTCCTTGACGGCCTCGGGATTTTCCCGGACAAATTTGATATCAAGCATGTGGTTTTCTCCTTCTATGTTTCACGTGAAACGTAATTTACTTCGTGTGCAGCTGGTTCAGCAGGTCGAGCAGCGCGTTCAGGTCGTCGAGCCCGTAGTACTCCAGCTCGATGCGCCCCTTCTTGCGGCCGCTGACGATCTTGCAGCCGCGGCCGAGATGGCTCCCCAGCTCGCGCGCGGCCTCCTCGGCGTAGTTCACCGTGACACCGGAGGGGGAGGGGGGCGTCTCCTTCTTTTCGGCGGTAAGCTTCTTCACGAGAAGCTCCGTCTGACGGACGGAGAGGTCGTTTTTGATGATCGTGTCCGCCGCCGTCTCCTGCATCTCGGGCGAGAGGGGGAGGATCGCGCGGGCGTGCCCGTTCGTGAGCCGCCCGTCCTCAACCATCGCCCGCACGGGCGGGTAGAGGTGCAGCAGGCGCAGGGCATTCGCCACCGCCGAGCGGGACTTGCCGACGCGCTGCGCCGTTTCCTCCTGCGTCATGCCGTACTGACTCATGAGCACCTGATAGCCCTCCGCTTCCTCGATCGGGTTCAGATCCTCGCGCTGGAGATTTTCAATCATCGCCAGCTCCATCGCTTTGCGGTCGTCGGCTTCGATGACGATAGCCGGTACCTCGCTCAGCCCCGCCATCCGCGCCGCGCGCCAGCGGCGTTCGCCCGCGATGATCTGATAGTAGCCGGACTGGAGCTTGCGTACCGTCAGCGGCTGAATGATGCCGTGCTCGCGGATGGAGTCAGCCAGATCGGACAGCGACTCCGGGTCAAACTGCTTGCGCGGCTGGGACGCGCAGCTCTCCACCTGCGAGATGGGGAGGTAGAGGCTGCTCTTTTCCTCCTGCGCCTGAATCACATCGTCGCCGAGCAGGGCGGCGAGTCCTTTTCCAAGGCCCTTGCTTGTATTTGCCATGGCAGATCTCCTTTCCCGTATTGTCAGGCGTTGCGCTTGAGAAACTCTGCACTCAGATTCATGTAGGCCTCCGCCCCGCGGCAGAGCCGGTCATAGGCCGTGATGGGCTTGCCGTGGCTCGGCGCCTCGGAGAGACGGACGTTCCGCGGGATGACCGTGCTGTAGACCTTGCCGGGGAAGAAGCGCTTGACCTCCTGTGCCACCTGAATGGCGAGGTTCGTGCGCCCGTCGAACATCGTGAGCAGCACGCCCTCAATCTGCAGGCGCGGGTTCATGTTCCGCCGCACGATGCGGACGGTGTTCATCAGGTCGCTGAGTCCCTCGAGCGCGTAATACTCGCCCTGCAGCGGCACGAGCAGCGAATCTGCCGCGCACAGCGCATTCAGCGTCAGCAGCTCGAGCGAGGGGGGACAGTCGATGAAGATGAAGTCATAGTCGTCCCGCAGCGAATCCAGCGCGTTTTTCAGCAGAAACTGGCGGTCGTTGAGCATGGTCATCTCGATCCCCGCGCCCGCGAGCGCCTTGCTGCTGGGCAGAACGTCGGCATACGGCGTGTGCACAACGGCCTTGCGCGGCTCGACGCCGTTGATGAGCACGTCGTACACGCCGTTCGAGACGGTCTTGTCGACGCCCATGCCGGAGGTCGCGTTGGCCTGCGGGTCGAAGTCGCACAGGAGCACCCGGCATCCCTGCTGCTTCAGCGCGGCGGTCAGGTTCACGCAGGTCGTGGTCTTGCCGACGCCGCCCTTTTGGTTTACGATTGCAACAATTTTGGCCATGGAAGTGCTCACTCTCTTTCTGTATCTGTTGTCATAATAATATAGTATAACACAACAGAGGTGGGTTTCAATAGAAAATTTTCGGAATTGGAGGATTTTTGTGTTTCACGTGAAACAGTGGGAAACAGAAAACAAGGGACATGTTTCACGTGAAACATGTCCCTTGTTCCGCAACAAATTCAGATCAAGATCATCCCGCTGACCGGCGGCAGCGTCAGGCGCAGCACGCTATCCGGGACGAAGAACTCCTGCCCGTCGAGGGCGCTGCGCGCCACGGTGTCCGCCCACGGGAGCGCCAGCTCTGCCGGTGTGTCGCCCGCGTTCAGCGCCGTGAGCGTCCGCTCCGCGCCGCTCTGGCGCAGGATGGCGAGCACGCCGCCCTCGGCCGCGAGATAGGCGATCGACCCGCTCTGCAGCGATGTCCGACCGCGCCGCAGTTGTCCGAGACGGCGGTAGAGCGCCAGCAGCGCCGCATCCTCGCACCCCCACGGGTAGGTAGCGCGGTTCAGCGGATCCTCGAAGCCCTGCATCCCGGCCTCGTCGCCGTAGTAGACGGTGGGGGAGCCGGGGAAGGTGAACAGGAGCATCGCGCCCAGCCGCAGCCGCGCAAGTCCCATCGCCAGCTCCTCCGGCGAGAGCCGATAGGCCGCGCGCTCCGCCTGCGTCGGCGGCGTCTCCCGCGCGCTGAGGAGGGTGAGGATCCGGGGTGTGTCGTGTGTCCCGAGGAAGTTCATCGCCCCGTAGAACGCCGCAGGCGGATAGTTCTCGCGGATCGTCTCCATTGTCTCGCGGAAATCCGCCGCGTCGCCGCCCGTCAGCCAGCCGAGCGCCGCCGTGCGGAAGGGGTAGTTCATCAGCCCGTGCGTCTCGCTCCCGAGGAGGTAGCGCCGACGGCGGCTGTAGGCGATCTTGTTGCTGCCGTCCTCCCAGACCTCGCCGAGGAGGATGCTGTCCGGCTTTTCCTGTTCCATCGCCGCGCGGATGTCCGCGATGAAGTCGTCGGGCAGCTCGTCGGCGACATCGAGCCGCCAGCCCGACGCCCCGAGCCGCAGCCAGTGCCGCACGACGGAGTCCTCGCCGTCCACGATGAATTCCCGGTACGACGGACACTCCTCATTCACAGCAGGGAGGGTGTGCACGCCCCACCACGCGTCGTAGCCGTCCGGCCAGTGCGTGAAGCGGTACCACGGGTAGTAGGGCGAGTCCTTGCTCTGCGCCGCGCCCAGCTCCGGGTAGAAGCCGTCGGCGTTGAAGTAGCGGCTCGTGCTGCCGTTGTGGTTGAACACACCGTCGAGCAGGACGCGGATGCCGCGCTTTTCCGCCTCGCGGCAGAGCGTGCGGAAATCCTCCTCCGCCCCGAGCATCGGGTCGATGGCACGGTAATCCGCGGTGTTGTAGCGGTGGTTCGATGCCGATTCAAAGATCGGGCAGAGATAGAGCGTCGTCACGCTGAGCGAGGCGAGGTAGTCGAGCTTCGAGCAGATGCCCGCGAGACTGCCGCCGAAGAAGTCACGGCAGCGCACCTCGCCTGTCTCGTCGGGGCCGAAGGCGGGAAGTTCGTCCCAGTCCGCGTGGACGAGCCGGTCCCCGACCATCCCGCGCGCGTCCGGCACCGCCAGACGGCAGAACCGGTCGGGGAAGATCTGATAGCTCACGCCGCGGCCGAACCAGTCGGGCGCGGGGCGGGCATCGTCGTAAACCGTCAGCTGCCAGCGGGGGAGACCGTCTTCGCGCCCGGCAAGGCCGTCCTTCCCGAGCCAGAGGACGCGCCCGTCCGCGCGTTCAAGCCGGAAGCAGTACCAGATCAGCTCCGCCGCGTCCGGTGCGCACAGTGTACCGGCGAAGTTATCGCCGGCGGGGGAGAGAGGGACTGTGTGATCCTGCCCAGCGAACTCAAACCGCGCCACGAGCTGCGCCGCGGCGTAATCCTCCCGTCCGAGCAGGCGGAAGGAAACTTCAGCGCCGCAAACCGCGGCGCCGAAGGGGGATTTACATTGGGAATTTCTGGAATCAAATCGCATAAGTCACCTCAGGAGATGAGCGTATTTTCACCGATGATCGCGGTGCCGATCTCCTCCCGGGAGAAGTAGGCGTTCACGATGTCGACGGCGACACCCGCGAGCGCCGCGCCCGAGCCGCCCTTTTCGATCACGACCGCGACAGCAATCTGCGGGTCATCATACGGGGCGAAGCACACGAACGTACCGTTCGCGATGTCGGTACCGACCTGCGCGGAGCCGGTTTTGGCGCCGCAGGTCACGATGCAGCGCGAGAACTGGGAGGAAAGCGTGCTGTTCGCGACGCCGTACATGCCCTTCTTCACGGCCTGCAGCGTGCTGTCGCTGATGGAGACGGTGTTCTCCGGCCCCTCGTCGTAGGCGTAGATCATGGAGCTGTTGTCGTAGGACTTGACGTTCTTGAGCAGGTGCGCCTTGTAGTGCTCGCCATCGCCGACGAGGGTGGCAACGTAGTTCGCCAGCTGGATCGGCGTGAACAGGTTATAGGACTGGCCGATGGCGGCGGTGATCGTCTGGCCGTCCGTCCACTCGAGTTCGTTGGCCTTGGCGTATTCGGGCGAGGCGAGCGCGCCCTTCGAGTCGCCCGTTTCAATGCCGGTCGAGCGGCCGAGACCGAACTGCGTGGCGTAATTGTCGATCGTCTCGATGCCCGTCAGGCGGCCCGTCTCATAGAAGAAGTAGTTGCACGACTCGGTAATCGCCTGCGAGACGTTGATGCTCCCGTGGGTGGAGCCGTACTGGCGGTAGATCCAGCACTTCGGCTGGGGGTAGGCGTAGTAGGTGTAGACACCCTGGTCGCGGATCGTCGTCGTGGGGGTGATGATTCCGCTCTCGAGCGCGGCCACGGCCGTGCAGAGCTTGAAGGTCGAGCCGGGGGCGTAGACGCCGTCCGTTGCGCGGTTGAAGAGCGGCAGGCGGTCGTCGGTGCTCAGCGACTCATAGTCCCGATTGAACGTCGTGGGGTCATAGGTCGGGTACGTCGCGAGGGCGAGCACCTCGCCGGACTTCACGCCCATCACGACGGCCGCGCCGCCGCGCTGGCGGCTGTCGGTGTCCATCATGCCGGTGATCGTCCGCTCAAGGCTCTCCTCGGCGGCGGCCTGCAGGTCGATGTCGAGTGTCAGCGCCACGGTGCCGCCCGGCTGGGGCTCCTTGGTGTAAAACTCGCCGGTTTTTTTGCCGCTGGCGTCGGTCGTGATGATCTTCGTGCCGTTCGTGCCCTTGAGATAGGACTCGAACGCCTTCTCCACGCCCGCCTTGCCGACGAGGGCGTTCATGGAATAGCCCTTGTCCTTATAGCCGACGTAGCCCGTCTCCTCGTTGCTGTTCCACTCCTCGGACCAGATCGAGCCGATGTAGCCGAGGATGTGCGCGGCGTGGGTCGTGTTGTATACGCGGACGGACGAGGTTCCGGCCGTCACGCCCTTGAACTCCCCGTCGACCACCTGACTGATCAGCTCGACGGAGACGTCGCTTGCGAAGGTGTATTTCACGTCCTGAATGCTGCTCAGCTCCAGCCCGTAGCGCACGCCGACAATCAGCCGCGCGTCGCTGTCGCTGAGCGAGCTGTCCACGCCGTAGTCATTGCGCAGGACGGAGAGCAGCTGCGCGCCCGTGACGCCGATGGTCAGGGAGTCGCCCTTGTCGCCCTTTGTATAGGCGATTTTGTGCTTTTTCAGCAGCGACTCCAGCCCCGTCACGTTGTCATAGCCCGTGAGGTCGAACGGCGCGGCCATCTGCACGGGGAGCGTGTCGTTCCACGAGACGGCGCTGCTCTGCATGAGGTTCACAAGGCGCAGAATGGCGGTGTTCAGCTCGTCATCGGAGGTAAAATCTTTGGAAGAAAATTCCAGCGAATACGCCAGCTTGTTGCCGACGAGCACCTTGCCGTTGCGGTCGGTGATGATCCCGCGCGAGGCCTCGACCGTCTCGGTCTGGGCGTTGCTGGAGATGGATTTCGCGCGGTTTTCGTTGCCGTGGACGATCTGCGCGTCCGACAGCGTCACAACCGCCGTCAGCAGAAACAGCCCGAAAAACAGCAGCAGGATCCGCAGCCGCCGGACGAGGGGATTTTGGTTTTTCAAGAGGGTTCCTCCTTTCTGAGGGGCAGGGGGTGGGGGCTCAGGTGTATACGCCGCGCGTGCGTCGGTAGATCCAGTGCAGCGGCAAGTACAGAAGCGGCGCCAGAGGCACAATCAGCAGCAGCTCGCGCCCGGTGAGCGCCGCCGCCGCGGCGAAGGCCGCGCTGCCGTGGCGGTAGATCTGGCTGAGCGCCTGCAGCACGTCCGTCATGACGAGCGCCAGCGCCGCGCCGACCATCGAGCACCAGAAGCCCGGCATGATGAGCTTGCGCGCGATGAAGTTCACGAGCAGCCCCGCGATGAGAAACGACAGCGTATACAGACACGGCATCGCCGCCGGCATCGTCAGGTCGCACACAAGGCCGAAAACCAGCCCGTAGAACGCGCACTCGCGCTGCGGCTCCCACACGGCGATGATCCCCGCCAGCAGCGGCAGGGCGAAGGGGTGGATGTCGAGCAGATGGATGTGCGTGAGCACCAGACTCTGCAGCAGCACGAGCAGCAGCGTCACGGCCGCGTACAGCAGCCATTTCATGAGAAAGTCCCGTCGAGTCATGCGCGCCCCCTCAGTCCACGATGTCGAAGTCCGTGATGACGAACACCTCGGTCAGCTGGTTCATGTCGACGAGCGGGGCGATGACAGCGTATTTCGTCAGGCCGTTGTCGTCCGTGCGCACCTCCTCGACCGAGCCGATGCCGAGCCCCGAGGGGTAGTATCCGCCGAGACCGGAGGTGAGCAGCAAATCGCCGTTGACCAGCCCCGACTCATCCGACAGGTACGACAGCTTCAGCCGTCCCTGCTGCATGAGGGAGAGGTCGCCCATCGCGACCGTCACCTCGCCCGTGCGGAAGACCTTCGCGCCGAGCTGCGAGTCCGTGTCGAGGATCGTCGTGACGGTGCTCCAAGTCAGACCCGCGTCCGTGATGACACCGACGAGATAGCCCTCTTCGTTCACGACGCAGTCGCCGATGGCGATGTCGGAGGAGGTGCCCTTGCTGAGCGTCATGGCCGAGCTCCAGTTGCTCGTGCTGCGCTCGATGATGTGGGCGGATTCAAACGAGAAGTCCTGTCGCTGCTGGCGCAGGTTCAGGAGCGTGCGCAGGCGGGCGTTCTCCTCGCTGTCGGTCTGCGCCTGGCGCACCTGTTCCTCGAGCTCCGCGTTCTTCTTGCGCAGCTCCGCGTTTTCCTGCTTGAGCGTGTCGACGCTCTGGAAGTGCTCGGAGATCGAGCCGAACCAGCCGCCGACCGACGCCGCGGCCGAGCGGAACGGCTGCGTCACAACGCCCGCGGCGTTGTGGAGAAACCCCGTCGTCGACCCCATCGAGGACAGCACGCACAGCACCACCGCGATCAGCGTCGCCGCGGCGAGGATCCAGATGCCGTTTTTGGAAAAGAATTTTTTCATGTTGTCGGTTCCTCAGTCCAGTAGATTCACGCCGACCTGCGCGAGCATCCGGCTCAGCAGCAGGACGGGCAGGCCCATGACGTTAAAGAAGTCCCCGTCGATCCGCTCGACGAGCAGCGCGCCCTGTCCCTGCACGCCGTAGGCCCCGGCCTTGTCCATCGGCTCGCCGCCGCGGATATAGGCGCGCAGCTCCGCCTGCGACGCGGGGCGGAAGTAGACGTCCGTCGCCTGCGCGCGGGTGAGAACCGTCTCCCCGCGGCGGACGGTCACGCCCGTGCAGACCGTGTGGTGCCGTCCGGCGAGCGCCGTCAGCATCGCGAGTGCGTCTTCTTCGCCGTGCGGCTTTCCGAGCCGCTTGTCATCCAGAAACACCATCGTGTCGGCGGTGATGATGATGTCGTCCGCGGCGCAGAGCCGCGCCGCCGCATCGGATTTCTCGCGCGAGATGTAGCAGACCGTCTCCTCCGGATTCAGCCCCGCGGGGTACGTCTCCTCCACCTGCGGCACGACGACCTCGAAGTCCTTCACGCCGATGCGCCCGAGCAGCTCCTGCCGCCGGGGGGAGCCGGAGGCCAGAATGATCTTCACCATGCCCGTCACCTGCCCGTCGAGCCGAGACCGCCCGCGCCGCGCGCCGTCTCGTCGAGCTCGTCGACAAAGCGCCGCGCCGGGAGGATCACGGGGGAGATCATCATCTGCGCGACACGGTCGCCGGGCTGGATGGTATAGGGCTCGTCGGAGAGGTTAATGAGCCCCATGCCGACCTCGCCGCGATAGTCGCTGTCGATCACGCCCACGCCGTTTGAAAGGGCGATGCCCTTCCTGATGCCCAGCCCGCTGCGCGCGAACACGAGCGCGACGTAGTCCTTCGAGGGCAGCGCGATGGCGATCCCGGAGGGGATGACGCGCCGCTCGCCGGGCTGCAGCGTGACGGGCTCATCGAGACACGCGCATAGATCCATCGCCGCCGCGCCGTCGGTCGCGTAGTGCGGCGCGGGGAAATCTCTGCCGACCTTGTCGGACAGAGCCTTGATTTTCAGTTCCATCATATCGAAAAAACGCTCCTGATTTAAAAACTAATTGTAAAATTTCTGTGAAATATAACAGTCTGTATCACTCAACGCCCCGGTAGAACAGCCCGCGGGTGTATTTCTCCGGCGCGTAGTCGCCCTCGCCGCGGTAACGCCGCAGTACGGCGGCGCACTCATCCGCCGTCTCCGTCGTGAAGCGCAGGCGCGCGCTCGTCAGTCCGCACCCGCGCCACTCGGCCTTGTCGGCGAGGAAGAGGGGCAGGCTGTTCTCGATCTCGTTGCGGCAGCCGTAGACGCACTGCACGGGGAACTGCGCCCCCGTCCGGTCGGTCAGGGTGCTGCCCGCGCCATGGCGGCAGCCGACGTTATTCTTTGTGATGCAGTTTTCCATCACCATCAGCGGCAGCCGCCCGTAGACGATCCCCTCGCAGGGGAGGAGCTTCGCGAGGTCGCGCACCTGCTGGTGGCGCAGCTCGAACGAGACCGTCGCGCTCGCGAGCCCCAGCTCACGCAGAAATGCCAGCGCGCGGGAGTTGAACACGTTCAGCCCGAAGTCGCCGCGCACCTCCAGCCCCAGCCCCTCCACGATGGGGAGGTGGCCGAGGTTGCCCACCGCCACGGCAGACAGCTGCGGGAAGCGCTGCAGCTTTTCGCGGAAGAGCGCCTCGTCCTCCGTGCGGAACACGCGCGGGAGCACGGCGCAGAGCTTCGTGCGCGCGGCGTACCGGTCGAGGTCGACCTCGTCCAGGATCTCAAGCGGCAGATACAGCATCGCGCACCCGGCGAGCGCGTCGCTCAGCTGGTCGGCGCGCGAGACGGAGCAGGTGAGCTGCGGCTCGCGCGGCCCCGGCGCCGCCGGGGGCAGGGGCGTGACCGCCGCCGTCCGCCGTTCGGGGACGGCCGTGAGCGCCCGCTCCAGCGCCGCGAGCGCGTCGCGCCGCAGGGCGTTCACCGCACTCGCCGGGAGCATCAGCCCCTCGTCGAGCGCGACGTTGCAGCGCTCCACGCGGAAGGCCGTGCCGCCGGTCTTACCCAGCCGCGTCTGCAGCTCCTCCGCCGTCAGCGCGCGGCTGCGCGCCGCCTCGGGGACAGGGCCCTCAACCGCCGCGGTGCAGCCGCCGCAGACGGCCTCCAGCTGCGCGGGCTGCCCCGCGCGCACCGTGCAGCGCAGCGTGACCGCGCGGGGTCGGTTTTCTTTTCCGTTTTCATAGCGCTTGCGCACCTGCGCGAACCAGTCCTCCGGCCAGCGGGCATCCTCGGGGCGGACGCCGAACATGTCCGCGCCCGTCCTCCCGCGCCAGTATCCGTCGGTGAAGCCGCTGCGCGAGAACGCGCGCTCAAGCTGCTGCGATTCCTCGCGCGTCGGGGCGCGCCGCTCGTCGATGAGCCGCCGGTAGATCCCGGTGATGACGGCCACATACTCCGGCCGCTTCATCCGCCCCTCGAGCTTGACGCACGCGACGCCCATCTGCTCCATCTGCCGCAGATAGCCCGAGAGGTTCGCGTCCTTCAGGCTCAGCGGGTGCCCGCCGCGGCACGGGCCGTCCACCCCGTAGGGCAGGCGGCAGGGCTGGGCGCACGCGCCGCGGTTGCCGCTGCGCGAGCCGATGACCGCGCTCATCTCGCACTGCCCGGAGTAGCACATACACAGCGCCCCGTGGCCGAAGACCTCGACCTCCGCGGGACACGCGCGGCAGATCGTCTCAATGTCCCGCGCGCTCAGCTCCCGCGCGAGCACGACGCGCTCCATGCCGAGCTTCGCCGCGAAGTTCGCGCCGCCGAGGGTGAACAGGCTCATCTGCGTGCTCGCGTGCAGGGGAACGTCCGGCGCGGCCTCGCGCGCCATGTGCCAAAGGCCCCAGTCCTGCACGAGCACGGCGTCGACCCCCATGGCGGAGGCCTTTTTCAGCGCGTCCGCCGCCTGCGGCAGCTCCCGGTCGGTGAGCAGCGTGTTGAGCGTCAGATAGACCTTCACCCCGTGGAGGTGACAGTAGTGTACGGCGGCGGCAAAGTCGTCGTCCGTGAAATTTTTCGCGCTGCGGCGGGCGTTGAACGCGCCGAAGCCCATGTAGACGGCGTCCGCGCCGCTCTGTACGGCGGCCTCAAGCGCCTCGCGCGAGCCGGCGGGCGAGAGAAGCTCCATCGATGCCTTCTCCATCACTTGCGGTTTTGCTGGTGGCCCTGCTGGTTCTGCGCCTTGAAGAGCTGGCGCTTGAGATCGGAGATCTCGTCGAGATAGGACTTGATCTGGCGGCGCAGGTTCTCCGCCGCGTCCTGCGACTTGAGCAGCTCGTCGGTCAGATTGACCGCCGCAAGCACCGCCGCGTCGCTGCGGCTGACCTTGGCGTCCGTCAGCTGGGTCATGCGCTTATCCACGATGCCGCAGACCTTCTCCATGTAGGCGGCGTTTTCGTCGGCGACGAAGGTATACTCCTCGCCCGCGATCGTCATTGTCACTTTGTTTGCCATAGGGTGACCCTCCTTTATTTCCTCACGGCCACGCGCCGCGGCGCATGGCTCCGCAGATAGCTATACAGATTAATTATAGCACAAAATCCGGCCGGGAAAAGAACTTTCTGGCGAAATGCTGAATTTTCTGAAAAAACGCGTGCCGCCGCTTTACGGCGCGGGGGATTTCGTGTAAAATAAAAGGCTAAAGGATTGAAACGAAACGGAAAGGGGGCGGCGTCATGGCCGGATATATTCTGCGGGACGGCGAAAAGAGCGTCGTCCTGCGCGCCGATCAGATCGACCGGCTGCTTGGCCGGGGCGACGGGGACGCGGCGCTGCTCTACCTCTGCCTGCTGCGAAACGACGGCGCCATCGAGCCGCAGCGCCTGATGCAGAGCCTGCGCTTCAGCGAGCTGCGCCTGCGCGCGGCGGAGACGGCGCTGCAGGAGCTGGGGCTGATCGACCGCCCCGTCCGGCCGCAGCCGCAGGAGCCGGCGCAGGAGCCGGTCGCCTACACGACCGAGGAGGTGCGCCGCGCGCTCGAGGAGGACGGCGAGTTCCGTATGCTCACCGACCAGACGCAGAATCTGCTCGGCAAGAGGCTCAACACGACCGACCTCAAGAGCCTCATGAATCTATACAGCGCCGTCGGGCTCCCGGCGGACGTCATTTTCCTCCTCGTGAGCCACTGCGTCGACCGCACGGAGCGGCGCTACGGCCCGGGCCGCCGCCCGACGATCCACCAGATCGAGAAGGAGGGCTACTACTGGGCGCAGCAGGGCCTGTTCGATCAGGAGAGCGCCGCGGCGTACCTGCGCGAGTACAAGGTGCGCCAGTCGAAGCTCGCCGCGTATATGCAGGTGCTCCGTCTCGGCGACCGCCGCCCCATCCCCGCCGAGGAGAAGTACATCACCGGCTGGATGAACATGGGCTTCCCGCCGGAGACGGTGGCCATCGCCTATGAAAAGACGATCCTGAAAAAGCAGGAGCTGAACTGGCGCTATCTCAACGGGATCCTGCGCCGCTGGCACGAGGAAAACCGCCACACACCGGAGCAGGCCGCCGACGAGGGACGCAGCCGCGGCAGGCAGCCCGCCCCCACGCAGCAGCAGAACACGGCGGTGGAAAAGTACCTGAAGTGGTGAGGAGGGAGAAGCGATGTCATACGACGGAAAAATCATGCGCCGGGCGCTCGCCCGGTTTTCGGAGGACAAGCAGCGCCGCCAGAACCAGGCCGACCAGCGCCGCCGCACCCTCTTTGCACAGGAGCCGCGCCTTGCGGAGATAGACCGCGAGCTGCGCGGCACGATGAGCCGCATCATCTCTTCGGCGCTGCGCCGCGGGACGGACCCCGTCCCCGCCATCCGCGTCATCCGCGACGACAACCTCAGCCTGCAGTGCGAGCGCCGCGAGCTGCTCGAAAAGCTCGGCTATCCCGCCGACTATCTCGAGGAGCGCCCCCGCTGCCCGCTCTGCGGCGACACGGGGTACCGCGACGGGCGCGTCTGCTCGTGTCTGCAGAGCTACTATGCCCGCGAGCAGATTCAGGAGCTCTCGCGCATGCTCGACGTCGGCTCACAGAGCTTCGAGACGTTCCGTCTGGACTATTATTCCCCCGACCGCGGCAGTCTCAGCCGCTCCCCGCGCGAGACGATGGAGCACCACCTCGCCGTCTGCCGCCGCTATGCCGACCGCTTCGGGAGTGAGGGCGGCAATCTCCTGCTCTTCGGCGCGCCGGGGCTGGGGAAGACGTTCCTCTCGGCCTGCATCGCGCGCGTCGTGAGCGAGGACGGCTATTCCGTTGTGTATGATACGGCGTCGCACATCTTCTCCCTGCTCGAGGACGCGAAGTTCCGCCGCGGGGACGAAGACGACGAGGAGACTCGGCGCCTGGACCAGTGCGACCTGCTCATCATCGACGACCTCGGCACGGAGATGAACAGCACGTTTGTCCAGAGCGCGCTCTATCAGCTCATCAACGGCCGCCTGCTCGGCATGAAGAGCACGATCATCAGCACGAACCTCACCCCCGAGGACATCGGCCGACGCTACTCGCAGCAGGTCTATTCCCGCATCGAGGGGGAGTATACGATCCTGCCGTTCATCGGGACGGACATCCGCCAGCTCAAGCGCCAGCGCGGCGAGAAGTGATATTTATATAGGTGTGGAAACGTCCCCGGCAAAAGCCGGGGACGTTTTTTGCGTGTAATGGCGTGGCTTTCAGTAGAAATTTGTAGGGCGGAGCCTGTGTGCCCCGCTGCGTTTAAACGGCGGACTCCTTCCAACGTCCGTAGGGGTCGGCGTCCCCGATGCCCCGTTTTAGCGCGGGGTTGGGGGGTGAATCAGCTGGTCCTGCCTCCGGCGGGTGACTTTCGGTTCGCACAGAAAGTCACCAAAGATGCGCAAGAAACCAAGGTTTCTTGACTTCCTTTCCCGGTCGGCAAGTAGGGTTTCGGTAGGACGGTGCCGAAATGTAGTATTGTCTCTGCTCCTGCGCCGCTGCCGCTGACGATCTAAAATGTAGGAGCCGTTTCGCCGATCGCGGGGCGTCGGGGACGGCGTCCCCTACAAAAATCTGCGCCGCGCGGGGC
>ERZ772900.845-NODE-845-length-30999-cov-10.017580_pt1 | contig 30999 bp, 30 predicted proteins | sample MGYA00512124_ERZ772900 | MGnify/ENA primary metagenome ERZ772900 (study PRJEB29015, sample SAMEA2737716) | human gut metagenome | biome: human gut; feature: human-associated habitat; material: faeces | place: China | collected 2012 ... | reverse complement strand
AAATTATCGTTAATGTGGTCGTTGGACTGCTTGATAATGAAAGTCCTGATTCAAAAAGATTTACACTTGTAACTCCAAAGCCTGCAAATGGTGTACGTTTACAAGCTACACTTGGCAATCAGAACCCCACTGGCTTGCCTGTGGGGGCAGTCAGAATGTTGCCAGAAAAAGGCTCTGTGTGAAAAGAGGAAAATCATATGAATAAGAAAAATCTGGAATTAATCACCAAACTTCGTCATGAACTTCACAAACATCCGGAGCTTTCCTGCCAGGAGACCTGGACGAAAGCGCATCTGATGGAATTTTTAAAAGAACATACAAAACTGGAAATCAAAGATATGGGTGCCTGGTTCTATGCGGTATACCGCTGCGGAAAGGAAGGAGCGAAGGTTCTTGGCTTCCGTGCTGATTTTGATGCCCTTCCGATCGGAGAGACCTGTCAGGTTTCTTATGTATCGGAAACAGCAGGTCAGGGACATAAATGTGGTCATGACGGCCATTCTTCCATGCTTGCAGGTCTTGCCCTGGAATTAGACCAGAACGGAGCGGACTGCGATGTGATCCTGATCTTCCAGCATGGCGAGGAGATCGGTGCCGGTGGTCTGGAATGTTCCCAGGTGATCGAGAAAGAACACATGGAACAGGTGTATGCGTTCCACAATCTGACCGGATATCCGGAAGGCAGCGTGGATCTGTATTACGGTGCATGCCAGCCGGCATCTGTGGGATTTACCATTTTATTCGAAGGAAAGACTTCCCATGCCAGCCAGCCGCAGAACGGAAAGAACCCGGCAGTGGCGATCGCGGAGATCATTTTATATATGAACGAGCTGTTAAAGGAAGAGCATAAGGGCATTGTTCTGGCGACTTTGGTCCACACGGAGATCGGAACCAAGAATTTCGGCATTTCCGCCGGAAGAGGGGAAGTGTCCATGACTCTCCGGGCGTTCTATGGGGAAGAGATGGATGAGCTTCAGAAGAAACTTTGTGAGAGAGCAGAAGAACTGGCAGAGAGAGAGGGCTTAACGGTCCGCTTTGAGGAGACCGACCGGTTCCCGGATACGGTGAATGATGAGAAGTGTCTGGATCTGGTGAAGTCCTGTGCGGAGAAGCTTGGAAAACAGGTCGTGGTCATGAGCGATCCATTTTACGCTTCCGAAGATTTCGGCTATTACTTAAAAAAATGCCCAGGCGCGATGATCTACCTGGGCAATGGGGAAGATTATGCGGCTCTGCATACCACAGAGTACGATTTTAATGATCATTTGTTAGAGGCTGGCGTGGACCTGGATCTGGAGATCATCCGTGAAGCTTCGAAGGCTCCATCCGTTCGCTAAGCAGCTTCCATAACTCTTCGGTGGAAACACCGCCCTGGCCGTCGGGCAGCAAAAATGCCTGGCGGCTGGAGATAAAGAGATAGATACAGTCTTTATTTCTCCAGACTTCTAACGCCTCGGACCATTTGCAGGTGACTTTCGCCTGCTTTTCTTTTTTGCTGGTGACTTCGATCCCCTCTTCGGCAGTGCCCAGCTGAACGGTGTAGGCGTACTGGGGCGTCTGCAGCTTTAGTTTTTTTGACTGGACCTGGATAGAGTGGAAAAAGGTCCCAAAATAAACCGCCGGAAGAATGATGGCGATGGAAGCCAATACGCTTCCCAGGAGCACTGCCTGTTCTGCCTGAGCCCGCATCAGAAAGCAGATGGCAGCGAAAATCAGGAAGCTTCCGGTGAAAATAGCTGGTGAGCGGTAGCTTTTCTGGCGCTTAAAGCAGTTAAACAGCGCAAAATCCCGGTAAATCTTCTTATCTACCATGACCGGGATGGTGTAGATGGTCTGATCCATAGATGTAATCCCCTTTATCTGTTTCATAATTCGAAAAGCCGGAGCTGACAGAAGAACCTCTGGCCGGATACTTTTATTGTAAGGAAAAACAGGAGCTGGCACAAGAGGAAAATTTTGTGCAGATATTCCGGTGGATTTCTTAAAAAAAGACTTGTATACTAGTTGACAAGAGACGCAGACAAGGGATATAATAAGACTATCAGACAACGAAAAACATTTTATTCAGGAGGGATTTATTTATGAAAATGACATTCCGCTGGTACGGCAAAGACAGTGATCCGATCACCCTGCAGCAGATCAAGCAGATTCCAGGCATGACTGGCATCATGGGACTGTTGGATTACAAGGCAGCAGGCGAGGTATGGACAGACGAGGAGTGCAAGGAGTACATCGATGGCGTTCATGCAGCAGGTCTTGAGTGTGAAGTGATCGAGAGTGTAAACGTTCACGAGGACATCAAGATGGGTCTGCCAACCCGTGACAAATACATCGAGAACTACATCACCACCATCCGCAATCTGGCAAAGTACGGCGTTAAGGTTATCGTGTACAACTTCATGCCTGTATTTGACTGGCTGCGTACCGATCTGGCACGTGTGATCGAGGAGGACGGTTCCAACAGCTTATACTTCGATGAGAAGGAATTAGGCAACATGACTCCTCTTGACATTGTTAAGAAAACCGCAGAGGACAGCCATGGCTTTACACTTCCAGGCTGGGAGCCAGAGCGTCTGGCAGAGCTGGAGAAGACTCTGAAGCAGTACGAGGGCATTACCCCGGATATGCTGCGTGAGAATTACAAGTACTTCCTGGATGCCATCATTCCGGTATGCGAGGAAGTTGGCGTGAAGATGGCAGTTCATCCAGACGATCCGGCATGGCCGATCTTTGGTCTGCCACGTATCTCCCACAGCCAGGAAGATTTCGATAAGATCGTAGCGTTACACGATTCACCGGCGAACGCTCTGTGCCTGTGCACCGGTTCCTTAGGTTCCAACCCGGCTAACGATATCCCGGCTATCATCCGCCACTTTGGTGAGATGGATCGTATCGCATGCCTGCACATCCGTAACGTGAAGTACTTAGGCGAGAGATGCTTCCGTGAGGCAGCTCATCTGTCTTCCACCGGTGATCTGGATATGTTCGAGATCGTAAAGGCAGTATACGATACCTGCCCACATGACGTTTATGTTCGTCCGGACCACGGAAGAATGATCTGGGGCGAGGTAGGCCGTCCAGGTTATGGTCTGTATGACAGAGCATTAGGCGCAACCTACTTAAACGGTTTATGGGAAGCAATCGATAAGATGTCCAATAAATAGGAGTTTTTATTCCGAGGAGTTTTACTCAAAGAAGTTTCTGTTGGCAAACAGCACCACATGTTCAATGAAATCTTCGGCGGAGAACTCTCCATCAAAATCTAAATAACATTTTGCCACGCTGATATAAAAATCAGCCAGCAGATAGGTAAAGACAGGCGTAGAGATCCGGCAGTGAATGCCGGACTTCTCCGCCTGTTTTAATTTGTCTGTAAGAACCTGGATCAGAAGGGAGCGCAGAAGATCCATAAAAACGCCGTCCCGGTTCAGACGGTAGATCCTGGAGAACTGGGCGTGGGCAGTGTCTAATGCCTTTAAAGTCTTAGCCAGGTAATCCTTCATGGCATCCGGTTTTTTCAGATAGATCACATCAATGTCCAGATCCATATTTTCAAAAAAATTCTGGAGGCAGTAGCCTAACAGATCGTATTTATCCTCAAAATACCGGTAAAAGGTAGAGCGGGGGATCATGGCGGTGTCGCACAGCTCTTTTAAGGTGATCTTCTCAAATGGTTTCTCCGTCAGCAGCTTAAAAAATGCCTGCTGGAGCAGTGTGTAGGTTCTTCGGGCGGATATTTTTTCCTGTGGTTCCAAATGGTTAGACATAACAAACCTCCGTATTTGTACATGGTGGGACAAAAATAAAAATATGTCTCATTTAAAACAAAATGAAAAAAGTGATTCTTGAGTATTTTACCATATTTAGCCATAATAGGGCAAGTGAGAATAAGCATTATCAGTTATGAAAGACTTGTAAGAAAGGACTGAAAATATGGAAGAGAAGAGAGAGCCGGAAAGTTTTATGATGAGAGTGGCCCGCTTTATCGTCAATAAGCGGAAAGCTTTTATTGCATTGTTCATTCTGGCCTGCATTTACAGTGTGCTTTCCATGTCAAAGGTAAAGGTGATCAATGACCTGACGGATTATCTGCCTGAGAGCACCGAGACAAGGCAGGGCCTGGACATTATGGATGAGCAGTTTACCACCTTTGGATCAGCGAAGATCATGGTGACGAATATTACTTACGAAAAGGCATTGCAGCTGGCAAAGGAGATGGAGAATATCAATGGCATTTCTGCCGTGGATTTCTATGATGCATCTGATGACGATTACGATGATAAAGAAGTAACCGATTATTATCAGGATGCCAGCGCATTGTATACGTTGACCTTCGATGAGCCGGAGGACACCAGGCTGTCCCAGACAGCCATGGAAAAAGTGAGGGACTCGCTGGATGGATATTCTTCTTATGTATACACGACCGTAGACAAGGATGATGCCAAGTCCCTTCAGGAAGATATGAAGCTGATCGGCGTGATCGTTGTTTTTATCGTTTTAGGAGTTTTGTTATTTACCTCCCGTACTTATGCAGAGATTGCGATCCTGCCGATCGTATTTTTAGTATCGATGCTCTTAAACATCGGTACGAACTATTGGTTCGGAAGTGTTTCCTTCGTTACGAATGCGGTGGGGGCAGTATTACAGCTGGCCATGTCTGTGGATTATGCGATCATTTTTCTGCACCGTTTTCTGGAGGAGCGGGAGCATTATGTAGCTACAGAGGCAACGACGGTAGCTTTGAGTAAGGCGATCCCGGAGATCTCTTCCTCCAGTTTAACGACCATTTCCGGTATGGTGGCCCTGATGTTCATGGAGTTTGGTATTGGTATGGATCTGGGCCGTGTCATGGTAAAGGCCATCGTGCTGAGTATGGTATCCGTATTCCTTCTGATGCCTGCCCTGCTTGTGATGATGTCCAATGCCATCGATAACACGAAGCATAAAAACTTCGTTCCAAAGATCAATTACTGGGGCAAATTTGTGGTACATACCCGCTTTATCGCGATTCCGATCTTTTTAGTGATCGTGGCGGGAGCGGCAGTTCTGTCCAATAAGAGTTCCTATATTTATGACCAGAACTCCATTGATTCCAAGATCAAGAATGAGTATCTGGCCTCCAAAGAGCGGATCGAGAAGACCTTCGAAGTAACCAATACCATGGCGGTTGTTGTTCCAAAGGGTGATTATGAGAAGGAAGGCAAGATATTAGCCCGTCTGGAGAAGATGGATCGTGTGGACACGGCGTTAGGTCTTGCCAATGTAGAAGTTACTGATGATGGAAAATACATTCTGGTGGACAAATTAAATCCAAGAGAATTTTCCGAGGTGGCAGATGTGGATCTGGATCTGTGCCGGGTGCTGTATCAGTTTTATGCTCTTGAAAATGAACAGTACAGTGCATTTATGAAGAATTTAGAGGATTACCGTGTGTCCATCATCGACATGGTAGACTTTATCTATGAGCAGAAGGAAAAGGGCGGGATTGATTTTGACGATGACAAATCCGAAGAGATCGATGACCTGCACCAGCAGATCTGTGATGCCAGAGAGCAGCTGGAGGGCGACAAATACGACCGTATGGTATTTACCTTAAAGGGAGCCGTAGAAGGCGCAGAGACCTTTGCAGTGGTGGATGAGATCCGTGACATGGTGAAAGAGTATTATGATGAGTCCTATGTAGTGGGTGACGCTACCAGCAATGAGGAGTTAAGCAACTCCTTCCAGAAAGATAACATCATGATCAGCGTGCTGACGGCATTGTTCGTATGGGCGATCCTGTTATTTACTTTCCAGAACGCAGGACTTCCATTTTTACTGGTACTGACGATTCAGGGAAGTATCTGGATCAACTTCGCGATCCCATATGTGATCAATGATAAGATGTACTTCTTAAGTTACCTGATCGTAAGCTCCATCCAGATGGGTGCGACGATTGATTATGCGATCGTGATCACCAGCCGTTATATGGCGATCAGGGAAGAAATGACAGACCGTAAGGCAGCGATCATAGAAACGTTAAACCAGGCGTTTCCAACCATCATTACTTCTGGTACGATGATGGTCTGTGCCGGATTCGTCATCGGAGCGCTGACTTCCAATGCGACTATCGCTTCTTTAGGTAAGACCTTGGGACGTGGAGCGCTGATTTCCATTGTTTTAGTTATGTCTGTTCTGCCGCAGCTTCTGTTAGTAGGAGATAAGCTGATCGATAAGGCGGAATTGACAAGATCCAGCAAACGGGGACAGGAAAAAGAGGAGGCTTCCGAATCATGAAAAGACAGAAATTAAACAGCAGAAGAACCGCAGCCCTTCTGGCATCTACCCTGGTTCTGTCACAGGCGGAGCCGATTCTGGCGCTGGCAGATGTAAAGGTGGAGACGGCGGCTGAGACCGTGACCGATGAAAACGCGGTGGTGATCACCAGTGTGGATGATCTGGTGCAGATGAGTAAAAACTGTGTATCTGAGTCTTATTCCAAGGGAAAAACCTTTGTTTTGACTCAGGATATCAGCTTAGATGGAAGTGATTTCCAGCCGATTGCTGTATTTGCCGGCAATTTTCAGGGCAACGGCCATGTGATCAGTGGACTCAATATTACCATTTCCGGTTCCAATCTTGGCCTGTTCCGTTACATTGAAGCAGACGGAGCGGTAAGAGGTCTGATCGTAAAAGGCAATGTAAAACCGGACGGCAGCAAAAAGCAGATCGGTGGAATCGTCGGAACCAATCGTGGAACGATTGAAAATTGCGAGTTTCATGGTATGGTCAGCGGTCAGGAAGCCATCGGTGGAATCGCCGGAACCAATGAAGAAGGCGCTGTGATCCGTGGCTGTAAAAGCTATTCGGTCACAACGGGCAATAATAAGACCGGTGGAATTACCGGTAATAATGACGGAACGGTAGAACAGTGTGAAAATCACGGCGACATTAACGCTTCTGATCAGGGAGTAGAAGATTCTAACAGCGGTGAGCTTTCGATCAATACCGATAAGATCAAAGAAACAGTCCAGAAGGAAAAGGTCAATGACGCAGGTGGTATCGCAGGATATTCTAAGGGTAAGATTTCCGACTGTAAAAACTACGGAACCGTGGGATATGAGCATATCGGTTATAACATCGGTGGAATCGCCGGACGACAGTGCGGTATCATCAGCCAGTGCTATAACCTGGGTGATATCAGGGGACGTAAGGACGCAGGCGGTATCGTAGGGCAGTTTGAGCCATATCTGACCATTGATCATGAGGAAGATCTGTATGACCAGTTAAACAGCCAGTTAAGCAGTCTTTCTGATATCAGCAAGGCTCTGGCAAGAACGGTGGATGACACAGCCAATAAGAGTACCGACAGCCTGGATCAGATCGGTGACAACATGGATCAGGTACGGGACATCGGAAAGTTTTACAAGGATGTATACCGGGAAGACATCGATAAGATGAACAATGACCTGGATTCTACGACCAACGATATGCAGGAGACCCTGGATCATCTGCATCTGCGTCTGGTAAAGGATTCTTCTAAGAGCAAGGTCCGCGCGCTCCAGCAGCAGCTTCACGATTCTGACGATATCCGTAAGGAATTAAGGGAGCGCTATGACGGCGATCTGACGGATACAGACGCATTGAAGGCATGGCTGCAGCATCGTTATGAGCTGCTTTCCCAGCTGTACGAAAATATGCAGAAGGTATCCGAAGCGGTTCCGGATCTGATGGGCTCCATTACGGAAGATTCCGTTAACGGAGTGGAGAACTTTGGTGATAAGATTGAAGACCTGACCTCAGATATCAATGTGATGATGGATGAGATCAAGTATAACCGAAACAATCTAAAGACTGATCTGGAAAATATGGATGATGAGCTGGAAGTGAAGATCGACAGTCTTGCTGATCATGTAGATTCTCTTCAGGACAGCTTAAAGAGCGGCAAAGACCAGACCCAGGCCCAGAGACAGCAGTTGGAGAATCAGATCGACCAGATCCGTAATACCATTACCGACAAGGCCGATGAGGTCCGGGATAAGATGGATGATGACGATCTGTTTGATGATGTGTCAGATAATGATGACCAGACAGAATTAACGGATGGTACGATCTATGCCTGTGTCAATACGGGAAGCATTGAAGCGGACTATCAGGTAGGTGGTATCGCAGGCATCATCGGTGTGGAGGTCAGTCTGGATCCAGAGCAGGATCTGGATACGGATCAGGAAAAGACATTAAACACGGTCAGACAGGCCAAAGCAACGGTTCAGGGATGCTTAAATGAAGGCGGTATCACCGGTAAACGGGATTATATCGGAGGCGTGGTCGGCAAAGCCAATATGGGCGCTCTGATCAGCAACCAGAATTATGGTGATATCACTTCTGCGAATGGCGATTATGTAGGCGGTATCACCGGAAGCAGTGATTACGTCCTGCGCCGGAACTACAGCATGTGTATGGTCACCGGTAATGACTATATAGGCGGCGTGGCCGGATGGGGTAAAAATGTCTACGAAAACTACGCGCTGGTCACGCTGACCAGTGATGGCGGCGAGTGGATCGGAAGCATTGCCGGAGATGGCGATACCGATGGAACTGTGGAAGGCAACTATTACGTGGATGGCGGCATCGGAGCGGTGGATGGCATCACCTATGACGGCCAGGCAACAGGACTGTCCTATGATGATTTTATGGCTTTAGAGCAGATGCCGGATCGGTTCCGCCAGTTACAGGTATCTTTCCTGGTGGATGACAATGCAGTGAAGACCATTTATTGTGAATATGGCAGCAGCGTAAAGGCTTCTGAGATACCGGCGATCCCACAGAAGGATGGCTATTATTACCAGTGGGAGGATGTGGATTTAAGCAACATCACCGGCAATATCAAGGTACATGCCGTTTACCAGCCATATCACACCACCATTGCTTCAGATGATGACAAGATGGCATCCCTGTTAGCAGAGGCCGAGTTCTATCCGGGAAGCAAGCTGATCCGCACAGAGACGGTTCTGAAAGGTGTTGCTGCACCAGAGGGATATCAGCTGGGCAAAGCCTATGATTATGAGGTGACAGTGCCAGAGGAAGCAGATGTGCCGGATGAAGTAACCCTTCATCTGCTGGCAGAAGGCAGGGGAAGCCTGCTGGCAGGAATGGTAAAGGACGGCGTTGTAGAGCTTCTGGATACAGAAGTGGATGGTTCTTATCTGGTATTTACGGCTCCGGCCAAGGGTACCATCGTGATCTTAAAGAAGAGCCAGGCATGGAAATATGCGGCAGCAGCCGGAGCAGCGGCAGTTTTAGCAGCGGTCATTGGAGTGGTTCTCGTAAAGAAAAAGAGAGGAAAAGTCCATGAAGAAGGAGAAGAGCAGAACGGAGACGGCGATGGAACCGAAAACGGAAGCAATGCCATTGGAGCAGCAGAAGCAGCCGGAGCAGCAGAGGCAGCCGGAGCAGCAGAAGCAGCCGGAAAAGCAGAAGCAGCCGGAACAACAGAGACAGCCGGAACAGCGGAAACAGCCGGAACTTCGGAAGACGGCCAGAGCGAAAGCGAAGGTAGAGGCTATGAAGCATAAGCCGCAGGAACCAGAGCGTGAAGCTTCGAAAGAACCGGTGACAGCCGGTTCTTCTGCCACAGCTGAAGAAAATTCATGGCAGGACGTCGATGAGTCTGCCATGAATTTAGGCCAGCGCTGCGTTTACCGCAACCGCAAACGCGCTATGGAGCTCTACCGCAGAGGCTGTTCCCCCCAGGAGATCTTCCGGCTTACCGGTATGGGTCCTGGCATGGTCTCCCGCATGTGGAAGAAATGCTGCACCAAAGATCCGGAGACCGGGAGCGTGAAGGGGTATCAGGCGCTGGTGCCGAAGTCGAAGGTGAAGTCGTTTATACGGTAATTGTGTGATATCGAGGGGGACTATGGAAAAACAGGAGAAAACCAAATACAAGCTGGCGGCGGCCATGAAAGAGTGCATGAAGACGACTCCTGTGGACCGGATCACCGTGACCAGCATCGTGGAGGGCGCTGGGGTGACCAGACAGACCTTTTACCGGAATTTTCTGGATAAGTATGATCTGATCGCCAGACGCACCAGCAGACCTCTGGGGGAAGAGTTACAGTTCCTTTTGGAGATGTACTGCCAGGGGCTGGTGTAGAAGCAAGAAGCATAGTGCAGCGGCGGAAAACGATGCCTGGGAAAGAAGCACGCAGGCTGGAATCTGCATGGAATCAGTAATATTGCACAACGGTCTTAGTGATTATCAACAAAGATGAGCAGAAAGTGACAGATGGAACACATTGTCACTTCCTTTTTGTTAGGGCAAGGTTCTGTTCTCCATTAAATATAGAAGAAAAATGATATATGGAGAATTGAAGCAGGACATAACTAATATTTTAAGCATGCTATGTAAGCGAAAAGAGGTCCATATAGTAGAGGCAGAAATATGTCCAGATCACGTCCATATGTTAAAACTTGTAAGTTAAGATAACTATAGGGGAGAAAAAGGGGGGATTGTCAAGGAAAAGCGAGGCAGAATAGGAGATTATCCGTGACAAGAAAACCTAGATGTGGTATATTAATAACAAAGCATTCTATTTTTCATATGGTTCATAGCCATTCTATTTTCTTAGCAGAAATTTTCAATGCTTTTATTCCAAATCAAAACAAAAAGCAGGGAGAATTTCTGATAGAAAGGGTTCTCCCGTAAAAAGGAGAACAATGAATGAAAACGAAGAAAGAAATTTCTCCAGAAATTCTGGAAAAATCAGTAGCCCAGTTGGTGAGAATTTTGGGAAAACCAGATAGGACTTACAAAGATCAGATATTTCGAATGCTTTTAAATGATAGAAAAACTGCATTAGAAGTATATAATGCGATGAATGGAACAGATTATGCTAATCCAGAGGATCTGATCATAACTACATTAGAAAATGCAATCTATCTGGGAATGAAAAATGATGTTTCGTTTATTATTGATTGGCAGTTAGTGTTAAATGAGCATCAGTCTACGGTGAATCCCAATATGCCAATCAGGGATTTATTTTATGTTGCCTGCGTATTTTCCACATTTTTAATAGAGGCAAATTTTTATAGCAGAAAACTGATCGAACTTCCAGAACCGCAGTTCGTGGTATTTTACAATGGAGTAGAAGAAATGCCGGAGCGGTGGGAGATGAGATTATCAGATGCGTATAAGAAAAAATCAGGAGATGTATCTTTAGAATTAAAAGTTAAGGTCATAAATATTAATCCGGGTTATAATCATGGGTTGATGGAAAAGAGCCCTACGCTGTATCAGTATATGCAATTTGTGGAATGTGTAAGAAATTTTCAAAAAATGTTTCCGTTTGAGGCAGCAATCGAAATGGCAATTGACGAATGCATTGAAAAAGGTATATTGGCTGAGTTTTTGAGGAAAAACCGAGCGGAGGTATTGCGTATGTGTCTATTTGAATACGATCAGGAAAAACATCTTCAACAAGAACGGGATGATTCCAAGGAAGAGGGCAGAAAAGAAGGCATGGATCGTGTCAATCGTCTGGTGGAATTGCTTTTAAGTCAAGGTCGTCAGGAAGATTTGAAACGGTCGGTGACGGATCACGCATATCAGGAAAAATTGATGAAAGAATTCGGAATTTAAACAAATTCCCAGTACATGTGTTTATTTGAATGGCGTGTGTACTGGGAATTTTTTATATGCGAGACCTGTCCAAAAAATGTGAAGCTGCCTGTGCCATAATCAACATAGAACAAACGAGGAGGAAATGATATGTTGATGACGACTTTGCTGAAAAGTTCCAATGGGATAACACAGGTTTCCGTGGATACGGCAAGAAATATCAGTATCCGTTTAAATCTTCCGCTGGATGAGGTATTATATATGCCAGCAGGGAAGACGGTGATCTTCCGGAGAGGTCAGAAACCGGTGGTCACAGACCGGTATGATATTGAGCAGGATCCAGATTACCAGAAAGTGACAGAAAACTATCAGAAATGGGTTCAGGAAAGGAGCAAGTATGTTTATCAATTTTTCGAATCATCCAAGCAGTCTGTGGGGAGAGGAACAGAAGAAGGAGGCGGGGAAATACGGTTCCATTGAGGATGTCCCATTTCCTCAGGTTGATGCCAGCATGGGCAGTGAAGAGGTCCAGAAACTGGCGAACGAGTATGCGGCGCAGATTCTGGAGAAAAAACCGGACTGTGTCCTGTGCCAGGGAGAATTCTGCGTCAGCTGGCATGTGGTAGACATTTTGAAAAAAGCCGGAGTCCGCGTGGTGGCGGCATGCAGCGAGCGGATCGTCAAAGAGGTGTATGGGGAACAGGGGACGGAGAAGCGGAGCGTGTTCCGGTTTGTGCAGTTCCGGGAATATTAGGGGAAAACTCTACCATTCGTTTACCTAAGAAAATGGAAAAGGCAGATAAGGAAGCGCAGAAAGAAAAGCTGTTGAAGCAGGTGGAGAATCTGAAACAGAAGGAAAATCAGCGGAGGAAGCTGGAGAAGGAGAAGAACACTACATTGGCGTTGCTTTCGTACTCTGGCATTTCACAGAGCAGATTATATGGAGAAATGCCATGTTTGATGGGATTTACACGTATATTGTGCTGTTTGGAATTTGTATGATGGCAGGTGGGATCATGGGGGTGATTGTGGGAGAAATAGGTAGGCTGGAATAGAAAAAAGAGACCCGCCTACGACGGGAAGCCATAAGCGGGTGGAATTACTAGTGATGTAAATTCTGGTAAATGCGTTCGTAGCACTCGACATAAATGTTTAATGCACGACAGATGGTATCAACGGAGAGACGATTTTCTCCTTCCGCCGCATGGTTGGTGGAGTTTCGCGCATCTTTTAATTTCATATGTAAAGAGGGTATAAAATAAAGTGTGTAAGTTGAGAAAATAATTCAAAACTTACGCACTTTGTTTTACAGAGTGTGTTAAGATAATAGGAAGAGGATGGGTAAACGCAAAATCAGGATAGTATTGTCCCGCGTTTTCCTCTTCTATGATCAGATAAGAAACAAGGTCCAGAATCAACCCGGTGTCACTGCCAAAGCGTTTTTTTAGCATCGGAATCGGATATTTTTCCAACGATAGTTCTTAGCGGTACGGAGTATTGTTTTTCCGGGCGATATTCACTGCCGTATTGATACAGAATGTAGGTTGTAGTTCCCTTTTTCTTTGTAATGATTTTACCCTTTATTTCGGGAATTTTGACTGTAGTATTGAGGTACATGACTCCTCCTATATTTAGTGTAACCGTTACACTAAATATAGCATATCCATACAGAGAATGCAAGTCTCAAACATCGCATATTTGCTTGCTTTTTATGACGTAACACCTTGAATTATCGGTTTTAGTGGAACTCAAATGCAGAGTTCACATTAAAGGAACGATAGAGATCCAGGAAAATAGCCAGATTGGATTCCTCATCATCAGCGCTGATCAGCATCAATGTGGGCTTTGATTTTTTCTGCCTCCATGTTGTGTCATCCGTAATTGTAAATATATATAAAGTATAGGATAAATTGGGATAAAAGACAATCAGATTGTCATAAAAAGAAAAATGCGATATAATTATAAGATAAAAAGAAAATGAGGGAAATCATATGCAATTTGATGAAAAAACAGCCGTATGGCGTGAGATTCCATATATTACATTAAGCTTTTGTCTGCGCTTTTTTCAGCCGGTAGAAGTGCCGCAGCACAAGGTATCGGCACTTCGCGGCGGTCTTGGGGAGATGCTGCTGCAGAAAAATTGTGTGGTGAACCGGAACTGCGAGGCATGTCGGTTTCAGGAAGGCTGTATTGTGTGGAATGCATTTTACACTCCAATGCGTTTCAAGCCTGATTACATGACTGGAAAGGAAAGTTTAGGATATCTGATTGAGTGCGACAACCAGGAAACTTTTATGGATGCGGGACATGGATTTCTGTTCCGGTTGAAGTTATTTGGAAGAAATATTCCGTTGTTCAGCCAGTATCTGGACGCGTTCTGGCGGCTGGGACAAGTTGGGCTTGGGAAGAATCATGCGAAATTTGAGATTGCTGCTATTTTTACCGAAGAAGAGAAGCCGTTATTGGATGAAAATCAGATTCATATGGAGTATTTTCAGATTCATACCGTTGGTCAATATGTGGAAGCAAGGAAAAAAGAATTATCGACAAAAAATTCTCCTGAAGGAATTTACGGAATCCAGTACCTGACTCCATTGGCCCTTCGCAAAGACCGGATCGATCTGGAACATTTTGACACCGATGCCATCTGGAGGGCCATTCACCGCAAAATCCAGATGATAAGCTATTTCACAGAAAATCCTGTGGAGTTGGAAAAACTATCCGAATGGCCGCCGATTCTGGAATGTGAAAGCAAAAAAGCATCAATAAAGCGTTATTCCAATACACATGGACGTGGGATGGAGTTAAAAGGAATCGAAGGCTATACCATTATGGAACAGATCGACGAGGTGCGGCTGGAGGAGTTGCTGGCAGGAGAACTGTTTCATATTGGAAGAAATAACAGCTTTGATTTTGGAAGGTATCAGGTTTTGAATGTGCGGTAAAATGATAAAAAGGGGCTTTACGGATTAGGGAAAATGGGCTATACTAAGTGTAATGAATGGTAGTTCTAAATATGAACAAATTGTGAACTTGCCAAAAATCATCTTCAAAAATACTTTTGTCAGAATATTCTGAAAAACTTCTGCAAAAATGAGTCCACAAAGCCTTTATTTATGCGGGGTTTCAGAGGTAAGAGTAGAAATGAAGGTCGCCCCATTTAGGGCATTGACACATCCATGCTTTGTACTTAATAACATTGTCAGAGCCGTAGAAATGAAGGTCGCCCCATTTAGGGCATTGACACAACCTAATGGAATCTCACGATATACAAGTGGTCTAGTCGTAGAAATGAGGGTTGCCCCATTCAGGGCATTTGCAAGATCTCAGGGATAAATTCCCTGGGATTTTTTTCTTGTACAAAAACTCCGAAAGAAGCCTGATAAAATAAAATCATCAAGGATTAAGAGGGAAAAATGACGTATGGTTTTAGATTTTATATGTACAAGAATCAATGAGTATGCAGTAGTAAAAGAGTATAATTTTGGCAGTTTCCATCTGGTGGTGACATTGGATCAGAGCGGTTATTCGGATATTACGGCAACAGAATCCGGGAAAGGATTCGTATTCATGCGGTGAACTGGGAACCAGCACATGCATCGGTGGCGGGGACGTTTCTGAATGGCCAGGAAGATCTGGAACGGTATTATAGCATATGAAGAAAAGCTATTAAAAAGTTCGAAGGCTGCCGACTGATTGCCTGCCAGGATGCAGTAGGTGTTTGGACTAGACAGCATTTGAAACTGTGCAATCCGTATCTGTTATAGAGAAGATGATAGAGCGTTTCTTGACAGATTATAGCGTAAGCTATACCATAACAACAGAAACAATGCGGGACAGAAGGAGTATTACAAAATGGCAAATGAATTTGCAGGATATTTAAAAGCTACGATGAAAAAATATAAAATCACAGGTCAGCAAATAGCAGATATGGTAGGTGTGGCACAGAAAACAATTAGCCGGTATGCCAGAGGGGAGAGTACAGCAGACATTGTCAGACAGGAAGAAATTAAAAAGGCATTGGAGCTGTTGATCAAAGATAAGAAAGAAGCGGAGGAGCGGAAAAAAAGGAGGGAATTGATTAAAGCGTTGGGAGGCACTCCGGGGGTTTTACAGGATATAATTGCTATAAATAAAAAACTCGGACGAGGGGATGATTGGGATGATGAGTGGTATGATCGACAGGAAATAGAACAAGAAGAACGGGAACGAGAGCGAGATATAGATGAAGCTTGTGCGGTTTTTGCATTGTTGGAGGAGGATAAACAGGCGTTCATATTAAAACACTTGGAAGCGTACTGTAACATTAAAAATTCTGAACATGAAGTTGTGCGGCGATTTTATCTCGTTCCAAGAAATAAGCAAAAAATAATTCTGCAAACATTGGAGAATAATGTTTCTTTAAACAATCGCGATATTGTAAAAAATGTGCGATTGTTTGAATGTACAGAAATGATGTATGAAATGAGGGAAAAATGGAAAACCTGGGTCCCCTGTGAGTTTATTCCAGCGGATGCGAATATGAATTATAAAAAGACAGAATTGGTAAAAAAATTTGGAGAAGCTTTGAAAGAACCGGGAACTTCTCCGGCACGTTTAAGGGATAATCTCTATGAATACATTGCGTATGAAGAAGCGGACTGGTATCTGATCTTGTTGGTGAGGATGATGAGTATAGGTGATAAACCCAGTGGATTATATATAAAAAGAATGACGAGCAAAGGTGAAAAACCCAGTAGAATGTATCCGGAAGAAGAATGCATTATGAATAAAACATTAATGCTTCTCGATTACTTAGATTGGGGCTGGGGGAAGGATTTTATATGGAAGCAAACAGACGTGTACATTGAAAAAGCGTTGAGGTGGTTGGATATAAAATTAAGGGGCCAAACTGGATGCATAAATTTTAAGATCAAAGAACGGATGAAGACAGATTCTTATGGGTGGGGAAAATATAAAACGTATTATTGTATTAGTGTAGAAAATTACCCTGGTCGGTCAGAGCCTTGCGATAAGAATTTAGTTGTGGCTGTGAATGAAAAACGTGAATTTGATGATAAGGAGAGCTTTATATGGGAAGAGTAGAAGTGAGTATCGCACATGACTTTTAGACATCGACTAAAAATGCAAAAACAAAAAACTTGACAAAATAACTCGAATTCGTTATACTTTAGACAGGCTATTGTCGATGCGATTAACCTTTTTGCAGACCGAATGAAAAGTTGATTTATATGAAATTTTCAAGGTTCATAGGGCGTGCCTTTTGACACCCTAATCATAATTATTTGAAACATTTGAAAAATACGGGAGGACGAGAATATTCATGAGACAGCTGATGATATTGGAAGTTTCCCAGAAGCAGGCGTACATTTTTGAGAGTACGAAGCTGCGGGATAATGTAAAACGTTTGGAAGAGATCTGCTGGGTGACAGATCCAGAATATTTTAAGCTGGCGGCAGAAAAAAGCGGCCTTGTTTTTGATAAGGAGAAAAATGTGGTATATTCCGGCGGTGGACATACGGTGCTGGAATTCCCGGATTGGGAGTCGGCGGAGAAATTCGCTTATGGGATTTCTTCCAGAGTGAAGAGGGAATATCCGGAGCTGGAATATTTCATCAAAACAATGGAGTATCAGGAAACTGGTAAACCAGGAGATCCTGGAAGAAACCTGTTTGATCTGTCCAGAGAACTAGAAAAGAAAAAATCCGTCCGTGCGGCGTCTTTCCATCAGGGTTCCTTCGGAATAGAGGAAAAAATACAGAGATTCGCCGGGCAAAGGTAGAACCGGATAAGCGCGACGAGGATGATAAAATCCCGATGCCGGACGCAAAAAAGTATGTTCCAGGTCATTTTATTGTACCGTACAAACTGGAAGAACTTGGCGTCAGCAAGGGCGATTCCAGTTTTGTGGCCATTGTACATATTGATGGAAATGGCATGGGAAACCGTGTGGCAGCTTTGAGGAAGGCAAGCGAAAACCTTCCGTGGGAAGAGTATAAGCAGAGCTTGAAAAATTTCAGTGACGCCATTGATTCTGATTTCAAAACTGCGTTCCGCGGCATGTTGGATGTGATTGCCGAACAGGTTCCAGAACTGATCGAGAAGGGGTTAAAGTTAAAAGAACGTTATTTCCCAGTGCGGAAGCTGATCTTGGCTGGCGATGATGTGTGCTTCGTGACAGAAGGAAGAATCGGACTGGAAGCAGCACGGATTTTTATTGAAAAACTGTCAGAACTGGAAAACGCAGTGGACCATAAGAAATATACTGCCTGCGCCGGTGTGGCGATTGTGCACCAGAAGTACCCATTTTATAAGGCGTATGAGCTGTCTGAGATGCTTTGTTCCAATGCGAAACGTTTCCTGGTTTCTTTTGGTACGGAAGGAAGGGAACATAAGGTAGAAGACGCAGGAACCAAGGGCTGTGCCATCGATTGGCATATTGAATTCGGTGAGATCATTGATGATCTGTCGGATATGCGCAAGAAATATGCGACAGCAGACGGAGGGACTCTGGAACTGCGGCCATATCTGATCAAGGCGGAGCCAGAGATCTGGAATCAGGAAAAGATCCGGCGGTATGACGCGTTTAAGAGACTGATCGGTCTCCTTCAGGCCGAAAAGGAAGTATATGCAAGAGGCAAGATCAAGGAGTTACGTTGGGCGCTGAAAGAGGGAGAAACGGCAACGGAATATTACTTACAGTCTTCCCTGATCGATGTTTTGAATCTGGATGTCTATGAAGACCGGGAAATAAAAGAACTGTTAAAACAGGTGGGAACCGGTCGTGGAGTGGACCGCCGTGCGTTCCTGGAGATTGATGGGAAGAAGCATTCCCTTTATTTTGACGCAATAGAGATGCTGGATACCTTTATCAGCTTACGTGGGAAAGAAGAACAGGCATGAAACTTACGATAGAGATGATACTGGAATCGGATGCGGTATTTGGCAATGGCCTCAGTATTCCAGGTGGAGAAGATATTGCAACGCAGATGGATGATCAGGGATTCCCTTATCTGAAAGGGAATACAGTGAAAGGAATTTTCCGAGAGGAACTGATCAACCTGTTAAGCTGGACCGGAAAGGAAAAATCGGAGATAGAAAAGACAGTCTGTGATTTGATGGGAGAAGGCGGTTCGGAGCAGTTGGACGAGAGAAGAAAAGTCCGTTTTTCTGACCTGACCCTTTACCCAGAATTGCGTCAGATGGTGGAGCAGGAGACAAAGGATGTTTCGGAGCGTATGGCGATGTTCACGTACACCCGCGATTTTACCAGTCTGGAAAATGGAATGGCCAAGAAAGGTTCCCTGCGCCAGTGCCGTTGTGTCAAGAGCGGACTGCATTTTCAGGGAGTGTGCTTCTGCGACGGAAAAGACAAGAAACTGGTGGAAGAGGTCTTATCCCTGATCAAATGGGTTGGCACCATGAGAAACCGTGGATTTGGTAGAGCGACCATCAGCGCGGAGGAACAGTATGAGTAGAAATTTCAGGATTTATTTGAAAAATCTGGATCCGCTGCGCATTGCGGATGATAAAACCAGCCAGCACGGCCAGACCGGAACCCTACGCCATATTCCGGGCAGTGCGTTAAGAGGATATGTGATGTCAGCGCTGGCCCAGGATGAAGAACATTTTGCATCATGGAAAAAGGCATTTTTTAATGGTCAGATCCGTTTCCTGAATGCGCATCTGGCGGTGGATGGACAGGAATTGATCCCGTCATTGAAAGGATTTTATGAGGACAAGACAGCCTGCGTGAACAGAAAAAGGATCCAGAACGTGCTGGAAGATGCTGTAGAGTCCGAATATAAAAGGGCATCTCTTGGCAGCTATTGTTTCGTGGAAGAAGATACCATCTCTTATACAGGCGTGGAATTGAGTGAGCATATCAACATCAACAATGGACGTACGGTGGAAAACGAGAATCAGAAGGATGACAACCGGAATATTTACCGCAGCCAGTATCTCTGCAAAGGCCAGGATTTTATCGGGTATGTGGAGACTGCGGATGATGCGGATCCAGAACTGGTTGCTAAAGTAACGGGATTATTAAATGGTTCGGTTCATATCGGTAACCGGCGTTCCGGGGGCTATGGAACCTGCGAGACAACATGCAGGGAAATGACAGATTCTGTTCCTTATCAAGCAGTCCGTACCCAGAAATCAGGCAAAGAATTTTACATGGTTCTGTTATCCAATCTGGTTATGAGAAGTGAGATTGGTGAGCTGACCGGATTAAACTTGGAAGAATTGGCAGAGCGTCTGGGATGTCAGAAACTGGAATTAAAGCGCTGCGCCACCTCTACTGCCCAGGTATACGGATATAACCGGATCTGGAAGGGAACCATTCCATCTGCCAATATGTATGAGGCGGGAAGTGTATTCCGTCTGGCGGCAGATCAGGAGATTCCAGAAGAGAATTTCCGGAAAGTAGAAGCAGAAGGACTGGGTATCCGGACCGCAGAAGGATTCGGCCAGGTGGCATTTATGGCGGATTTCCAGAAGTTACAATTCAAACATCCGATGGAAAAAGGAGAGGTGCAGCCAGAGATAGTCATCACTAATGCAGAGCGGAAAAAACGGGTTCAGGAGGACTGCAAGCTGGCGGCTAGAGGACTGCTGCAGCATCGGATCGAGCGTGGTATGGATCGGTATGTGGTAGAGCATGCGGGAGAGTTGAGGGGAATCACTGCTTCCCAGCTTGGTCGACTTGCTTCTGTGAGTATTGTTTTGCAATATACGCCGGAGAAAGCAAAAGAATATTTGAATCAATTTGTGGAGCATTCGGAGAAGAAGGATCAGGAGAAGAAGAAACAGGATAATAAGATGAAAAAGGATAGTTTTCATCGTTATATGAAGCATATAACCAATACGGATATTTTGAAACTTCTTGAAATTTCGGAAAAAACACTTCTTGGTGTTCCGGTTGAACAGCTGATCAATGATAATGAGAGGACCAGATATAAACTGCAGCTGATGGAGCGGCAGATCCGTTACGCAAACAGGGAGGGAAAATAACATGGCCGATAAGTACGGAAGTTTGTTTGATCGTATTATAAAATATCAGATGACTGCTGTATGCCGGGAACCACTTCATGTAGGCGGCAATGACGGAAGAGATGGCGGAATTCTGGTACATCCAGTAAAGAACGTCCCATTTATCCAGGCAACAGGCATTGCGGGAGCGATGCGAGACTATCTTGCGGGAAAAGATGAGAATGGTGATCGAGGACTTCAGGCACAGCTTTTTGGAGCCAGTGCAGGAGCAATGGATGGTGTGGACGCCATAGACTGCTGCAGCAAAGTCCGTGTCAGCGATGCCTTTTTTACTGGAAATTTTGTAAATATTGAATTGAAACCAAGGGTAAAAATCGACCGGGAAACCGGCACCTGTCAGTCAGAACAGACCAAGGGAAGCAAGAAACAGTCCGGACAGAAATTCGAGACAGAATCGGTGTCAGCAGGCTCGGAGTTTACGTTCCAGTTGTACCTGTATGAGAGAGAACATGAACTGGAACCAGTGTTGGAGCAGATCTTAGGTGCCCTTCATACAGGCGTGATCCAGTTAGGCGGTCAGAAGAGTAATGGCTGCGGTTATGTTTATTTTACTCAGGTGTTAAAAAGCGATTATGATATGACCAAGATCGATGATCGGAAAGCCTGGGCGGCAGAAACCAAACCAGGAGAAGCAATTCTGGAAAAGCTGGAAGCACAGCTTGCAGACGTGGACAAACAGCTTCATTTTGAACTGACAGGTGAAGTGGACAGTGCAATTTTAGTTAAGTCCATTGTAGTAAGGGACTATGGTGAGGAAGCACCGGATACAGAACAGATGCGGACCGCAGATGGAAAACTGGTGATTCCGGCGACTTCCATCAAAGGTGTTGTGCGCGGTCAGATGGAGAAAATCGCAAAATTTAAAGGACTTTCAGAGATGGATATTGAACAGATTTTCGGTAAGAATTCCGAAAAAGGCAAAACAGGATTCTTGGGCCAGATCCATTTCTTTGACGCAATTCTGGAAGGAGGAGAACGTCCAGCACAGAAGAGGATCCATATTGATAAATTTACCGGTGGCGTCATGTATGGAGAATTGTTCGCAGAAACACCTGCTTATGGAAAACTGAAGATTCGTGTAGACCTGGAAAAAGAGGATAAAAAGGCAGCAGGGCTTGTGTTAATGGCGCTGCGTGATATTGGAATCGGCATTCTGCCTCTGGGCAGCGGAAGCAATGTTGGAAGGGGTTATATTTCCGGAAGTGAACTGCTGATCAAAGAAGGCACAGATGTGGTTGCGAAGATTGATCTAAAGAAGAAACAGGTAGAAACAGGTGCGGATCGCATCTCAGAGTACTTGAAAGCAGCTAAGGCGAGGTGAAAAGATGAAAACTTACAAACATCTGGAAGTTCGGGAAGTTTCCACGGAACGTTCCGAATTAGAAAATAAAGCAGCCCAGTATCCTTATGTGATCGCCCATATGTACAGCGATATTTGCTGCGGAGAACAGGTACATGATCAGATCAACTGGGACGAACTGGTAGAATTAAGGGCATTTGGAGAGCAGGGAGAACTGCATGTATATGAGCAGAATGGCAGTCTGAAAGCTATTGAGATTCTGGAAACAGAAGACAGCAGAGAAGACATGGTGGTGAAGTATTATCCGGTGCGTAAGACAGTCTGCAATATGGGAAAACATACGGTTCTGGCAGTAAAAGAATACTTAGAGCCGGATGAAGACGGACAGGCAGTTGTTGTTTGCACCAGACCATTGAGATTGGAGGCGAGAGCATAATGGGTGACTATGTAGGAGCTCCTTATAATTTTGTTCCATTTGGAAAGAAAGTTTACCGGAAAAAAGAGATTGTAAAGTATAACCAGATCCAGGGATTATCCGGCTATATCGAATACCAGGTAACTGCCCAGACACCGATTATGGTCGATGGCGGTGATAAACATTTTTATAGAGGGAAAAACGGAAAAGCGGCCATCCCAGGAAGTACCATGCGGGGACTGGTGCGGAGTAACATGCAGGTGTTAAGCCAGTCATCTTTTGCAGGTGATATTCAAAATTCCAGATTGATGTACCGATGTGTAGGTGGAAGTAGTGCAAATTTGAATAAGAAACCGTATGATGCGGCATTGGGAATGCCTAAGGATAGAAACGCACCTCCTGTGCCCCAAAAAGTAAAAGCGGGCTATATCCGGTGTCAGAACGGAAAGTATTATATTATTCAGGCGAAAAAAGAATATTCCGATCCAGCTCTTGGAGATATGAATTATTATCGGTTAAATGAACTGGATATCATGGAAAGAAAACATTTTGATGGCTTTGAAATGTTAAGAACGAAAAAGGGGATTCTCCAGAACTTCAAGTTTGAACAGGAGCTGGATAGAAAAACCGGAAAGTTTGTTTATAAAGGGAAAAAAAATACAGAGTTTGAACCACAGTGGATCCCGGTATATTATCAGACTGATGGGGAAAAGGAAGTTGTTGCATTATCAAAAACACCGGAAGATGGGTATCGAAAGGGCACATTGATTACCACTGGGTATATGAATAAGAAAAAGGCGTTGTATGTGATTCCTGAGATGATGGAAATCCCAGAAAATCAATGGATACAGATCCCTTCCAAGGATGTTGACAGCTTTCAGCGTGATCTTGCAGGAAGAAAAAATCAGTTGACGGTGTCAACTGGATATAAACTGGGCCAGATGGAAAAAGATGAAAAAAATCGTTTGAAAAATAGAATTAAAAAATTTTTTGATTTACCAGAAAATGGGGAAACAAAACCGGTATTTTATATTGAGTTAGTGGATAAGACTGACAAAAAATTATACTTCGGATTTACTCCGCACCTTCGTGTTTTTTATGACAAAGAGATTTTTGATGGTCTGCCAAAAGCACAGAGGGATGGAGGACTGGATTATTGTAAAGCATTATTTGGTTTTACAAGCAATGCAGCTCCGGATGAGCAAGAGTCCAATTCTGGGAAAGGAAGTTATCGTTCCAGACTTTCTTTTCAGGACGCAGTGATTGATCAGGAAAAATTGGAAAAAGAAAAAACAACCGTAGTACTTGGAGAGCCAAAACCAACCAGTTATCTGGATTACCTGATTGGAAAAGATGGAGTATCGACTGCAGCTTATCGAGATGAGTTCGAACTGAGGGGAATGAAGCAGTACTGGCTTCATGAGAAGGATGTCCATGGGAAAATGGGTAGCAATAAGGAGGTTGGAACTGACTTTTATCCATATCCGATCGGAACTTCTTTTACAGGACGGATTCGCTTTACGAATCTGAGTGAAGAAGAACTTGGTATGCTTATTTGGATCCTGTTGTTGGAAAAAGAAAGCCAGCAGAATATTGGAAAAGGAAAACCTTATGGTTATGGCAGATCGATCATTGTGTTAAAGCAATTGAAAGTTTTGGATCATAATGCACTTTATAACAGCGATTCCATTTGTCTGGAACCATATGAAGATCAGAAATCTAGAAGTGATGAGTACATCAGCAAGGCAAAAGAGGATATTCGGAAATTTATTGGAAAAGACATTATGGATTACGCGCCAATCAGGGATTTCTTGTGGATGAAAAATGCGAAAGAAATGCCGGATGAACATAAGATCCGCTATATGGGTATTGATCGAGTCGATAAGAAAACGCCTAGTGAGTATCAGGCGCGAGTTGCTAAACAGGCAATGCTGGATTCAGTTGGCGTTGTTCTGGGAAAAGAAGAGAAAAAAGAAAAGCCACAGAATCATGACAGAAATGGATATGGAAATGGAAACAAGCAGAACCAGAACTGGAAGGGTGGGAAAAATTATAAGAAGTATTAAAACGGAGGGGGCCTTTGGCCCCTTCTGCAAAAATGGGCCTGTAAAGCCGCTATTTATGCGGGTTCCCAGAGGTAAGAGTAGAAATGAAGATAGCCCCATTTAGGGCATTGCCACAAGCCGTCTTCTGCCTCCACTTCAATATCCTGGTAGAAATGAAGGATGCCCCCTTCAGGGCATACAACCTCAGCACCAGAATCAATAAAATATCACATCAAAAAAGAAGCGTAGTTATAGTCGAATGATTGTAACTACGCTTTTTGTGTGCCATTTCATGCCAATTCACCTGTCTAAAAACTTCGAATCCAATCCCCTATAATGAAATCAACAAATGAAACAGGCAGTCACTGAAATGGCGAAGGGAGAGATAAAGAATGATGAATGTACCGACATACCCATTATTTTTCTTTGAGGTTGATAAAGAACGGGAGGAGAAAGCGGCTTTTGAGGCTCTGATTGGCGAGAGTGTCCAATGGGTGTATTTTAAAATGGTTCTGGCGGCGTTTCTGGTTTATCTGGTTAGTTTTTTTAGCCTGTTTGTTCCTGGATATGTGCTTGGATACGTGTTTCATGCCAGGGGAGGTATTGTGGTCCGATGATTTGCAAGGCGGCCATTGCTGCAATGATCGTGTTGGTGGTTCTTATCTGGGCAGCTATCTTCTCACAAGCAAAGATGGGAATTCCAAGGACAATGTATGCTAATAGCGAGGACTTTCAAGTCCTCGCTATTACAACGATGGTCAGCTCATTTGTGGCAGAATGGAATGACCAAACGATGAAAATACAATCAGGTGTGAAAGGGGGCATCCATTTACCTAACAAATCCAATATAACAGAAGCGGGCGGCAATCGTCAATAGCAAAAGCTACCGACGATTGCCGCTGTGTTTATGACATTCCCTTATTTCAGACTTCCTAATTTTTCACTGACAACAGCTTTTTGTGCTGCGGTAGGTTCCCAGTCAAAATCAATTTCGACAAGCAGATTATCGTAGCAAAGCAAGTATTTGTTTTCCACACCATATTCAAGGTCGTAGAGTCGATAGGCTTCATTCGCACCCCATGCCTTTCCGTCCTCCGCTTTATACTCATGCTTATCAAGTGGGTAGAGTTCTTCCTGCTCGTAAATCAATCGGTTTTTGCATAGATTGTAAAGTGCCGGGATACGAACTTCGGTAAGCGTGTATTCCAGTTGTGGAATGTCGGCATAGTTTTCTTCATCAAAACGAGGATATTGAGACATAGTGAATTGTCCCAGCATAAATGACATACTGCCTGTTCGCTCTTTGATGTACTCATAGTTGTCCGCGCCGAGCAAGTCCTCCACAGTCAATGGGATATTATCATGATGGATTACCCATGTAATTCCACCGTGCTTATACGTTTCCTCATTCTTTTCCCTGAAAACTCCGTGACTGGACGCATAGAGAGTGCCAAACGTTATGAGAGCCATCATTGCAAACGCAAGGACAAAACTACTCAGCATTGTGACAGTCCGATTTACACCTCTTGCAGCTTTTTTCTGCTTCAAGAATTGCTTTACCGCATTGACGATGGCAAACAAGGCTGGCATATAAATACACATCAGAACCGCAACCCAGCGTTCAAGAGGGCTACCGAGTATAATGTAGCTGATGATCCAGTACAATGCCCCAAGCAGGATAACTGCCATGATAATTTTTTGAAATGTTGCAGTATGAGGTGTTTTCAAAAACTCGCCATATTCCGCAGCAGCTTTTGCTTTGTGAAACCAGCCGAAATAGCAGATCAATTCCACAAGGCAGATTATCGCAAGTACGAGAAACGCGAAGCCGGAAAACAGATGGGATGGACTGGACAATGCTTTGATTGGGTCACTCATGATTCCAGATACGAACAGTCCACCATTCAATAGTGCAATCACGAGCAAGGCAAGATATGCCGGTATGAAACTTTTCTTTGCGGAAGCATGGATAGCCTGTACCTCCAACTTAGCATCCGTCTCGATAGGCGTGGGATTCTCTCGCTCATTATAAAAAATCTGCAACTGAGCTGAGGAGCAAGCAAGCTGCCAGCCCGTATGAGCGCAGAAATCATAAAATGTTTTCTGATCCTCCGTTGGCTCAGGGTCAAATTCAGATGCTTTGGAATAGTAGGAAACTGTGAAGTGAAGTTGCTTCGGCTCAATCCGGCGATAAACCCAGCCCAAGTTTGTAATCTTTTCAAGCATCCAACCTTTCGCAGCCATTTTTTCAAGGTGACGGCTAATGCCAACGTGGTCATAAAAAGACAACAGTTCTACTCGATGCTTTCTATTTTTCATCTTCTTCCCTCCCAAAAATCAAATGGTAATCGACTAATTGTGCAGTCAGGCGAGCGCACTCTTTATCCAACATATCTTTTCCTTTGTCTGTAAGGATATAACTGCGTCTGCGACCTTCCACTTTGGTTTCCCGAATCATCTCGGCATCCAAAAACTGCTCTAACAGAGTATAGAGTGTGCCAGAGCCAACGCTGACACGCTGATTGGTCATGGCTGGAACTTTGTCGAGAATATCCATGCCATAACATTCGTCTTTCAGACAAAGCAGAGTGTAAAACATTTGCTCCGTCAATGTTTGAAATTTTGCTCTTGCCACGATCTCACCTCCCTGTATTCTCGATAATCGAGTTTCATGCTCATAGTATATACTCGAATATCGAGAATGTCAATATGGCATCAGAAGTCGTTACATCAAATTTACAAATATAAAAGTTGGACAAGTCGAAAGTCTTGTCCAATTTTTTGTGTCCGGCCTTGCCAAAACGTCCACGTCAGACCGTAGTAGTGATGAGCAGTGGGCAGGATAGTTTATCCCAAACGCTTTATTTGCAGAAGTGGCCAAAAAGCGTTTTTGAGATTGTAGTAAGGGTAGGGAGAGAGAAAAACACTCTGGTTGAATGTTGCTAATGGTAACGCCAATGTTACCGTTGGTATGTCGCAATCCCATCGCTGCTGCAATACCGTAAAAACAGAAAAAGTCTCAGCGACGAACGGCGGGCGACGGCAGCCTGTTCACAAAATGTTTACAAACGCATACCCTGCTTTTTGCCGAGAAAATGTCCGTTGTAAAGTGAAGAGATGTTTGAAGCAGCAGAGAGCAAGATTCTACCGAGGTGCCAGATTTCGCATTTTGCTCATATCGCATGATCCGCAAAGAAAAAGACAAGCAGAAGTTCTATTCCGCGCATGAAGCGGATTTTATCATCAACGACGCTGCCAAGCGTCAGCTCGACAAGCTGGGCGCACCGAAGCAGCTTCCGAAGCGCAAGGATGTCGTTGCGGAAATTCAGTCGCTCATTTCTGAGAAAAACGAGTGCTACAACGATTACCGTGAAAAAAGCGACCGGCTGCATGAGCTGATGACCATGCAGCGCAACTATCAGATGTCGATGCCGCAACTGAAGCGAGGGCGCAGCCATGAGCAGGAGCGATAAATAGCAAAATGCCGCCAGAAACGGCGGCATTTGCGGACGGTCATTCCGGTTGATCTTCATTTGTTTCGGTCAGCAGCTCTATGAACTCTGCCGGGGCATAGATGGGAATTGGCGCTTTGCTGTAATCCTTTGTGTTCCGCGTCACGATGCAGTCCACGCCGGAGCGCACAGCCGCCTCAACCATCACGGCATCCTCAAAATCGGAAATCTCTGCCGTAATTGCCTTGCGGATGTCCAGCGCCGCAGTGTCCAGCAGACCGAATAACGTGCAGAGCTTTGTCAGAACGTCGCGGGTTGATTTGTCGCTGTGCGTCTGGAGGTGCGTCAGGTAGTAAATGTCCGTGATGGCTTTCGCCGTCAGGAAGCCTTGAAATTGCCGGTTGGCGCAGAGCAGGAAAATCGACTGTGCATCCTTGCAGAACGGTTCGCGGCTTTGCAGCGCGTCCACGATGACGCAGGTATCTATGACAGCTCTCATATCCGGTTTAGCCTTTCTTCCTTCGCTTCCTCCAACGTCACATCAGCCGGAAGAATCCCGAACATGGACTTGGCAATATCCACTCTGTCTTGATGGGGATTGGAGAGTTTGGCGACAACCTTGCCGTTGCGGGTGATGAAAATGTCCTCCGTCGCTGCAAGCAGAAGATACTTTCCGAGATTGCTTTTCAATTCCGTCGCAGTAATCGACATGATCTGGTTCCTCCCTTCGGTATCTGCCACATCCCCGCTTCCTGCTGCAAGCAGACCTGACCCAGACAGCGAAGCTGCTGTACGCGCTGCTGCTTGACCAGGCGACGCTCTCACAGGCAAACGGCTGGCTGGACGAGAGCGGCAGGATTTACCTTGTGTTCCCCATAGAGAAAATTGCCGCCGCGCTGGACAGAAGCACCATGACCGTGAAAACCGCTCCTTCCGAGCTGTCCTCCTACATGGAATCCACGGGCAAAAGCTATCAGAATCCATTGTCCGCTTTACTGCGGCGCGAAAATGTATAACGAGCGCAGCGATGGGGACGCATACCACAAGACCCCGAAGGACAACTACGTCTGCGCTTCCTACCGCAAGAAAATAACCTCCTGCACTATTCACTTTATCCGCTCGGAGATCGTCCGTGACCTGATTCTGGATGCGCTGCGGAATGTAGCGACCTACGCCAGAGCCAACAAGGTGGATTTCGAGCAGTTTGTGATGCAGACCACCTCCGACGCGAGAAAGCGCAGTCTGCAAAGCGGCAGGACGGAGCTTGACCGCATCATGCGCCGCACAAACGAGTTGGACACGCTGCTGCAAAAGCTCTATGAGGACTACGCCCTCGGACGCTTGCCGGAGAAGCGGCACGCGAAGCTCTCCGCACAGGGCGAAGAAGCGATTGCGCTGCCGTTCTACAAGGTGGAGGAACTGACCGGCAAGCCGCTTTGCAAGTCGGCGTACAAGTACGCTTCCTATTGGTATCCGGCGCAGGACAGACCGCTTTCCAATACCATCTACAACGCAGGATATGACGTTGACCGCGTGGATTTAGCTGCCGGGATCGTGTATCTGACAAAAGCCGCATAATTGAACGAACACCCCGCACCATGCGTTTACAGAACGCATGGTGCGGGGTGTTTTGCGTTTTCAGACGGATGGTTACAAACTGGAAATTACCTACATAATCCACTTCAATCGAACAGGCCCCACCTCAATCACAAAATGAGTTTCATCTATTTGGGTTGATGGATGAGACTCAGCTATACCAACATTTACAGAGTCGATCGTCGTTTCTACAAAATCATCAGGCGATCCAATGGCGATGTATTGAGGAGAGATATATTCGATATATCCCGTTTCATCCGGTTCAAGCGGCATTGTCTCAAACGGTTTTTCTATATCGATTCCTAAAGAAAATAGATATTCGGCAACTTTCGGGTATGTACTTTTTATTTCACCAATATAGTTTTGGCAATACGCACAATCACACAAATCATGACTACTGAGTTGCTTATAGTATTGTTTCGTCCTTTTAATGTCCATAGTTTGCGCCCTCAAATCCAAATTATTTTAAATGCAGATGATTTTCCACCAAAACTATTTGATAAGCCATCTTTCCCCGTTCGGCATAATACGAATATCACCCGGAAGTCTCTCCAAAATCGCTCCATCTTGCACCGAGCGCACCAATGTTTCTTCCCAATAGTCCGGATCCTCATACCACATATTGAAGTAAAGTTTGTCTCCATCACGGAAGTTAAGCGTTTCTCTATCATTGATTGCAAAACGTACCCGTTCGGGCCAGATGATCTCGAATATACCGCCATTTGGATGTCTGGTAAGCAATACCGGCGAGGTATGAAGCATCAGATTGTAGCAGTCTTTCACCACAGACAAGGGTAGCTGTGCTATTTCCTGAACTTCCCCTTGTTGATGTAGGAACCGCAGGATGCGGATTGCGCTCTCAATAAAACTCACTACCAATAGCACGACAGAGTTGCCATCATATACAGGAGCGCCAAGATATTGCCCGTCCGTAGGCTTCACGGGCTCATAAACCGTACCGTCCGGATAGTGGATGAGATACAGCCTGTTGCTCCGCACAGGATGTCCATGTCGGAATAGCTCTTCCGCTTCATAGAGGTCCCCGTGAATATAGTCTGTTGCCCAGTACCATTCGTCGGTTTCTCCCCGAACAAGTTCCATATTGGTCATACCATGTATGTCAATGGCTTTCATGAACGCACCTCCCGTTCGACAAATATATGTTTCTCCAATACTCCTCTTTCACAGTTAAGGATATTCACTCATCAAGGATAGATTTCCCTCGTGTACCATCACCATTTATATAGTATCCATCGATAATTGTCTTGTACCCACCGCCAAAACTCCACTCATTTTTCTCAATGAATGCGATGAATTTATCAATAAACCTGAATTATTCACGGCAAAGCCGTGATCGTGGCTGAAAGCCACATAGTTATTGTATTTTAATTACATATTGATTTTCACTTGTTAAGTGAATAAAAAAAGAGCATCCATTTGTGGTAAAATTAAGGCGTCTAATCAAAATAAATACCAACAAAGAAGCCCTTTATGAGTATTGTAAACACCTTTTCACTTCAAAGCAATAGGCAAATTAA
>ERZ772900.835-NODE-835-length-31277-cov-14.229101_pt1 | contig 31277 bp, 28 predicted proteins | sample MGYA00512124_ERZ772900 | MGnify/ENA primary metagenome ERZ772900 (study PRJEB29015, sample SAMEA2737716) | human gut metagenome | biome: human gut; feature: human-associated habitat; material: faeces | place: China | collected 2012 ... | reverse complement strand
GTTCCAAGTTTTTGTTACTTTTTAGCATAAAAAGTAAGGAAGAAATCCTCTGTTTTGCCAAAAAAATTCCAAACGGGCGAAACCTCATCTTCACCAAGAAAAATCATAGCGCAACTGCGCTCAATCAGTGCGCAGCACTGCTGCTTTTCTCACTTGCCCATGTGGCTTTCATCAACCCAATCGGTGCTTGCACTGCTACTTTTCCCCACAAAAAAAGACCCGATTTCTCGAGTCTTTTCAAACCAGTTTTCGCCTTACGGCGCATCAACCATACTTCACCGTCAGGTTCACATAAGAAATATGCTCCCGCATGGCGGTATACGCCGTCTGATAATCTCCGCTCTTAATCGCTTCGATAATCTTCCCATGCAGTTCAATCGTCACATCAATGACTCTGGGGTTCTGCGTCAGCGATTCACGCATTGCCAGACGAATCCCGTTTTCAAAGGAATCCTTTGAAGCCATCATGGTGCTCATCAAGAGCTTATTATGCGTTGCCACCGCCACCTGCATGTGAAACATAGAGTCATAATCCACAAACTGATTCACGTCATGGCGAAATTCCTTCATTTTTTCATAATAATACTCCAGCTGGGCAATGTCCTCCTGCGTTGCGCGCTTCGCGGCATAGCTCGCCGTTTCTCCCTCTAGCATATAGCGAAATTCCAGTAGGTCATTCAGGTCAGAATTTTCAACCGTAATACTGAAAGGCGCAATATTTACGATATTATCAATTTCATTTACAAAGGTACCTGCCTTTGAACGGCGAATAAAACCAAACACCGCCAGTGCCGTATATGCCTCGCGCAGCGTACTTCTGCCGATGCCAAGCTGCTCGCTCACCACGTTTTCATTTGGCATCATATAGCCTGCCGGCAGCTGTCCGTTTGTAATCAGCTCCTTAAAACGCTGAAATAAATTCTGGGAGATATTATTTTTTCCCAAATCTTTTTTCAGATATGCGGCATTTTCTGCTAAATAGTCTCTTTCTTCCATTCAGGATGCGCCTCCCCTTTCTCATTTGTGTTTTGTATTTTTATACATACCTCATGGTATCATAAATATACTTGCATGACAAGAAATTTTTCATATTTTTTTATAAATATCTCTTATGTTTTCAAAAAAATTCCTAATACCCCTATCTTTGCAAAACACTGTGTTTACACGAAAAACAAAGCCTTCTGTTTGTATTTTTTCCTGTTGTCTGATAAAAAGAGGACTTCCTCCCCTTTCTGCAATAAAAAAAGCCTTGGTATTCATTAGCCAAGGCTTATTATACAAAAATTTCAATTCTTTTCCATTTTTTTAAGCTCTTCCTCAATCAGTCCGTCCTTGTTATATTTTATGCCCTTCGCAATATTTTTTTCTCTTGTCTTTCTGGCAATGAAAAACGCAATCAAGCACATCGCAACAGGAATCAGCATAAAGACGAAGAAGCTGATATCGTGGAACATAACGCCGACAAAGACCGCCAGCAGGAATACCAGAAAAATAAACACCAGACCCGGCTTTGCCGTTTCGGATTTTGCGGCAATCATGCCCTCAAAAATCACAAAGACCAGAAACAGAGAAATCATCTGCCCATAGGACAAAACAACCTCTAATATACCATCAACGGGAAATAAAAACATACCCAACACCTCAATTCTCCATTTTATCACTTAAAAGACATTGTAGCATTTCGTATACATAATGTCAAATCGTTTGGGTTTAAAACTTTCCGCCGCCCCCACCGAAGCTTCTGCCGCCACTGGAAAAGGAGCCGCCGCCGCTGAAGCCGCCTGTGTGGTGGTGATTGTTGTCATCATCCCGTGGAATCGGCACCATCGTCGTATGCGTATTTGCAAAGGTATCCTGATTCGTCCGCAAATGACAGCCGTTTTCCTTCAGATACGCTCTGCCGTCCGTAAAGGGATGCACATTTTTACAAGCCTTACGCATGCTCATAACCGAAACCCCTGCAATCACTGCGGAAAAAGCTGCCGCAAGCAGAATAATCATCGCAATGCCGCCACCACTCGAAACAGGACTTTCCGAGAAAAACGCATCCGATTTTGGTCTACCTTCTGCGCCGTAGGTCTGATAATCCGCACAAAGGGAATCCACGTCCCACCAAAGCTGCTCCATGCCGCCATAATAATCTCCATTGGAAAAATAGCTGCTGATTTCGTCCCAGATGGCATCTGCATCCGCATCCGTAATCATTTCCATTGCTTCGCCGCAGGTCACAAGCTGCCCTTCTCGCTCGCCCATATCCAGAACGAAAATTGCGCCGCTGTAATCCTCCCCAACGCCCAGATTCTGTTCTATATAAAATTGTGCGCCGTATTCCCTTGTTGATAAGCCTTCGGTATCCTTCGTGGTGAGGTATGCAAAATCAATATCATATTCCTCCTTCGCATCCTCGCAGAACTGCTGCAAATTCTGCTCCTCCTCCGCCGTCAGCAGGTCAGCATTGTCAAATACCCTCTGCTCCGCCGCAGAAGCAGGCAGAACAGAAAGCAGGAGAAACACCATCATCAGAAGCACAAATCCTTTTTTCTTCATCACAGCACACCTCCCATCGCCAGCAGAGCAAGCACAATCATAACAATCACAAAGGAAATGCAGAAAATAATCACAAACCATTTCGCGCTCCGGCTGTTGCTGACAGGCAGCTCCCCGACGATTTTCCCTGTCTGTCCGTTCATCGCAAAGAGATATTCCTTCCCATCATATTTGCTCATCAGCATCCAAACGGGCAGGAGCATATAGCTTTGCTGCTTAGAGGAAAAATCCGTATGACATTTCACGCCGTAAACACGCTGATAGCTTTTGCCGCCCTCCGCCGCCTTATGCTCCACGCCGGGGGTAATGCGTTTTGTCATGCGGTCATACAAATCCTTCGGCTCGTATGTATATTTTTCCGCCAGAAAGCCGCTCAGATAGCTCATGTCAAATGGTTTTTTCTTTTCCAGATGAAACGGTTCCAACGCATCCATCAGGTTATCCTGCATTTTTTCCGAAGCATCCAGAGGAATATTTTCAAATTCCATCGTTCCCGCGCGGTGAATGTGATACAAATCCGTTTTCGTATAAATAAAACGCGTATCCGACCATGTGATGACATTCTCACCCGTCGCATGGTAATCAAAATCCGCCTTGCAGTCAAAGAGCCAGAACGGCACATATACGCCCGTAATCTTTTCCAGCCGCTGCTCAGAGGTATAGCCCTTCGGAAGCAGCCTTTTTCCCTTACAAAGCTGCAAAAACGCCTTTCTTGCGTCCTCCTTATCCGTCTCAAACGGCAGAATCGCAGAGGGGCGGTATTCCCCCTCCAGCTGTGTCGGCAGAATCGTCGGGTTGCCGCAGAAAACGCAGAAGGTTGCCGCCGTTACATCATCCGTCACAATCTCGCCGCCGCAGGAGGGGCAGTGATACGCGCGCAGATGGCTCAGATCTTCGTCCGTCTCAGTAATATTTTCCTCATAATGATAGGAAATCTCCGCCGTATTTTCCGCAGCCTCGGCTCTGGGCTTGACTTCATAATCATCCTGCTTCGTCTCGGCCCCTCTCTGCTCCAGCTCCTCTCTGGTAAATTTGCCGCCGCAGTAATCGCAGACCCATTTCTGCTCCTTCCCATCATAGCGCAGATACGCCATGCAGTCGGGGCAAAGGTAGGTCAATGCTGTCTGTTCCATTTTTTATTCACATCCCTTCGGATTCCCGTTATCGTTTATGCTTTGGTTTCAGCTCCGCCAGATAGCCTGCCGTAATAATGCCTGTCGGCAGAGCGAACACCGCAATTCCCACAAAAGAGGTCACAATGGCAATGATTTTGCCGATGCTCGTCGCAGGGCAAATATCCCCATAGCCGACCGTTGTCAGCGTGATGGTCGCCCAATAGACCGCATCCAGAAAGCTTGCGAAGGTATCCGGCTCAACCTGAAACAATATCAACGCCGACAGAAAGATATACCCAACTGCCAGAAGCCCTATCGTGAAAAGGTTATCCTTTTCCTTATGAATCACCTGCATCATCAGATGAAATCCCTTGGAATAGCGCAGAATCTTTAAGGGCTTCATGCACTTCGGCAGACGCAGGATACGCACCGCCTTCAGCGTCGAATACAGCGGTGTCAGAGAGGAAAGAATCGCAATCAGATCAACCACAGCAAAAAACGTAAACGGATAACGCAAAAAGGGCTTTTCCCCCTTCAGCTTAAAATCCGCTGTGCCCCATCTGAGCAGATAATCTATGATGAAAATAAACACCGTTATGCGGTCAATCCGATAAAATACGGGATTTGTGCTGTTTTTCACACAAAGAGGCAGTACGCTTGCAATAATGCAGAAAATTATAAATCGGTCATAATACAGGCTGATTTTGTCCTCCTGCTCTCCCTTTTCAATCATTTCATAAATCCGCCGCCGCATGGGCTTTCCTCCTTTTTCTGCCGTTTCTTCTGTTCGTAAAAAAGGATATCGGCATACTTCACCGATATCCCTTTGTTTTTTTGCTTATTCTACTTCTGTTTTCTCTGCTTCTGCGGCTGTTTCTTCGGCTTCCTCCTCAATATCCTCCTCGGAAATCTTCGCAATGCCGACCACACTCACGCCATCATCCAGATTCATCAACTTCACGCCCTGCGAATCCCTGTTGTAGCTGGAAATTTCTCTGCCGCGCAGGCGGATGATAACCCCTTCGGAGGTAATCAGCATCAGCTCATCATTTTCGCCGACCATCAGCACGCCGGTCAGCTGTCCTGTTTTTTCCGTCAGCTGATGAACCTTCAAGCCCTTGCCGCCGCGGTGCTGCAAATTAAATTTATCCGTTGTGGTGCGCTTGCCGTAGCCGTTTTCGGTTACATTCAGAAGCTGCCCTTCGGGGTCAATCTTCACTGCGGAAACAACATAATCGTCCTCCTTCAGTGTAATCGCCTTTACCCCTGTTGCGGTTCTGCCCATGGGACGCACATCCTCCTCGGAGAACTTAATGCCCATACCGCTGCGTGTTGCCACGAAAATTTCATCCCTGCCGTCTGTTGTCATTACGGAAATCAGGTCATCCTCCTCGCGCAGATTCAGCGCAATCAGACCGCTCTTGCGGATATTTGCAAAGCTGGTCATATCTGTTTTCTTGATTAAGCCTTGCTTTGTCACCATCACAAGATACTGATCCTCGCGGAATTCATTTGCAGGAATCACCGCCATGATTTTTTCATCCGCATCAATCTCCAGAAGGTTCACGATGGCAACCCCTCTTGCCGTTCTGCCGGCTTCGGGAATTTCATAGCCCTTCATGCGATACACCTTGCCGCGGCTGGTGAAGAACAGCAGGGTATCATGTGTGGATGCAAGGAACAGGTCTTTTACAAAATCCTCCTCCCTTGTCTGCATCCCGATAATCCCTCTGCCGCCGCGGTTCTGGCTCTTATAGGTATCCAAAGGGGTACGCTTTACATAATTCAGATTCGACAGTGTAAATACGCAGGTTTCCTCCTCAATCAAATCCTCCACATCAATTTCGCCGGGATTCTGCATCAGCTTTGTACGGCGTTCATCGGCATATTTCTCCTTAATCGCCGTAATTTCATCCTTGATTACACCAAGCAGCAGCTTTTCATCCGCCAGAATGGTCTTGTAATACGCAATCTTCTTTTGCAGCTCTGCATATTCCGCGTCGATTTTTTCCTTTTCCAGACCCTGCAAACGGCGCAGCTGCATTTCCAGAATCGCCTGTGCCTGCAAATCAGACAGGCTGAAGCGTTCCATCAGTCGCTCCTTTGCATTATCATAACTTGTGCGGATGATGCGAATCACCTCATCAATGTTGTCAATCGCAATCCGCAGACCCTCCAGAATATGCGCTCTTTTTTCCGCCTTATCCAGATCAAAGCGTGTTCTTCTGGTAACAACATTTTCCTGATGCTTCAGATATTCCGCAAGCATCTGCTGCAAATTCAAAACAACAGGCTTGCCATCCACCAGTGCAAGCATATTTGCACCGAAGGATTCCTGTAAGGATGTATATTTATACAGCTGGTTCAAAATAACATTTGCATTATAGTCCTTCTTGATATCAATGATAATCTTGATATCATCCCCGGCAGAGGCATCGTTCAGATCGCTGATGCCCTCCACACGCTTTTCCTTCGCCAGCTCGCCGATTTTTTCCAGCAGACGCAGCTTATTGACCATATACGGAATTTCAGTGATAACAATACGTTCTCTGCCGTTATGCGTTTCAATCTCCGCTGTGGAGCGCACAATAATCTTGCCGCGTCCGGTGCGGTACGCCGCACGAATCCCGCTTTTGCCAAGGATATTCGCGCCTGTGGGGAAATCGGGCCCTTTGATGTATTGCATCAATTCTTCCACATCGGTTTCTCTGCCCTCGATTTTATTCTCAATCATGCAGACTACGCCGTCAATGACTTCGCCGAGGTTATGCGGCGGAATATTCGTCGCCATACCAACCGCGATACCGCTTGAGCCGTTTACCAACAGGTTTGGAATACGCGCAGGCAGGACTGTGGGTTCTTTCTCGTTTTCGTCATAGTTCGGCACAAAATCAACGGTATCCTTCTCGATATCCGCCAGCATTTCCGCCGTAATCTTGGACATGCGCGCCTCGGTATAACGGCTGGCAGCTGCGCCATAGCCGTCAATAGAGCCGAAGTTCCCGTGTCCGTCTACCAGCATATAGCGCATGGAGAAATTCTGCGCCATACGCACCATTGCTTGATAAATGGAGCTGTCACCATGGGGGTGATATTTACCCATAGTATCCCCGACAATACGCGCGGATTTACGATAGCCCTTATTCGGGTCCAAATTCATTTCATTCATAGAGTACAGGATACGCCGCTGTACAGGCTTTAAGCCGTCACGCACATCGGGTAATGCACGGGCAACAATAACGCTCATCGCATAGTCGATGTAGCATTTCTGCATCTCTTTATTGATGTCTATGGTTATGACCTTGTCTATCTCTTTATTTTCGTCACTCATACGTTCACCTCTTAAGACCGTGAGGCTCTGCCTCACCCTCCGCAAGCCTTTGAAAAGGCTTGACCTAAACTTTATACAAATCTTACATTTCTTTCAGAAATATAAGATTTAATTCTGATTTATCACGCCGCAGGCAAATCGGGTTCCAAGGGGGTAACCCCCTTGGTGGGGTTTGGGGCAACGCCCCATAAAAAACTTGCCCACAGGCGGTTCTTTGAAGGGGTGCGATACATTTTGTATCGCAGGGGAAACTTTCACCAAGAAAAGAAAGTTTCCCCTTACGTCACCCGTTAAAAATCCATCTCAGCATACTGCGCATTTTCCTCAATGAAAATCTTTCTGGGTTCTACCTCATCCCCCATCAGCATACTGAAAACCTGATCCGCAAGCACTGCATCATCAATCGTCACCAATTTCAGAATTCTATGCTCCACCGCCATTGTCGTATCTCTCAGCTGGTCGAAGTCCATTTCCCCCAGACCCTTATACCGCTGTACGTCCTTAATCCCTGTTCTGCCGATTTCCTGATACAGCGCCTCAAGCTGCATATCGTCATACACATAATAATGCTGTTTATTCTTCTCCACGCGATACAGCGGCGGCTGTGCCACATATACCTTACCGCCCTCGATGAGCTGCGGCATATAGCGATAGAAGAATGTCAGCAGCAGGGTTCTGATGTGTGCGCCGTCTACGTCGGCATCGGTCATGATAACGATTTTATGATACCGCAGCTTAGACATATCAAAATCATCTGAAATCCCCGTACCGAAAGCGGTAATCATATTGCGGATTTCCTCGGAATTGAGAATTCTGTCCAGTCTTGCCTTTTCCACATTCAGAATCTTGCCGCGCAGGGGCAGAACCGCCTGTGTTCTGGGGTCTCTCGCCTTAATGGCAGAGCCGCCTGCGGAGTTCCCTTCGACGATATAAATTTCACATTCATAGGGGTCGCGGCTCGTGCAGTCTGTCAGCTTGCCGGGCATACGCGTATTTTCCAGACCCGTTTTGCGGCGCACCAGCTCTCTTGCCTTTCTGGCAGCATCTCTGGCTCTGGAAGCCATCATGCCCTTTTCGATGATGGTTTTGCCGATGTTCGGGTTTTCCTCCAGAAAATAGGTCAGATATTCGCTCAGAACGCTTTCCACCGCGCCCTTCGCTTCGCTTGTGCCAAGCTTTGCCTTTGTCTGCCCTTCAAACTGCGGGTCCTCTACCTTAATACTGACAACGGCGGTGATGCCCTCTCTGACATCCTCGCCAGAAAGCTTTTTATCTGCATCCTTTATGATGCCTGCCTTCTTGCCATAATCGTTCAGTGTCTTTGTCAGCCCCGATTTAAAGCCCACCAGATGCGTGCCGCCATCAGGGGTATTGATATTATTCACGAAGGTGAAAATGCTTTCCGTATAGCCGTCATTATGCTGGAATGCAACCTCAACCAGAACGCCATCCTTCTTGCCGGAAGCATAGAAAATCGTATCATACAACGGCTGACGGCTATGATTCAGAAAATGTACGAATTCCTTGATGCCGCCCTCGTAGTGGAAGGAATGTTCCTGCTCCATGCCCTCGCGCAAATCGGCAAGGTTAATTTTCAGCCCCTTTGTCAGAAAAGCCGTTTCGCGGAACCGCTGCTTCAGCACATCATAATCAAAAACGGTTTCCTCAAAAATCGTATCATCCGGCAGAAAATGCACATACGTCCCTGTGATCTCGGTTTCGCCCACAACAGTCAGCGGCTCTGCAACATCCCCACGGGTATATTTCTGCTCATGAATTTTCCCATCCCGATGCACCTGCACCACAAGCCATTCGGACAACGCATTTACAACAGACGCACCAACGCCGTGCAGACCGCCGGAAACCTTATATCCGCCGCCGCCGAATTTACCGCCTGCATGCAAAATCGTAAATACCATCTGCAGCGCGCTCATGCCCTTCTGGTCATTGATATCAACGGGAATACCGCGCCCGTTATCCATAACGGAAATGGAGTTGTCCGGGTGGATTTTTACGGTAATCTCGTTACAGAAGCCTGCAAGCGCTTCATCCACGGAGTTATCTACAATTTCATAAACCAAATGATGCAGACCCTTTGCGCTGGTGGAGCCGATATACATACCGGGGCGCTTTCGCACCGCCTCCAGCCCTTCCAGAACCTGAATTTGATTTGCATTATATTCAGAAGACATCAAATCCCTCTCTTTCGATTCATTTTTTCGCATAATTTTTTGGGCAAGAAAAAAAGAAAGAACAAAAATAGACTTTCTCTTTCCATCAATTCCGCCTCAAAATAACATAGTGAAATTATAGCATTTTTTCATTGATTTTTCAATGTTTTACGTGTATTTTTATACTATTTTTTTCAAAATTCCTACTTTATTATAGCCTTTCTGTTTCAAAAAATATCTCTTGTCATTTTTTTCTCTCTGTGTTATGCTGTTTTTATTGGGAATGAGGTTCTCCCACGGGCAAAAACAGCCCGAAACCGCATGGTATGCTGATGACCTCTGCGAAATTTTTTTTACGCAGAAGGTGTCGGCTTTTTTTTATTTTCTGCGGAGAACAGGAGGAAATTTATGTTAACAAGTATTGCACTCATTTTTTTACTCGGTCTGGGGTTTGGATGGCTTTTTTCCAAGCTGAAGCTGCCAAGCCTTATCGGCATGATTCTGGTCGGGATTCTCATCAGTCCCTACGCCCTCAATCTCATAGATACTTCGATTCTTTCGATTGCGGGAGATATCCGCCAGATTGCCTTGGTTATCATTCTGACACGGGCAGGTCTTTCCTTGGATATTACGGATTTAAAAAAGGTCGGCAGGCCTGCTGTTTTGCTCTGCTTTCTTCCCGCCTGTGCGGAAATGCTCGGAACCATCCTCCTTGCACCGCTCCTGCTCGGTGTCAGTGTCTTGGAGGCGGCAATCATCGGCAGTGTGCTTGCGGCAGTTTCGCCTGCGGTCATTGTGCCACGCATGATTCGTTTGATAGAGCAGGGCTATGGCAAGGAAAACAGTATTCCGCAAATGATTCTGGCAGGAGCATCAGTGGATGATGTATTCGTAATTGTTGTTTTTACCGCCCTAACCACCTTAGCCGCAACCGGCAGCTTCTCCGCCGCCTCTCTTTTGCAAATCCCCATTTCTATCTGCTCCGGTATTTTGCTTGGCTGTGCCGTCGGGTATGGCATACTTCGGCTGTTCCGCCGCTTTCCCATGCGGGATACAGTGCGTGTACTGCTGTTGCTGAGCATTTCCTTTTTGTTGATTGCAGTCCAAAATCTTGTAAACGGCATTGTTTCCGGCTTGCTTGCCATCATGTTTATGGGTATTTTTCTGCGGCAAAAGGAAAAAACGCTTTCCGCCGCCCTTTCCGCAAAATATAATCAGCTTTGGATTGGTGCAGAGGTATTTCTTTTTGTTTTGGTGGGGGCAACCGTGGATTTGCACTATGCGCTTGCGGCAGGCTTTGCGGCGATACTCCTGATTTTCGGGGCATTGCTCTTTCGCATGGCAGGTGTTTTTCTCTCCGTCACAAAAACAAGGCTTTCGGGCAAGGAACGGCTTTTCTGTATGCTTGCCTATACCCCCAAGGCAACCGTACAGGCCGCCATCGGTGCCATTCCGCTGAGCATGGGGCTTTCCTGCGGCAATCTGACACTAACCGTTGCAGTGCTTGCTATCCTCATCACAGCGCCCTTTGGGGCAATCTGCGTAGACCATCTGCATAAGCGGCTATTGCAAAAATAAAAAACAGGCATTGAGATATTTTTTTCTCAGTGCCTGTTTTCCTTTTGCGGTATGATAGTTCCGTTTTCGACATAAAATAAATTATCCCTGCTGATATATTTTCGGACAGAATCCTCAATCCCTGTGCAGGTAACAAACGCCTGCAGACCGTCAATGCTTTCCAGAAGGTATTTCTGGCGGCTTTCATCCAGCTCCGAAAACACATCATCCAGAAGCAGAACGGGTAATTCTCCCGTTTCCTCCCGAATCAGGTCAATCTCCGCCAGACGCGCCGCAAGGGCGGTTGTCCGCTGCTGCCCCTGAGAGCCGTAGACCTTCGCCTCCCTGCCGTTCACCAGAAAGCTGATGTCATCCTTATGCGGGCCGCTCTGGGTTGCCCCAAAAAGAATATCGCGCTCCAGATTGCGGTGCAGCCGCTCGGCAAACGAGCCATCCTCGCAGTTTGGTTTATAAAGCGTTTGCAGGCTGTCTCTGCCGCCTGTCAGCCGCGCAAGCTTTTCCGCCGCAATTTCATCCAGACGCACCAAAAAACGCCTTCTGGCGGCAATGATGCGCTCGCCGTATTCCACCATCTGTCCGTCCCAGACAAAAAGCGTTTCCTGCAAGGATGGCTTTTTCTGTATTTCCTTGAGCAGATTATTCCGCTGCTTCAGAATCCGATAATACTGCTGCAAATCGTAATAATAGACCCTGCTCAGCTGGCAAAGCTCCATATCCAGAAAGCGGCGGCGCTCCGTCGGAGCATCCTTTACCAGAGCTAAATCCTCCGGAGAAAAAATAACGGCATAAAGCGTGCCGAACAGCTCCCCCAGACGCTTGACGGGCAGACCGTTGACGGCAATGCCCTTTTTTTCATTCTGCTTTAAATGCACATCAATTTTATCCCTGCGATTCTGCGTCTGCACCAGAAGGCGGATATGGCTTTCCTGTGCATCAAAGGCAATCAGCTGCTGATCGCTTTTGCCGCGCATGGAGCGCCCCATGGCACAAAAATAAAGCGATTCCAGAAAATTCGTTTTCCCCTGTGCATTGCTGCCGTAAATCACATTGATTCCCTCAGAAGGCTCGATATGCAGTTGTGAAAGATTGCGGAATCCCTGTAGGAAGATCTCCGTAATATACATATTGCTTCACCTGTTTTTTATAAATATAAATTTATTTCGTATATTTTTGCAGTGCCGCCTCCAGCTCGGCAAGCAGCTCCCGCAGCAGCCTTTCTCTTTTCTGATAAATTTCCTGTGCTTCGGCTTCCTCCTCGGCGTAGGCGTAGTCCTCCGAAAAGGTCACCCAGTCGGAAAAATATTTCTCGATATCATTTTTTATTTCACGAATTAAATCCAGCTTGGCGCATTTAATATGGTATTCCTCTGCGCCGAAGTTACCCTCTGTGACAATTTTTGTCTCCTCGTCAGCTGTCAGTGTAAAGGCGGACCCTTCCTCGTCAAACCATAGTTTTAAGGGTGTCCGCTCCTGTACAGACTGGACACCCCTGTCCAATACCATAACAGGGATGTCCTGTATATAACTGCCCAGTCCCTCGAAGTCCTCCAGATGGATTTCCGTCCAGCCGTTTTTCGGTTTTGTAAACATCCCGATTCACTCCTAAAAATACATAATTAACGCATATTTATTCTTGACATAAATCAAGATTTTCTGCTTTTCAGGCTTCCAGCTCCACCTCAACAGAGCCGACACCCTTCAATTCCACAATATCCCCATGGCGGATTTTTTTACCGCGTTCCGTTGCGACCTCGCCATTTACAAGCACCTTTCCCTGCGAAAGAAAATATTTCACATCAGAGCCTTGGTCAATCAGCCCTGCCAGCTTCAGTACCTGCTGCAGCTTGATAAATTCTGTATGAATATACACCTTGTTCATATTCTTCTCCTCCTTTTACATCCGTAGCGGCAAAATCAGATATTTAAAGGAATCCCCTTCCTCCGGCAAAATCGTACAAGGGCTGAGGGATGCCATGAAAATCATTTTTACGGTTTCCTCCTCGATGGAGCGCAGCGCTTCAATCAGATATCTGGGGTTGAAGGCGATTGCCAGATCATCTCCTTCGACCTCTGCGGTTACGTTTTCATGCGCGGTCCCCATATCACTTCTTGCGGTGATATCCATGCCATTTGCACGAATCATCAAGCGGACAGGCGTTTTGCGGTTATCTCTGGAAACCAGAGAGGCACGTTCCAATGCCTGAATCAGCTCGCTTTTGTTGATAACCACCTTTGTTTTATAGTCCTCGGAGAAGGACTGTGCATAACGGATGAAATCCCCCTCAATCAGGCGGGAAACCATAACAGCCGTCCCTAAATCGAAAAGGATGTGCTTTTCTGTCAGATAGATGGAAAGAGTATCATCCTCCTCCTGAGAGAGGATTTTGTTCAGCTCGGCTAAGGTCTTGCCGGGTACAATAACATCTGTATCTCCGCTGCCGGTCAAAAGGCTGTTTTTGCGGAAAGAAATGCGGTAGCCGTCCACAGAAACCACATGAACGGAATTGCTCCGCAGCTCAAATAATTCCCCGGTCAGTACAGGCTTGGAGCCATCCTGCGCAATGGAGAAAATCGTCTGCCGAATCATGTCGCGCAGCTTTGCCTGCTCCATAGAATACAGCTTTTCCTGTTCCACCTCCGGCAGGGTCGGGAAATCCTCGCCGCTCTGCCCCATAATTTTAAACTCGGAGGAACCGCTGACAATGGTTACGGCGTAGTCTTCATCTGTGGCAATCGTCACGGATTCCCCGTTTAAACGGCGGACAATTTCGTTGAAGATACGCGCTTCAATGGCAACCTCACCGGCTTCCTGAATTTCTGCTTCGATTGGTGCGGTACGGATGCCGATTTCCAGATCGTTGCCTGTCATGATAAAGCCTCTTTCGTTGGCGGTTAATAAAATACATTCCAGAATGGGTAATGTTGTGCGGTTGGAGACCGCTTTATTTACAATATTGATATACTGTAACAGTAAATCCTTGCTGCATGTTAATTTCATAGTTGTGTACAACTCCTTTGTTCACATGTGTAAGTAAGATATAAAAGATTTAATCCGTAGTCGTAGTAGTAGGGGCTGTGAAGTTGTGGAAAACTCCGCTTTTGCTCGAAACGACAGGGAAAACCATATTTGGAAAACCCTGTGGACAACTTAAAACAACAGCTTCGGTTATCCACGTTTTCCACAATGCGTTGATTTTTCGTTTATTTATCCACAGGTTATCCATAGTCGGCTAACAGTATGATTGTGGATGAATTTCTTTTCGGGGAAACTTTTTTCACTTGTGAAAAGTTTCCCTATGGTACGTTCCGTACCTACCCTTCAAAAACACGCTTGGAAGGCGCTTTTTATGGGGCGTTGCCCCAAACCCCACCAAGGGAATGATTCCCTTGGAACCCCATTTGCCTACGGCGTTTTATGCCTATTTATTTCCCTTCACAAAACGTAGTTTTGTGAAAGTATAGGGTTCTAAGGGGGTTACCCCCTTAGCAGGGTTCTTAGGGACGGAGTCCCTGAGGAATTATTTCCCTATGGCGTTTTATTCCTATTTATTTATTCCGCAGAAACGGTAGTTTCTGCAAATCGGGGTGCAGGGGAATGATTCCCCTGCCAGGGTTCTTAGGGACAGCGTCCCTAAGGAAAGCTTTTACGATTCTTTGATCTCCTTCTCTAACGCATGGACGGTTTTCTGTAAGCCCTCGTCACTCTCCAGCTGCTTCTCAATCTTCGAGATGGCATAAATGACCGTTGTATGATCCCTGCCGCCAAAGCTCTCGCCAATCTTCGGCAGGGAAATATCCAATAGCTTCCGGCAAAGATACATCGATACCTGTCTTGGAAATGCGATATTCTTCGGCTTTTTACTCCCCTGAATATCCTCCACACGAATGTTATAATACTCCGCTACCACCTGCTGAATCAGCTCCGGTGTCAATGGTGTCGCGGAATTTTCACTGAAGATATCCTTTAAACTGTTCTCCGCCAGTGCAATGGAGATATCCTGATTTGTCAGCGTTGCAAAGGCAACAATTCTGGTTAAAGCACCCTCCAGCTCTCGGATATTCGATGCGATATTCTTCGCAATATACGCCATTACATCGTCCGGCACGGTCAGGTTATCCCGCTCTGCTTTTTTCTTCAGAATCGCGATTCTTGTCTCATAATCCGGCGGCTGTACATCCGCAATCAGACCCCATTCAAAACGGCTGCGCAGTCTGTCCTCCAGTGTCTTAATCTCCTTCGGCGGACGGTCGGAGGAAATAATAATCTGTTTATTCGATTCATAAAGTGCATTAAAGGTATGGAAAAATTCCTCCTGCGTCCCTTCCTTTTTGGAAATAAACTGAATATCGTCAATCATCAGTACGTCGATATTGCGGTATTTATTCCGAAATTCCTCGTTTTTATTATTCTGGATAGAGTTAATCAGCTCATTCGTGAAGGTTTCACTCGTGACATACAGCACCTTTGCCTGTGGATTACGATCCAGAATAAAATGCCCGATAGAGTGCATCAGGTGCGTTTTGCCAAGCCCGGAATTGCCATATAAAAACAGGGGATTATACGCCTGTGCCGGGGATTCCGCAACGGCAAGGGATGCGGCATGTGCCATACGGTTGCTGTTGCCGACAACAAAGGAATCGAATACATATTTCGGGTTCAGGTTTCTTGCAAGCTCATTTTCTGCGGGCTTTTCCGCCGCGAGGTTATGGAGATTGCCTGCATTCTGCTCCTCCTCCGTCGTAATCATGATGTCATATTCGTTTTTTGTTACCATTTTAATCGCAGTGCGAATCAGCGGCAGGTGCCGTTTTTCAATGATCTCCTTGAGAAAGGATTCCTTTACCTGCAAAATAATTTTATTTCCGATAATGCCACAGGGGACAATCGGCTGAATCCAGGTTGCGAAGCTGACAGGAGAGGTTTCTTCTTCAATCATTTTGAGTGCTTCTTCCCAAATCTGTTCCAGTTCCATGCAATGACCTCCTCTTTTTATTTTTTTACCTGCTGCTTATCCACAGATAGAGGGGATATCCCTGTGAAAAACGGGGAAAACCCTCTTTTTTTTCAATGTTATACACAGCTTCCTTTCTTTTCCTTCTGCACAGAATTCACAATGCTGCAAAGCCTGTCTTTCTCAGGCTTATCCTATAATTTACCGAACGGAAAGTCCACAGTTTTTTTACAAAAAAGAAAAAGTTATCAACAAAGTTATACACAAGCTGTGGATAACATAATCTGGTTGCTGTGAATCCTGTGGAAATATACAGAAGGGCGTGATTGTCTTTAGTATAGCAAAAGTTATCCACAGGTTCAATGAAAAACTTGTCCAAAAAAATCAGAAACAGATATTGTATACAAGATATAGTAAAACTTTTTTGAAAAAATCTAAATATACCTTTTCTGTCGAAAATTTTTTATGAAATTCCTGTGGAAATGTGGACAAATCCGCAGAATACAGGGCTTTTCTGAAAAATTTTTTCTTGACGTGCCATGCTTTTTTTACTATAATAGGGGCAGTGCTCATAAAAAGGGTGAGCAGAACCCGGAAATTGAAGGAGGTGCAACAACCATGAAAATGACATTCCAGCCTAAGAAAAAACAGAGAAGCAGAGAACATGGCTTCAGAAAAAGAATGAGAACAGCAAACGGCAGAAAAGTGCTTGCTGCAAGAAGAAGAAAAGGTAGAAAAGTATTATCCGCATAATTTTTTTCATGTGTATTTAAGGCCGCAGCGTATTTCGTGTGGCCTTTTGTTCATGATGGAGAAATTTTTCGGCGGCCGTAAAGGGGGGTTGCGTGATGCAGTTTACAGAATCTTTAAAGAAGAATTTTCAGTTTCGCCATGTATATCAGAAGGGCAAATCCATCGCCAACCGCCATTTGGTATTATATATGGTAAAAAACGGAACACATGACCACAACAGGCTGGGGATTTCCGTCAGCAAAAAGGTGGGCAAGAGCGTGGTGCGCTCTCATGTGACACGCCTGATTCGGGAAAGCTACCGCAGCATGGAGGAGGAAGTGAAGTCCGGCTATGATTTTGTTGTCATTGCCCGCGTTTCCTGCGCTGCTGCGTCCTATCATGAGGTGTGCCGTTCCCTGCGGCATCTTTTCAAAAAACAACAGCTTCTGCTGAGCGCGTCTGAAAGAAAGGACCGTCAGGAAAAATCAGAAGCAGGCAGAAAGGAAGAGAAGGAAGAAGGGACACAATGAAGGAGAAAATCATCTCTCTTGTAAATCTGGTTTCCTTATTTTTTCAGAAGCTCTTTCTGCTGATGATTCGTTTCTATCAGGCAGCAATATCGCCGCATCTGGGAAAAAACTGTAGATTCACCCCTACCTGCTCCCAGTACGCGTATATTGCCATCACACGGTTTGGGCCGATAAAGGGCACATATCTGGCCATTAAGAGACTGTTGAAATGCCATCCCTTCCATGCGGGCGGCTATGATCCCGTGCCTGAGAAGAAAGAAAAATAACTGTCCTTCGGGGCGAAGATCTCGTATTGTTTGTTGAAGGAGGAAAAAATGTCCTATTTACCCTATTTGCTGGAAGCATTGCCTTCCGTAAGACAGCCCGGTAAGATTGTCGGACCATTCGCCGATCTGATGGGGAAAGTGTATAATTTGCTGTTTGAACTTTTGCACAGCAACACAAGCGCAGGCTCTTTGGGTCTGGCAATTATTATCTTTACTTTAATCGTGAAACTGATCCTGTTTCCTCTGATGGTGAAGCAGCAGAAGTCTTCTTTTAAAATGCAGGCACTGCAGCCTGAGCTGATGAAGATCAGGAAGAAATATGAAGGCAAAACAGATCAGATGTCACAGCAGCGCATGGCTTTTGAAATGCAGGAATTTCAGAAGAAAAACGGCGTAAGCATGGTCAGCGGCTGCCTGCCGATGCTCATTCAGCTGCCCATTCTGTATGCACTGTTCTATCTGTTCCAGAATGCCTATGTTTATGTAGACGTTATCGGTCATAATTATACCGATATTGCAAATGCAATCGTAAATATCCCCGTTTCCCTGAGAATGGAGGTATTCCATCCCTACGCACAGGAATTTGCCAATGCCTATAAGAATGTTGCCATCATCAAGGATGGCATTGATATGAGGCAGGTCAATGAGGTGGTTATGCTGGTTAACTATCTGAAGCCCGATGATTGGAATGTTATCCTGCAGAACCTCGGCGATGCAGGCAGTTCTCTGGTGCCGCTCCTGGCAACCAAAAGCAGCATTGAAACCTTCCTGACTATTCCTCTGGTAAGTAAGGCAGGGCTGCATTTCCCCGGTATCATCATCCCCATTGCGGCAGGTGTCACCACATGGCTGCAGTCCAAAATCATGATAATGATGAACCCCCAGAACAGCGACCCCGGCAACCCTGCGGCAGCAATGACCAAATCTATGCTGTATACCATGCCTATCATGATGGGTGTATTCGCAATCAATATGCCTGCCGGTCTGGGTCTGTACTGGACGATTTCCAACCTGTTCGGTATTTTGCAGCAGGTAATTTTGTCTAAGCATTATAAAAAGAAATTTGCAGAGGAGGCAGCACAGTAATGGAAGAAATTAGAAAAAGCGCAAAGACTGTGGATGATGCCATTGCGGCTGCTTTGGCAGATCTGGGCGCAGCTCGCGAGGAAGTAGATATCACAGTCATTGATGAAGGCTCCAAGGGCTTTCTGGGAATGTTCGGCAGCAAGGATGCCGTTGTTCTGGTAAAGAAAAACTTCAATCCCGAAAAGGAAGCGGAAACCTTCTTAAAAGAAGTATTTTTGAGCATGGGGCTGATTGTAAAAATCAAAACAGAGCAGAAGGACAAGCACCTGTATATTGATCTGACAGGTGATGATATGGGCATCCTCATTGGCAAGAGAGGGCAGACATTGGATGCTTTACAGTATCTGGTAAATCTGGTTGTCAATAAGAAAAGCCCTTATTACATCAGCGTAATGCTGGATACGGAAAATTATCGGCAGAGAAGAAAGGAAACACTGGAAAGCCTTGCCTTCAATCTGGCGAAAAAGGTAAAGCATACAAAGAGAAATGTTGTGCTGGAGCCTATGAATCCTTATGAAAGAAGAATCATCCATTCCGCATTGCAGAATGACAGATTCGTTACAACATATAGTGAGGGTGAAGAACCTTATAGAAATGTTGTAATTACCTTGAAATAAGACACTCGAAACCCGTTGTTGGATACAGCGGGTTTTTGTTTTAAAAAAGAGCGATAACTGAGAACCTTTTTGTCTTCAAAAAAGGTTCTCAGACTCTCCAAAAATCAGCCTGCAAGGCGAAAAAGACCTTGAGGGCGCTGCCCTCAAACACCTGCAAACCTTTGAAAAGGTTTGATCCAAACTTTATTTGCCTGCGGCGCAAAAAAATATAATTATTCTCGCAGAAACGGCAGTTTCTGCAAATCGGGGTCAAGGGGTAAGAGTACCGCCAAGATAAGGCGGCGGCAAAGCCGTCTTCCTGTAAGGAAGATACTTTGACCAGATTCCCCTTGCAGGAAGTTTGAAGGACAGAGTCCTTCAAGAAAGGAGGTTTCTATGAAAAGAGAATATATGCTTGATGATGTGATTGCGGCAATCTCCACGCCCATCGGCACAGGCGGTATCGGTATTGTGCGCATGAGCGGGGCAGGCTGTATCGCATTGGCGGACAGCATTTTTATCGGCAAAAAGAAGCTGACGGAAAAGGCAACCCATACCTTATCCTACGGTAAAATCACAGACGGGGCAGGCGGTGAAATAATTGACGAGGTACTGGTTTCCGTTATGAAAGCGCCCCATACCTATACGAAGGAGGATATCGTGGAAATCAACTGCCACGGCGGTTCTCTGGTGACGAGAAGGGTGCTGGAGGCGGTGCTGAAAACAGGTGCGCGTATTGCACAGCCCGGCGAATTTACCAAGCGCAGCTTTTTGAACGGGCGCATCGACCTGACGCAGGCAGAGGCTGTCATTGATTTGATTGAATCCAAAACGGAATTATCCCGTCAGGCGGCGGTCAATCAGTTGGAAGGCAGATTAAAAACAGCCGTTCGCGAAATGCGCGAGGAAATTCTGGATATGATTGCGTCTATTGAAGCGGTGATTGATTATCCGGATTATGATGTGGAGGAGGAAACCTACGGCACGATGGAGCAGGGCGCAAAAAAGCTGCTTGCGAGAATGGAAAAGCTGCTTGAAGGCGCAGACCGCGGCAAAATCATCCGCGAGGGCTTACAGACTGTCATTGTCGGCAAGCCGAATGTCGGGAAATCCTCTTTGCTGAACTGGCTGCTGGAGGAGGATCGTGCGATTGTGACCGATATCCCCGGCACAACCAGAGATACCGTTGAGGAATACCTCAATATTGACGGGATTCCCATTAAAATCGTCGATACCGCAGGGATTCGAGAAACGGGCGATGTGGTGGAAAAAATGGGCGTGGAAAAATCCAAAGCCTACGCCGAAACTGCCGATTTGGTCATTATGATGCTGGATGGCTCCCGTCCCTTGGAGGAGGAGGATAAGGAAATTCTTTCCTTCATCCGCGGAAAAAAGACGATTGTGCTGCTGAATAAGGTGGATTTAGCACAGAAGCTTTCTCTGGAGGAGCTTGCGGAATATGTGCCGCAGGAGCAGATTTTATTTATCTCCGTGAAGGAAAACGATGGCTTTGATGCGCTTCTGGATGCCTTGAAAAATATGTTCTTAGACGGGCATACCGCAACGGCGGAGGATGCCATGCTCGGCAACACCAGACATAAGGATGCGCTGTATCGTGCAAAGGAAGCCATGGAGCATTGCATGGAAACCATCACCATGCGTATGCCGGAGGATTTTATCTCCATGGATTTGCAGGATGCTAACCGTGCGTTGGGCGAAATCACAGGGGATACCAGTGACGAAGAAATTATAGACAGAATCTTTACCAAGTTCTGTTTAGGTAAGTAAGGTGAAAACATGGAACAGGAAAATGAATTGGGCGTAAAGCCCATCAAAAAGCTGCTGTGGAAGCTGGCGATACCTGCCATCACGGCGCAGATTGTAAATGTGCTTTATAACGTGGTCGATCGTATTTACATCGGGCATATTCCCGAAGTGGGAAAGCTGGCGCTGACAGGTGTCGGCGTTTGTATGCCGCTGATTATGCTGATTTCCGCCTTTGCCATGCTTGCAGGGATGGGCGGCGCACCGAGAGCGTCGATTATGCTTGGGAGAAATGATGCGGAGGAAGCGGAGCGGATTCTGGGAAACTGCGCGGCACTGCTGATTCTGGTTGCCGTTACGCTGACGGTGCTGTTTCAGCTGTTCGCAAAGCCGTTTCTTTTAACCTTTGGCGCAAGCAGGAATACGATTGGCTTCGCTATGGATTATATCCGCATTTATGCCTGCGGTACGATTTTTGTGCAGCTGACGCTAGGTCTGAATGCCTTCATTACGGCGCAGGGCTTTGCCAAAATCAGCATGAAAACCACCCTCATCGGCGCGGTGACAAATATCATCCTCGATCCGATTTTTATTTTTGTGCTTGGCATGGGGGTAAAGGGTGCGGCATTGGCAACGGTGCTTTCGCAGGCACTTTCCGCCACATGGGTGCTGACCTTCCTGCTGGGAAAGCAAACCACGCTGAAATTAAGGCTGAAAAATTTCCGCTTGCAGGGAAGGGTTATTCTCCCCTGTGTGCTGCTGGGGTTAAGCCCCTTTGTGATGCAGTCTACGGAAAGTATTCTGAATATCTGCTTTAATTCCTCTCTGCTGAAATACGGCGGAGATACTGCGGTTGGTGCGATGACGATTCTGACAAGCGTGATGCAGTTTTCCATGCTGCCGCTTTCGGGGCTTTCGCAGGGCGCACAGCCTATTACAGGCTATAACTTCGGGGCAAGAAAGCCGGAGCGCGTGCGCGAATCCTTCGCCATTCTGCTGAAATGCTCTCTGGGCTATTCGGCGGCGTTGTGGCTGATTGTGATGCTCTTTCCCCGCCTGCTTGCCACGCTGTTTGCACAGGATAGTGCTTTTCTGGATTATACTGCCTGGGCACTGCGCATTTTCATGGCAACGAGCGTTGTTATGGGGATTCAGATTGCCTGCCAGCAGACGTTTATTGCCATCGGCAATGCGAAAACCTCGCTGTTTCTTGCGATTTACAGAAAAATTATCCTGCTGATTCCGCTGATTTATATTCTGCCGCATTTCTTTGAAAATAAGGTTATGGCGGTATTTCTGGCGGAGCCTGTCGCGGATGTCATTGCCGTTACGACTACTTTGATTTTATTTGTATGGCAGTTTAAAAAGGCATTGCAGGAGCTGCGGGAATAACGAGGAAGGGTTCGGGAAACGCAGTGTCCTGAATGGAATCCGCAGAGGGGGCTTTGCTCACTCGAGGAAAACAGGAAGTTTCAAGGCTTTTAGCCGCTGGAACTTATCTGTTTATTCTTCTGTCCAAACAAGTTGAAAGCCTGCTTTCAACTTAAAGGGAATATTGTGTTTCCCTCTTTTTTCGTGTAAAATAAAGTATTAGTGAAAAAATATAACCAATCCAAAAAGAGAGGAATTTTGAATATGTATCATGCAGAAACCATAGATGTTGCCGTTATCGGCGGCGGTCATGCAGGCTGTGAGGCGGCACTTGCGGCGGCACGCCTCGGCATGCGAACGGTGCTGTTTGCCATTTCTCTGGACAGTATCGCTATGATGCCCTGCAATCCCTCCATCGGGGGCAGCTCCAAGGGGCATCTGGTGCGTGAGGTGGATGCGCTGGGCGGCGAGATGGGCAAGGTCATCGATAAAACCTATATCCAGACAAAAATGCTGAACACAGGCAAGGGCCCTGCGGTCTATTCCCTGCGCGCGCAGGCAGATAAGCAGGCGTATCAGTCCGAAATGAAGCACCGCTTGGAGAATACCCCCAATCTGAAAATCAAGCAGGCGGAAATCGTGGATATCCGTATGGAGAATGGCAGAGTCAGCGGCGTTGTGACTGCCGCAGGTGCGGTATACGATTGTAAGGCGGCTGTGCTTTGCATGGGGACGTATATGAAGGCGCGCTGCCTGACGGGTGAGCATATCACCGAAAGCGGCCCCAATAACCTCATGCCTGCCACGAAGCTTTCCGCAAGGCTCAGAGAAATGGGCATTGATTTATTCCGTTTCAAAACGGGCACGCCTGCCAGAATGAATAAAAATTCTCTGGATTTAGAGAAAATGCAGCCGCAGTACGGGGATGAAAATATCGTGCCGTTTTCCTTTGCGCATACAGCGGAGGATATTGCGAAGCCGCAGGTGCTTTGCTGGCTGACCTATACCAACGAAAAAACACATCAGATTATTCGGGATAACCTCGACCGCTCGCCTATGTTTGGCGGCGTGATTGAGGGAACAGGCCCTCGCTATTGTCCCTCCATCGAGGATAAGGTGGTGCGCTTTGCGGATAAGGAACGCCATCAGCTTTTCGTAGAGCCCGAAGGAGAAAATACCGAGGAGATGTATATTCAGGGCATGAGCTCCTCTTTGCCGGAGGATGTGCAGATTGCTATGTATCGCACGATTCCCGGTCTGGAGCATTGCGAGATTACGCGCTTTGCCTACGCCATTGAATATGACTGCATCGATGCAACACAGCTGAAATTATCTTTGGAATTCAAGGATTTTCCCGGTCTGTTCAGCGCAGGGCAGTTTAACGGCTCCTCCGGCTATGAGGAAGCGGCGGCGCAGGGGCTGATTGGCGGCATCAATGCGGCGCATTTCGTACAGGACAAGGAGCCTCTGGTTTTGCAGCGTTCCGATGGGTATATCGGCGTGCTGATTGATGATATCGTGAATAAGGGCACAAGAGAGCCGTATCGCATGATGACAAGCCGCGCGGAATTTCGTCTGCTGCTGCGGCAGGATAATGCCGACCAGAGATTAACGCCCATCGGCTACAAAATCGGATTGATTTCGCAGGAAAGATATGATGCCCTTTTGGAAAAGGAGCGTTTGGTTGCGGCGGAAATCGACCGCGTACAGCATGTAACCATGGGGCCGAGTGCGCCTGTGCTTGCCCTTCTGGAAAAATACAGAACGGCACCGATTAAAAACGGCGCACGCCTTTCCGATTTGCTGAAGCGTCCGCAGTTAAGCTATGAAGCACTGGCGGAAATCGACCCCGAACGCCCCGATCTGCCGCAGGATGTGCAGGAGCAGGTCAATATCCGGATAAAATATGCAGGCTATATCGACCAGCAGCTCAAGCAGGTGGAGCAGTTCAAAAAGCTGGAGGGTCGCCTTCTGCCGATGGAGCTGGATTATGAAACCATACAGGGTCTGCGTCTGGAGGCAAGACAAAAGCTGAATCTGGTGCGTCCGGAAAATCTGGGGCAGGCCTCCAGAATCACAGGGGTATCCCCTGCGGATATTTCTGTTCTGTTGATTTATATGGAGCAAATGAAGCGTAAGCATTAAAAATATGAGAAAGGAAGGTGATGGGATGAAAGGATTTTTTCTGCCTTGGAACGAAAGGGAAAAACAGGTGAAACGGGGAGAGAAAAAGCTTTATCTGCCGAAGGAAACGCTTTCCCTGACGGATGCTGCCTTTGATACCCATAAGCCTGCCTATGTTTCCCTGCCAAACCCAAGAGGGACACTCCGTTCCTTTTTGCAGGCGGTGGAAAGTGGAAAAAAGGACGAAGCCATGGGCTATTTTTCCGAAAGGGTCGCCGAGGTGGTGGATTATGAGGAAATGGCAGGCTTCTTAAAGGATTTGAAGGAATATCATTGCTTTCTGGAGGACGAGGGCGCAGGCATCCGCCGCGTTTCTGTTGCCAAGAAAAGCAAAAAGGACAGAGAGGTGTTTGCCTTTCGCATGGTGGCGGAGCCAAACGCCTTCGGCACATGGAAAATTTTCAGTATCGAGAGAGAGGGGAAGGAATAAATGGAAAATCGGGCATTGCTCAGGGATTGCTGTGAACAGATGGGGGTTTCTCTGGGAGAGAAAGAGACGGAGCAGTTCATGACCTATCTTTCTCTGCTGCTGGAATGGAATGAAAAAATGAACCTGACTGCTATCACTGAGCCGCGTGAGGTGGTGCTGAAGCATTTTGCCGATTGCCTGAGCCTTGTTCCCTGCGTGGAATGGAGGGACGGCATGCGCGTGATTGATGTCGGCACAGGTGCAGGCTTTCCGGGGATTCCCGTAAAAATTGCCTGCCCCGAAATTGAACTGACCCTTCTGGATTCCCTACAGAAGCGCATCGGCTTTTTGCAGGAGGTCGGCAGTCAGCTTGGTCTGGAGGGTGTCCACTATGTCCATAGCCGTGCGGAGGATGGCGGACAGAATCCGCAGTACCGTGAAGGGTTCGATTTGTGTGTTTCACGCGCAGTTGCAAATCTTTCTGTTCTGGCGGAATATTGCCTGCCTTTTATTAAGGTCGGCGGCAGGCTTGCGGCACTGAAGGGCCCCGATGCCGCGGCAGAGGCAGAGCAGGCAAAGGGCGCACTGAAAAAGCTGGGCGGCAGATTGGTAGAAATTAAGGATGTTGCGATTCCTCATACCGATTTGTCCCATAAGCTTGTGTTCATCGAAAAAATCGCACCCACTCCGAAAAAATACCCCCGAAATGCAGGGAAAATTAAAAAGGAACCGCTTAGTTGAGTCTGAAAAAGCCTTTGTCGGCACGGTTTGTGTCGATATGGGCTTTTTTTTGTGGAACGGTTTTTCTCCAAGCGGAATTTTGCTGTGATATCATGAAAAAAGAAGGAGGGAAATAATTTCCCTCTAAGTCGAAATCAGGATTTCGACTTGTTGAAACAGAAGAATAAACTGATGCGTTCCATCGGTAAACCTTGAAACGCACAGTTTTCCTCAAGTGGGCAAAGCCCCCTTTGCGGATTCCATTTGGGAAACTGCTTTGTTTCCCAAACCCTTCCGCGGCGTATAAATAGCCTTGTCCATGGGTTTATTAAATATATATTTTGTACCGGGTTCCAAGGGGGTGACCCCCTTGGCAGGGAGTTTGAGGGACGGAGTCCCTCAAGGAAAAAAGGAGGTAAAAATATGGAGGTTTTGAAATTTTCGGAAATGCGGCTCAAAAAGGATAAGGTGGTTTTTCAGCTGCCCATACATAAAATCCGCTCTAACCCCTATCAGCCGCGGAAATACTTCAACCGCGCCGCACTTGAGGAGCTGGCGGACAGCATCCGCGCCTATGGCATTTTGCAGCCGATTACCGTCCGTAAAATGAGCGGCGGTGCCTATGAATTGGTCGCCGGAGAACGCCGCCTGCGCGCCGCAGAGCTGGCAGGTCTGGAAACCATCCCCGCGATTTTAATGCAGGTCAGCGACAGCGATAGCGCCGTGATGGCATTCATCGAAAATATCCAACGCCAGAACCTCAGCTTTTTGGAGGAGGCGGAGGGCTATCGTAATATGATGGAGGACTACGGACTGACACAGGAGGAGCTTGCGGCAAAGCTTTCTAAAAGCCAGTCCTCGATTGCCAATAAGCTAAGGATTCTCAAGCTGGAGGATAGCGTCAAAAAACTGCTGCTGGAGCATCATTTTACCGAACGCCACGCGCGCGCCCTGTTAAAGCTGCCCGATGAGGAAAGCCGCCTGTTTGTCCTCGCACAGATGATACAGGAGGAAATGAACGTGAAAAAAACAGAGGAGCTGATTGAGGCAACCTTGGAGCAGATGCGCCCCCGTTTCCCAGAAAAGGGCGAGCAGAAGGAAAAACGCTATGTCCGTTCCTCTGATTTTCGCCTGTTCACCAATACCATCAAGCAAAGCGTTGAGGTCATCCGCCGTTCGGGTGTGGATGTGGTCTATGAGGATAAGCAGGATGCCGATTGCTGTGAAATTCTGATTCGGATTCGCAAAAACGCCGTGGAATCGGCTTGAAATTTTCCCATCTGCGGTTTATAATCGTTACCATATAGAACGTAACGAAACACCATGGAGGGGGAAAGCCGCATGAAGGAAAAAGGGATTCTCATTCGTGCCGATTATGGGCATATTGCACTGCATTTGAGAGAAATTATGGAGGAAAGAGACATCACGCGCAATCAGCTTGCCAAACGGATTGATGCACGCTTTGAGGTTGTGAATAAATGGTATCAGGGGGAGCTGGAAAAAATGGATCTGGATATCCTCGCGCGTATCTGCTATGCACTGGACTGCACAACAGAGGATTTACTGGAATACATACCGGCGAAGCCTTGCTAAGTCGAAATAAAAAGAAACCTCGAGGGATTCCCCGAGGTTTTCAATTTATATTAAATTGGATGATCGAATGTTTTATCTAATTTCATAAACGTAGCGGTTGCTGTTCCGATGAGGACATCCTTCCCCTTGCGGTTCACATGTCCTTCTGCCATCATGCTGACGAGCGTCCGCCCCAGATGGGTAATCCGCACGCGGTATTCCACCACATCGCCCAGAAATACGGGCTTGAGAAAGGTGGTTGTCAGATTGACGGTGGTAATCTGGTGCTGCTTTGCGTAATAATGGCAGGTTAAGCCGAAGGCAACGTCAAAGCAGGTGATGATGATGCCGCCGTGCAGGGTGCCGCCGGGGTTCTGCTCCCAGGGAAGTGCCTCAAATGCAATGCAGTTTTCTCTTTTTTCAAAATCGCAGGAAACAAACTGCGGCTGCAGCCGCACCAGTACGCCCTTGTTGGAAATGGGGTTTTCGGGATGTCCAAGCTGAGACATCCATTGCTCCATGTTTTCCTGCGAGGAAATTTCGTCTTTTAATGTAACCATTATCTATCCTCCCTTATTCGTTCACAGCCATAAATGTTGCTGTCGCAATCCCTGCCAGAATATCGTTCCGCTCTAAGCGAACCTCGGCCTTTACAGTCGCGAGGGTGCGCCCAAGGGAATCCAGCTGGCATTGGATATGGAAGATATCTCCTGCAAGGACAGGCTTGAGGAAGGTGACATTCATTGTAACGGTAACAACGGTTGGGGCGCTCAGATGTGTATAATAATGCGCCAGAAAGCCCATGGAGGTATCCAGTGCGGTAGAAATGATGCCGCCATGCATGATATTTTCAGGGTTCAGCTCCCATTCCTGCGCGCGATACGCCATGTCTATCGTGCCTTTTACAAAGTCACAGGTGACAAAAACGGGGTCCATCTGCGGAATTACCCCATGGTGCTTGAGTTCAGAACCGGGCAGCATGGCATTTTGAAAAAAGGTTTCCATGTCCTCCTGCGAAAGCCCGGGTATTTTGGTCCAGTGTTGCATGTATCAGTTCTCCTTACTTAAAAAATATGTGATTGGTTTAAAAATTCATTGAGATTTTCCAGAAATGCCTTGCTGTTTTCCATGTGGGGCAAAGCACCTGTGTTTTCAAACAGTGCGAAGGAACCGAAGTCCTTCATTTTTTCTGCCGTATCGAAGGCAGAGGTCGGGTTCAGCCTGTTTTCCTCGCCCCAGATCATCAGAAACGGGACAGAAAGCTTTTCAAAGGCAGGCTTGGTATCTGCTGCCCAGAAGCGTGTTTTCAGGCAGGCAAAGGTTGCCTGTGCATGCGTGCCGAAGCGTGCTGCCCGTGCATATTGCTGCACCAGCTCCGCGGAAACGGTTTCCTTTGCGAAAATCGCCTGCTCCAGTGCGGCTCTGATTTTCCATTTGCTTGTGCCGATGAGAAAATGCTCCGTGCCTGCAATGGGGGAGAGCAGGAGCGAAAGCTGTTTCGTGTCCTCGTTGGTCGCAAAGCCGTTCCCGATGCCCTCCGGGGAAATGAGCACCATGCGGCGGATATCCTTCGGGTACAGCAGAGAAAGCAGTAAACCAAAATCCGCACCGCCATTCGCACCGCAGAAGCAGACGGGATGACCGATGACATCCTCGATGAATGCATGCAGCAAATTTGCATATTGATATGCTGTCCATGGCTTTTCGGGACAGAAAGAATTGCCGAAGCCGGGCAAATCCGGAACGTATACATGGTAATCCTCCGCCAGGGCATCAATCACTGCATCCCATTCTCTGCCGGATGCACCAAGCATCATGCTGTGTACCAGAACCAGAGGCTTGCCGTGCCCTACAGAACGATATGCAATTTCGCCTTCCTTTGCATGGTATGTTTCCATAACATGGGTTTCATCTTTCTTTTTGCGTGCCATCCGCAGGCAGACCTGCTGATAGCCGGCAAGACCTGCAAGCAAAGCGCCGATTGCGCCGAAAAAGCCGAGAAAATATTTTGCAAGTGCATTTTTCATATCAAAAACCTCCTTATTGGAAGAAATTATCCTACTCTATATTATGCGCCCAAATTCTGCATTTGAAAAGAGGAAAATTCATAAGATAGTCTGAAGAATTTTTTAAGGGGCGGCGGAGATGGAAGGATTTTCGATTTTGGCAGGACAGCTGTTTCTCATCCTCTGCGTGCAGTCGGTTCTGGAGGCAATGGCATCCAAATGGCAGAGCGGCTTTATGCAGAAGCCCATTGAATTGGGATGCTATATCGCCAGCCTTGCGGTGGTTTTGCGGTTCATGGAAACCTATCTTCTGGATATTCTGCGCGCCCTGACGCATTTTTTCTGAAAGTACAAAATTTTTATAAAAAATACTTGACGAAAGGTGGAAAGAATGATAATATACTTCTTGTACTCAGCACGAGTTACGCCGATGTGGCTCAATTGGCAGAGCAGCTGACTTGTAATCAGCAGGTTATCGGTTCGAGTCCGATCATCGGCTTTTTTCTTGCTTATCAGCAGGAGAAAAACAAAAATAACTACACTATAATAAGGTAAGTTTTTCTTCCTATCGGAAGAAAACCGTTTCGTTATTTTTTATTCGATTCCTTGCACAATGCCAAAGCATTATGAGACGGAATCTCATAAACAAAAAATAACTACACTACTATGGGTGGATTCCCGAGCGGCCAAAGGGGGCAGACTGTAAATCTGTTGTCTTCGACTTCGATGGTTCGAATCCATCCTCTCCCACCACATCAGAGCAAGCTGTATACAGCTTGCTCTGATTTTTTGTATAATATTGTTTTGAACGTTTTTGAACGGAATATTTGATATTTTTCTTTGATTTGGTTTCGCAAATTTGGTGTATTTTTGAATGCAAAATAAAACAAAATTTTTTGTAACAATTTGTAACAACTTCTTAAATCATTTAAACAATTTTGTAAGTCTGTTGTTGTTGTAATAAATATTCATACGGCGTATAATAGACTTATAAAGAGAACAGGAAATGAATGAAAGGGAGTGTCAAATATGAAGAAGAAAATGTTAGTTGCGGCGCTTATGCTTATAGTTATGATGACTCAAATCAGTGCATTCGCTTCATCATATGCGACATATGCCGTTCATAATGAGAAAGCTGTTCTGAAAGCTGCGGATAATCTCGGCGAATATGCGGTAATACCAAAGGAACTTGAAGGTGTGACGGTAGAGGGAATCGGAGCGGATGCCTTTAAAAACAACAAAGAGTTGAAAGGTATAGAAATTCCCGAAACAGTGTCATATATCGAATGGGGAGCATTTGAAGGCTGCGATAATCTTACTGATATAAATATACCTCAAAATGTGATGAAGATTGAAGATATGACATTTGCTGACTGCACAAGCCTTGAAAACATCAAGTTACCTGAAAAATTACAGGAAATCGGAGTGAAAGCATTTTCAAACACAGATTTAAAGGAAATCGTAATTCCTGACGGCACGAAAGCCATAGATATAAAAGCATTTGAAAATTGCAAAAATCTTAAAACCGTAGTTTTGCCAAAGAGCGTTGAATACATTGCCGTCGGAGCGTTTGACGGCTGTGAAAAAGTCAACGTGAAATGTGTAAAAGGCACATATGCCGAAGAATATCTGAAAGCTAACAAAATTTCATATATTGCACATTAGTATAAAAATTTAATATGGGTTAATAATTAAAGGGTGGTATGGAAATATCACCCTTTTTGTGTGCTGATGAATTATCTGAAATGCAATTTGACTTTTGGATATGTATGTAAAGTTTACAAATAGTTTAAAAACATAAAGTGTTTTTTCTATTGACGAGAGTAAGTTTGAATGGTATAATTAAAATATATTGTATTTTTTTGAAACATAGATGAATATTTTTGGAGGTTAAAGAGTGAAAGTTAAATTTAATGTAAAAAGATATTTTCAAGTGCTTGGAATATCACTCGCAGTGATTATTGCCGCGGCAGCTGTCTGTATGGGAATTGACTTTTCGGGCTTAAACAATGAGGAAGCGGTGGACAACACTTCGACTGTTGAGGCGGCAGACGGAAAGATAAACGTTTTACTTATGGGTGTTGACGTTGACGGCTTGAGAACAGACGCAATAATGCTGGCAAGTTTTGATACCGAAACAAAAGAGGTGAATATGCTCTCAATTCCTCGTGTGTAGGCGAAGATGGAGTTGTAGGACGTATCGGCGGAGATGAATTTGTTATTATATTCAATGGTATTAATGATGAGCATGCGTTAAGGGGTATGCTTCGTGCGATAAGAACCCAGATTAAGTGGGAATTTGTTGATGATTTTGAAGATTTAATGATAACATGTTCTATAGGAGCAG